>Ga0307509_10011941_pt1 | contig 10436 bp, 8 predicted proteins | sample 10_EM_MG_FD_202245 | JGI IMG/M metagenome (GOLD analysis project Ga0307509, IMG submission 202245) | Populus trichocarpa ectomycorrhiza microbial communities from riparian zone in the Pacific Northwest, United States - 10_EM | ecosystem: Host-associated > Plants > Roots > Unclassified | place...
CCACATGGTCTCGCGGAACTTGCCCTTCTGACCGGCAACCTCCGGAGCCTTCTGCTTGCCGGCGGCCTGACCGGCGACGGTCGGCGCGGCGACGACCGGCGCGGCGAGCACCGGCGGAGCGACGACCGGCGCGGCGATCACCGGTGCGGTCGGCGCGGGCATGACCGGCGCGGCGGGCTGCTGCGCGGGCGCCGCCCACGGCGACGCGGCGGGGTGCGCGGCCTCGGGTACCACCTGCGCCTGCATGATCTGAGCGGGCTGGGCCGTCGGGATCGTGCCCGGCGGCGGCGTCATCACCGGCGGCGGGCTGACGAGCGTCGCCGGCGCGCTGTAGCCGGCGGGCGCGGGAGCCGCGCCACTCGCGACGCCGACCATCGTGCTCGCCATGTTCATGGGTGCGGAGGCGACCTTCGGCTGGGCGACCGACGGCACGCCGGTACCGACCGTCGGCGCCGACGCGATCGCCGGCGGCGGGGCCTGGACCGGACGCGACGGCGCCTCGCGCACGCCCATCAGCGTCGACACGAGCTCGGCCTTCGGCTTCTGGCGTGGCGGCGCCGCGGCCCTGAGCTCGATCACCTCGCCGTGACCGACCCGCGCGACCTCGTCGACGAACTGGCGCACCGTGAGGAAGCGCTTCGTCGGGCTGCGGTCGAGCGCGCGCATGATCACGTTCTCGATCGCCGATCCGGGCGCGATGCTGCCGACGAGCTGCGACGGCGGCTTGATCGTGCCGGCCTGGTGCTGGCGGTGAACCTCGTCGGCGGCGCCGGCGAACACCGGCTGGCCGGTCAGCACGAAGTAGTAGAGCGCGCCGAGGCCGTACAGGTTCGAGCGCTGGTCGACCGGGCGGCCGTCGACCTGCTCCGGTGCGACGAACTCGGGGACGCCGGGGACCTTGTCGGTCGTCGGCACGGGCAGCGAGAAGTTGATGAGCTTCACGTCCTGGCCGGCGAACAGCACGTTCTTCGGCGCGAGGTCGCGGTGGACGACGCCGACCTGCGCGGCCTCGATCAGCGCCTCACCGACGACCTCGATCAGATCCGCGGCCTGATCCGGCGCGACCGGACCACGCGCGGTGATCGCCTCGGCGAGCGTGTGCGCGCCCTCCAGCAGCTCCATCGCGACCCAGGTCTCATCGTTCGCCTGCCGCTTGCCGCTCGCGAGCACGCGGGCGACGCCGGCGCTCTGGACCCGCTCGAGCTGGCGGAGCTCGCGCTCGAGGCGCTGGGCGACGCCCGGGAGCGCGACCACGGCGGGGGCGACCAGCTTCACGACCACGGCCTGGCCGGTGGTCTTGTCGGTGGCGCGGTGGACCGCACCGGTGCGGTCGCCGCCTAGTTTCGGCCCGAGGTCGAACCGGGCCGCGAGGCCATCGACGGCCCCACCCGGAGCCTCGAGCGGCTGCAGGCGAGCCGCGTCGACGGGACAGAAGTTCGCGTCATCGCTGAATTGCTTCTGACATTTCGGGCAAAGCTTCATCTTCCTGTCGCCCTCAGAGGAATTGCAACGTAGCACACGATTGACACGTACGGCGCGCGGGCGCTAGAAACTGGGCCGTCATGGCTTCGAACACCAAAGCGACCACCGTCAAGCGGAAGAACAAGCACGAGAAGGCGGGCCGCCGCCGGAAGAACAAGCTCGCGAAGAAGTCGACGGCGAGCCGGGTCGAGCTGTTCGCCGCGCTCGGCGAGCCCGGCAAGCCCGCGCCGAAGAAGTAAGGCATTCTCGCCCGCGTGCTCGAACCAGTCTTCGAGCTAAGCGCCGAGCGAAGCGAGGTCGAGTCTATGACGCTTCGGCGGCGACTCGATCGACCGAGTAGACGCCTTTGATCCGCGACAGCGATCGGATCACCTGCTTCAGCTGATCCAGGTCCCGCACCAGCGCGTGGAACGTGTTCACCGCGCGCCCGTCATCCGTGGTCCGGCAGTGCGCCTGGCTGATGTTGACGCCCTGATCGGTGAAGCTCTGCGAGATATGCGCGAGCAGCCCCGGCTTGTTCGTGCACATCACCTGGATCGCGACCTCGTGCTGCGCCTTGCTCGCGCCATCCCACTCGACCTCGACGCGGCGCTCGGGATCGAGATCGAGACCCTTGTCGCAGTCGCGGCGATGGACCGTGACGCCGCGGCCGCGCGTGATGAAGCCAACGATCGGATCGCCCGGTAGCGGCGAGCAGCACTTCGCGAACCGGACGAGGATGTCCTCCTCGCCCGCGACCTTGATCCCCGACGACGAGGTCCGCCGCGTCGTGACCTTGCGGAGCAAGCTCTTCAGCATGCTCTCGGGTTTCGGTGCCGGCTCGTCGCCCTTCTTCGCGACGCCGGGCAGCGCCTCGATCAGCTGCTGCGTGGTGATCTTGCCGTAGCCGATCTGGACGATCAGCTCGTCGACGTTCTGGCACTTCAGCGCCTTGGCCGCGGCCTCGAGCTGCTTCTCCGCGCGCGACGGCGTGGTGTCGTGCTTGCGCAGCGCCTTGTCGAGGAGGTCGGTGCCGAGCGCGACCGCCTTCTCGCGCTGCTCCTGGCGAAGCAGCCAGCGGATCTTCGTCCGCGCGCGCGCCGTCTTCACCAGCTTCAACCAGTCCTTGTTCGGCTTCTGGTTCGGGCTCGTGATGATCTCGATCGTGTCGCCGTTGCGGAGCTGGTAGCGGAGCGGGACGATCATCCCGTTCACGCGTGCCCCCGAGCAGTGGTCGCCGATCGAGCTGTGGACCGCGTAGGCGAAGTCGATCGGCACCGAGCCCTTCGGCAGCGCCTTGACGTCGCCGCCCGGTGTGAACACGTAGACCTCGTCGCCGAACAGATCGATCTTCACCGACTCGAGGAACTCGGTCGGATCGCGGAGCTCCTTGTGGCTCTCCATCAGCTGGCGGAGCCACGCGAACTTCTTGTCGTCCTCCGCGCGCACGCCGTCGCGGCTGTCGCTCTCCTTGTACTTCCAGTGCGCCGCGACGCCGTGCTCGGCGACGAGGTTCATGTCACCGGTGCGGATCTGGATCTCGATCCGCTCGCCGCGCGGTCCGATCACCGCGGTGTGGAGTGACTGGTACAGGTTCGGCTTCGGCAGCGCGATGTAGTCCTTGAACCGGCCGGGGATCGGCGTCCAGGTCGAGTGGGCGACACCGAGCGCCTGGTAGCAATGCATCTGGTTGTCGGTGATCACGCGGAACCCGATCGCGTCGTGGATCTCGTCGAACGGGCGCTGCGTGCGCTTCATCTTCGAGTAGATCGACCACAGGTGCTTCGCGCGGCCCATGACCTCGCAGGGCACGCCGTTGTCGGTCATCTCCTTCTGGATGAGCTTCTCGACGTGGTGGATGTACTCGAGCCGCTCGGCCCGGGTCTTCGCGATCTCCGCGGCGAGCTGATCGTACTCGCCGGCGTAGAGATACTTGAACGCGAGATCCTCGAGCTCGATCTTCACCCACTGGATGCCGAGCCGGTTCGCGAGCGGCGCGTAGATCTGCATCGTCTCGGCCGCGATCCGCTCCTGCTTCTCGGGCGGCAGGTGATTGAGCGACCGCATGTTGTCGAGCCGGTCGCACAGCTTCACGAGGATGACGCGGATATCGCGCGCCATCGCGAGCAGCATCTTGCGGAAGTTCTCGGCCTGCTGCTCCTCGCGGGTCGAGTACGGCAGCTTGCCGAGCTTGGTCACCCCGTCGACCAGGTACGCGATCTCCTTGCCGAACGTCTCCGACAGCTGCTCCACCGTCGCCGACGTGTCCTCGACGCAGTCGTGGAGCAGGCCCGCGCAGATCGACGAGACGTCGAGCTTCAGCTCGGCGATGATCCGCGCGACCGAGATCGGATGGGTGACGTACGGATCACCGGACTTCCGGGTCTGGCCCTCATGCGCCTGAGCGGCGAACTCGTACGCACGGCGCACCAGTGCCAGGTCCGCATTCGGATCGTAACCCGCAACTTCTGAGACGATCTGGTCGAGCTGGTGCATCACGGCGCGTGATCCCGGTCAGGGTACCACGCTGCGACGCGTTGCGGCTTTACGCCACTGGCCGTTTGGCGCGGCCTATTCGGTGTACTTGGGGTCCGTGGAGGCGACGTCGTCCTGGAACCGCCACAAGAACTCGAAAGCCTGGCCGGATCGGGTGACCGTCAGCTTCATCCAGCGGAGGTTCGGCGTGAACAGGTCGCGCTTGTAGAACACGAAATCTCCGTTGCCGCGGAACACCGAGAGGTTGCCGAGGGTCTGGCGGCGCTTCCAGCCGTCGTCCGCGTAACCGATCGCGTGGAAGCAATCGCCGCCGGCGTTGTAGCCGGAGCGATCGCAGATCTGCGAGCGCTGCTCGCGATCCCACATCGTCGTCATCAGGCGCTTGCGGACGTGCTCGACCGCCTCCGGCGAGTAGTGGTGGCCCTGATCGTCGGTCAGCTCGACGTCCCAGGTCTTGAGGTCCGCGTACTCTTCCCACTTGTGATCGATCTGGACGTGAAAGCGCAGGCGATCGCGCGAGACCATCGTGAAGCTCGCCTGGTTGAACAGCGGGTAGTGGTGATAGCGCGCGACCGATGCATTCATCGAGTTCGCGTTATCGACCGCCTGCTCCGGCGCCTCGAGCTCCATATCTCCGGTGACGATCGTGATCTTCTCCGAGACGCGCAGGGTCTCGGTTGGATGCGCGAGCGGATTCGGTTGCACCGCTTCACGCTCGAACGTACGCGTACACCCGCCCGTCAGCGTTACAGCGACGAGCACTCCCACGCTCAAGAGCCGCATGTCCGTTAGCGTGGCGGACTGCCCCTCGAACGTCAACAGTTTCGAGCTACCGCCGCTGACCGGTACGGAGGTACGTCACGTCGGATTCTCGGGGGTGTCGCACCCATCCGACAGCAGAGCGCGCGCGTGCGCCTCGGCGGTTGCCGGATCGCCGATCCGCGTCGCGAGCTCGGCCAGCGGGTACGCCACGTCGCTGCGATCGACGGTGCCGTAGCGCCGGGTCAGGTAGATCGCGCGCAACGCCTGGTAAGCACGCTCGAGATCGTCGTTGACGATCAAGTGCTGGTACTCGGAGTAGTGGCCGAGCTCGTCCTTGGCCTTACGGATCCGGCGGTCGATCACCTCGGCCGAGTCGGTCGCGCGGGAGCGCAGGCGGTTCTCGAGCGTCGTCATGTCGGGTGGGAGGATGAAGATCTTCAGAGAATCTCGCGGCCACAGGTCCGAGAGCTGCTTCCCGCCCTGCCAGTCGACGTCGAAGATCACGTCGCGGCCGGCGGCGAGCGCGGTGTCGATCGGCGCCTGGGCCGTGCCGTAGCGGTTCTGGAACACGTACGCGTGCTCGGCGAACTCGTGCGCGCGAACCATCTCCTCGAACTGGTCGGGCGTGACGAACCAGTAGTCGCGGCCGTTGACCTCGCCGGGTCGGATCGGCCGGGTCGTGTACGACACCGAGAACTCGAGGCGTGGTCCGAACTCCTGGATCAGCCGGCGCGTGAGCGTGGTCTTGCCCGCGCCCGAGGGCGACGACACGATCACGAGCACTCCACGGCCGCTCACCTCGCATGAGTAACATGGCGGCGCGATACAATAAATGTGAGTGCGCGGCCTGCCGATCCTGTTGCTGTCCTGCGGATGCGATCTCGCGCTCGGCATCGATCAGGTCGGCAGCGCGAATTCGTGCGCGCCGGGGATGCCGTTCGGCACGGGCACCAGGATCGACGTCGACCTGTCGTTCAGCGTCGAGGCGGCGCGGTTCGATCCCGGGCAGAGCACGGCGTACCTCGCGATGATCAAGGCCGACAACAACGGGATCTTCGACGTCGCCAACACCGACCTCTACAGCGCCCCGTTCAACCGCGAGACCCATCAGATCGGCGGCGTCAGCCGGCTCGGCGGTGTGAGCTCGGCGCAGTACGACTCGTACCCGACGCTCACCGCCGATGGAAACCACATCGTGTTCGCGTCGCGCCGCAACAGCGCGCTGAGGCTCCGGCTCTATGTCGCGACCGCGCAGAGCGGCAGCTTCGACACGCCGCAGATCGACGAGCTCGCTCTCACCGGTAGCGACGTGAGCGCGAACGAGCCGCAGGCGCTCGGCACGAGCGACGTCCTCTACTTCCAGGCACAGCAGGAGATCTTTCGCGCGCAGGGCTCGCCACCGGCGTATGCCCCGGCCGTGCCGGTCGGCGGCCTGAGCTCGCCGATGGGCGACAACGCGCCGGTGGTCACCGACGACGACCTCGAGATCTTCTTCGCGTCGAACCGCGACGCGCCGGTCAACACGCTCCCCTACCTCGACATCTACACCGCGACGCGCGCGACGCCCGCCGAGGACTTCGCACCGCCGATGAAGGTGCCCGCGTTGTCGACGGACGACACCGACTATCCGCTGTGGATCTCGCCGGACGCGTGCGACCTCTACTACATCAACAAGATCGGCTCGACCGCGACGCTGTCGTGGACGACGCGCCGATGACTACTCGACGTTCTGGACCTGCTCGCGCATCTTCTCGAGCCCGGACTTCGCCTCGACGACGGTCGCGCTGATCTCGGTGCGCTGCGACTTCGAGCCGATCGTGTTGAGCTCGCGACCGATCTCCTGGACGAGGAAGTCGAGCTTGCGACCGCTCGCGCCTGGCCCGGTCGCGATCGCCCGCGCCTGATCGAGGTGCGAGCCGAGGCGAACGAGCTCCTCGGTGATATCGGCGCGCTCGGCGAGCAGCGCGACCTCCTGGGCGAGCCGCCCCGGATCGATTCCGGCCTCGCCGACGAGGCGCGCGAGACGCTCCTGCAGCTTCTTGTGGAGCTGCTCGGTGACCCCGGCCGCGTGGCTCTCGATCGACGCCTTGAGGCGCGCGAGCTCGTCGAGCCGGGCGACCAGCTCCTTCTCGAGCGCACGGCCCTCGACGGCGCGCATGTCCTGGAGCTGGGCGAGAGCCTGGTCGAGCGCGGCGAGGATCACGGCGTCGGCGGTCTCGCCCTCGCCATCGGGATCGGCCGGACTCGCGATCACGCCGGGCTGCGCGAGCACGAGCGCGAGATCCGGTGCGGGCAGACCGAGCGAGGTCGCGAGCTGGCGGAGGGTGTCGTGCGCGCGGCGGGCGGCGGCCTCGTCGATCCGCAGCCCGGTCGCCCCGGCGGGACGGACGACGTTGATCGACACGGCGAGGCTGCCGCGTTCGACCCCGGCGCGGATCTTCGCGGCGACCTGCTCCTCGAGCGACGGTGCGATCTGGGCGCGCAGCTTGAGATCGAGGAAGCGGTGGTTGACGCTGCGCAGGTCGACCGTGGCACGCAACGCGCCTTGCTCGGCGACCCCGCGTCCGAACCCGGTCATGCTGCGCATCGCGCATCAATAACATAGAGTCCGAAGCGTGCGGCTCATCCCCCTGGTCCTGGCAGCCGCATGCGGCGGCGAGCCGATCGCGCCGCATCCGATCGAGTTTCTCCACACGTTCAACCCGCGCGAGACCGAGCTGTTCAACACGACGAGCGCCGAGCGCGGCCTGCGGGTCGATGCGTCGCTCGTGCCGTTCGCGCGCGGCCACCAGGTGATCACGGAGATGTTGCGGGCGGGCGCCCACTGTCCGGATCTGATCCGGATCGACGCGACGTGGTTGCCGGGGCTCGTCGCGGCGAAGCTCTTGCTGCCGCCGCCACCGGCGCTCGCGACCGCGGGATGGTCCGCGATCGCGAAGGACCTCGCCATCGTCGGCGACACGGTGTGGGCGGTGCCTCAGTCGATCGACGGCCTCGTCGTCGTCCGGCTCGCGGGCACGCCGGCGCCCGCGTCGCCGTCGGTCGACGATCTGGCGAAGGCGGCGGCGGCGAGTGGCTTGCCACATCCGCTCGGCGTGCGCGTCGACGGCTACTGGTTCGTGCCCTGGCTCCGCGCCGAGGGGATCGAGCTCGCACCGGGGACGATCGACGATCGTGCGGTCCGCGCCCTGCGCGAGTTCGCGGGGCTGTTCGGCGGCCTCGCCGCGACCCCGCCGAGCGCGGGCACCGAGGCGCCCGACGAGCTGCGCCGGTGGACCGCGCACGAGCTGGCGTACTGGGTCACCGGGCCGTGGCAGCTCGCCGATCTGCGCGATCGCGATCAGATCGAGGTCAGCGCCCTCGCCCACGCGCCGCGCGGCGGGCAGCTGCTCGTCGTGCCGGCCTGTGCGCGCCAGCCCGCGGAGGGCTGGCGCCTCGCGCAAGAGCTGACGTCCGAGCCGGTGTCGCTGATCTTCAGCGACGCATTCGCGACGATCCCTACGCTCGAGGCCGCGCAGGCGCACGCGACGCCGCTGGTCCAGCGCACGCTCGCCGCGCTCGGCTCGGCGGAGCGCCTGCCGCGCGTCGAGGTCACGCCGCTCCTGTTCGACGATCTCAACCCGGCGGTCGCCGCGGTCGTCGCCGGCGATGCGACGCCGGAAGAAGCGATCGCGGGCGTGCGCCGCGGCTGGCACCGGCTGGGGCACAAGTGAAGCAGCGACCTTCCCTGCGCTGGCGCGTGTTGCTCGTGCTCGCGCTCGCCGCGATCGTGCCGACGATCGTCGTCGGCGTGCTCGCGATCTCTCGCGCGCGTCACGACGTCCGCGACGAGGTCCAGCGCGGGGCGCTCGCCCACATCCGCGCGCTCGGTGCCGCGCTCGACGGCACGCTCCAGGACTCGCGCCGCACGGTCGAGCTCGCCGCGTCGCAGTGGGCCGACGCCGCGGGCGATGTGAAGTCGACCCAGCTGCTCGTGCGCCGCCTACGCCGCGATGTCCCGGTCGTCCAGGCGCTGGCGATCCTGGATCCCGAAGGGCAGCTGTTGTTCGGTGATCCGGTGCCCGCCGGGGTCGACATCGGCTCGCACAGCTTCGGTGGCTACATCGGCGACGCCGTGGTCGAGCGCGGCAAGCCCGTCGTCCACATGGTGGTCCAGGCGCGCGGCCGGACCGGCGAGCTGATGGGCGTGTTCGTGGCGACGCTCGATCTCGCGTTCGTCCACGACGCGATCGCGGCCGCGCGGCTCGGGCCCGGTGCGGAGGTCGTCGTCGTCGACGGTCGCGGTGCGCCGGTCGCGACGAGCGCGCCGGTGCCGAGCCTCGCGCCCGGCGATCCGGTGGTCGCGCGCGCTCTCGCGTCGACCGTCGAGGGCACGCTGTCGGAGGGCGGCTGGGTCAGCGCGTATCGCAACCTGTCGAGCTACCAGTCGCTGCGCGGCGTGCGGTGGGCGATCATCCATCGCCAGCCCGAGGCCGAGGCGTACGCGCTCGCGCGGCGAACCACGCGCGACACGATCGTGATCGGTGCGGCCGCGCTCGCCCTCGCGCTCGCGCTCGGCGCGTTCTTCGCGACCCGGCTCACCCGCCCGCTCGCGGACCTCGCACGCCGCGCCGACGCGATCGCGGCCGGCCAGATTCCCGACGAGCCGGCGGTCCGAGGGCCCGGCGAGATCGGGACGCTCGCGCTGTCGGTCGACGAGATGGCGAAGCGGATCGCGGAACGTGCGGAGCTCGCTTCGGCGCTCGCCCGAGGCGATCGTCTCGCCTCGGTCGGCGTGATGTCGGCGCAGGTCGCGCACGAGATCAACAACCCGCTGACGTCGGTGCTCGGCTACGCGAAGCTCCTCCTCGAGGACAAGCCCGAGGGTCATCCCGATCACGACGCGCTCGTCCTGATCGCCGACGAGGCCGAGCGGATGAAGAAGATCATCGGCGGCCTGCTCGAGTACGCGCGTGCGCCGCGCCCCAGCGAGCCCGCGCTCGGCACTGGTGCGGCGGCGGGGACCGCGAAGCCGGCGCAGGTCGTGAGTCACGTCGCCGCGCTGGCCGCACCCCAGCTCAAGCGGGTGCGCGCGAAGTTGACCACCGAGGTCACGACCGAGACGCTCCTGGCGATCGAGGCGAGCGCGCTCCAGCAGATCCTGTTCAACCTGGTCCAGAACGCCGCGCAGGCGTTCACGCATGGCGGCGCGATCGCGCTGACCGCGAAGCCCGCGCCCGGCGGGATCGCGACGATCTTCGCGGTGGCCGACGACGGGCCGGGAATCCCCGTCGCCGCGCGCACGAAGGTCTTCGACCCGTTCTACACGACGAAGGCGCCGGGTACCGGCACCGGCCTCGGCCTCGCCGTGTGCAAGCACCTCGTGGCGACCGCCGGCGGCTCGATCGAGGTCGGCGACGGCCCAGATGGTCGTGGTGTCGAGTTTCGGGTCATGATACCCAACGCCCGTGAGTGAGATCCTGGTCGTCGACGACGAGCGCGGCATCCGCAGCCTGTGCTCGGAGGTGCTCACCCGCGCCGGGCATCGGGTCGAGACCGTCGATTCCGCCGCCGGTGCGATCGCCGCGATCAACCGCGCGAAGTTCGATCTCGTGCTGTGCGACATCAACCTGCCCGATCAGGACGGCGTGTCGCTCTTGCCGAAGCTGCTCGCCGCCGATCCACCACCGGCGGTGCTGCTGATCACCGCCTACCCGTCGATCGACACAGCGGTGCGC
>Ga0307509_10011942_pt1 | contig 10436 bp, 3 predicted proteins | sample 10_EM_MG_FD_202245 | JGI IMG/M metagenome (GOLD analysis project Ga0307509, IMG submission 202245) | Populus trichocarpa ectomycorrhiza microbial communities from riparian zone in the Pacific Northwest, United States - 10_EM | ecosystem: Host-associated > Plants > Roots > Unclassified | place...
TTTTTGAACTTGTATTCCATTATTTTCAAGCTACTAGTATGGATTTAAAATCTTGTTAAATGTAGTCAAGAATTCATACTGAGTTTTGTACTGGCTGATTACAAGGAAAGTGCCGTGTAGTATCTGTGGAACTGAAATAAGAGAGGAGATAAAAATTCAGCTCCAAAAGTTATGGTTCCATCAGGCGATGTTCCAGAAGGATGACTGTGGATATAGTTCTACCATTTTTCACTTTTTTGCAAGAATGGAGTGTACTCCCATGATTCATTTTTTCACAGTGGTAGTTGCAAGGGTATGATGTTGCTGAGTCATTGTGCATTTGGCCACATCCAATCTAGTTATTAAATATTGTGCTTATGCACACTCTCTAATCATGTTTAAATTTATACGGTACTCCTGTTTAAGTTGAAAATGGATGGCCAGGCCACAATGTGTTGGACCATATTGGATATGAAATGATTACTGGATTGTCTTAAACCTTTGTATGATTGAAATCACTGAAGTCTGAATGGGAAACAGGCTAACAATCGATGAAGGATTCCTTTGTGTAGATTTGCCAAGCTTGACCAGTTGTTGATGCAATACAGCTTTCATTTCAGTATATCAAAGGCTGCTTCTTTTGGTTGCTTTATACTGAGGCTATGCTGTTTTCATTGTCATGCCATGGCTTTCTAGAGGCAGAAGTTATATCAGCATCTGAAGGTTGGCACCATTTCATTGGCGAGGGCCTTCATGAGCTGAGCCTGAGAGTGTCACAAACTAATCTAGTCTGAGATGTGCATGAACTGCAATATGTTTCAGAAAGATTATCAGAAAGCCACACTTTTTTGTTGAAATACTCAACATATTCTGGCTTGAATTGCTTGCAAGGATGAATTGAACCATAGATTACAACGTTTTTTAATGTCAAATTGAAAACTTCCTGCATTCTGTTATTCAAAGTTCCAATTAGTTACATACAATCACCTTCTCATGTATCAATTTACTGGTAATTGGTATATGTTCACCTATGTTAAACAGCTGAACTTATATAAAGCTATGTTAGAAATTTGGTATGTTTTCCTCGCACTCTTTGCAATGACAGGTGAAAAGAGCAGTAAAGTCGGCTCAAGCTTTCAAATTTCTCAAGAAGAGAAGTCCAAAATTTGCAATCTTGAAAGCTACCACATTTCCTCTATTGCTTTTTAGTCAACAACTCAGGAAACTGATCTCCAGTTAAATGTCTGCAGTGCCAAAGTCAAAATTTTAATTCTTGTTTCCTTTTGTGCATGAGGATGTTTAGGAAACTAGATATGAATTTTTCTTTGCAGTAGGCAGTGGTGTTTCGTCATTGTTTTCTTTTAATCTTTGGTTTAAATGATTGTACGGATACAAAATTCCAGATGTGCCTCTGTTGTTATGATAGGAATTCTTTCTGTTTCTGAGCCTAGGTTGTTACCTGCCTTCGTCAACCATCGCAAGGACCAACTTTTGGAATAAAAGGAGGTGCAGCAGGTGGTGGTTATAGTCAAGTAATTCCAATGGATGAATTCAATCTTCATCTAACAGGAGATATTCATGCAATAACAGCTGCAAATAATCTCCTAGCAGCTGCTATTGATACCCGGGTTTTCCATGAGTCTACCCAGTCAGACAAGGCTCTTTTAAACCGCTTATGCCCACCAAACAAAGAAGGAAAAAGAAGCTTTAGTGACATAATGTTTCGGCGTCTGAAGAAGCTTGGTATCTCCAAGACCAAGCCCGAGGAACTCTCACCACAAGAAGTAAATAAGTTTGCTAGGCTTGATATTGACCCAGCTTCCATAACATGGAGGAGAGTAATGGATGTCAATGATAGGTTCTTGAGAAAGATTACTGTTGGCCAAGGTCCTGAAGAAAAAGGGATGGTGAGAGAAACAGGATTTGATATTTCTGTAGCTAGTGAGATAATGGCAGTTTTGGCCCTCACAACATCTCTAGCTGATATGAGGGAGAGGCTTGGTAAAATGGTGATCGGAAATAGCAAGGCTGGTGACCCTGTAACAGCTGATGATCTTGGTGTTGGAGGTGCCTTGACTGTACTGATGAAGGATGCTATCAACCCTACTTTAATGCAGACTCTTGAAGGAACTCCCGTTCTTGTTCATGCTGGTCCCTTTGCGAACATTGCTCATGGAAATTCTTCCATTGTGGCTGACAAGATTGCACTGAAGCTGGCTGGACCAGGTGGGTTTGTGGTCACAGAAGCAGGTTTTGGTTCTGATATTGGAACTGAAAAGTTCATGAACATAAAGTGCCGATATAGCAGTTTAACTCCTCAGTGTGCTGTTATTGTTGCAACAATTAGGGCCCTGAAAATGCATGGTGGTGGGCCAGAAGTGGTTGCTGGGAAGCCTCTTGACCGTGCCTACACAACTGAGAACGTGTCTTTGGTTGAAGCTGGTTGTGTGAATTTAGCTAGGCATATTTCTAATACAAAGGCTTATGGTGTAAATGTTGTTGTCGCTGTTAACATGTTTGCAACTGATTCAGAAGCAGAACTTAATGCAGTCAGAAATGCAGCTTTGGCTGCTGGGGCATATGATGCTGTTGTCTGTACACACCATGCTCATGGTGGGAAAGGAGCAGTAAGTTACTTCTTCCTGTTTGTCCATTCCTATATTGAACCAGCATTGCTCTTCTTTCTGTGAAACCAAATAAGTGAAGGTAGAGCTGCATGGTGCTTGCTTTTTCCCTAGAAAGAACTACTCCATGCTTACCGAGTTTTGAGCTTTACAGAAGATATTTCCCTGTCAGCCATTATAAAGTTTTTCGTTATAACTTCAGCCTCAATATAAACACCAAAGTTACCCTGTTTCTTAAATCTTACTCAATCAATTCAGTGGTAGTGTCCCTCAGTTTCCCTCTATCGTAGCACTAATATATTATTCACACGTTATTTCACGTGCCATATACTTTTACCGTTGGTGTTTGGAGGCAGATTTTTATGCAAGTGAAATCTTGCATCCTCTGCCTTACTTCTTGGCTGCCTCATCTGCTTACATCCCCTTACAAGTTAAAAAATTCTAATCACGTCTTGGATCCAGATCGTGGAATACATGTCCCACTGGATAAAAAGTTCACTGCCTTGTATGAACTTATTGTCTCGTTTAGTTGCATTGAAGCTGGTAAATGGTCCTCTTTTGACAGTGGCACATATCTGACTCTTAACTTCTTGAGTATCTGTATTAGGCAAAATGAGTGATTGGTTAACTTACTGTATTGTGTTCCTCAGGTGGACCTTGGAATTGCAGTTCAAAAGGCATGTGAGAATGTGACACAGCCATTGAAGTTCTTATATCCTTTGGATATTAGTATTAAAGAGAAAATAGAGGCAATAGCAAGGTCCTACGGTGCCAGTGGTGTTGAATACTCAGAGCAGGTATAACATTCATATCTTGTTATCTTTTTATCTTTCATTTTTTCAATTTCCAAAATGATTCTTTTAAGTTTTATCTGAAGATCATTTCATGATGTGCACAGTTGTGCACTTGGTAGTTGCCTCTAGTCTCAAATTTTCACTCTCAAATTTTCGTTTTCTCTCTTCTCACCCAAAAATGGTTAGCTCATTTGCACCCAATTTGTCCAATTGTGAAAGGGTTAAAAGGAGTATGGTTTTAAGCTTTTCTTGTGTTGAAAAATCGTTGTGGGAGATTTTTGGTGCATTTTTCCTGGTGAAGCTCATTTTCCATGCGAGATAATTCAAAGCAATCCATTCTCTATCTCATTTTAGTCAACCGGGATTGTAAAATTTCTTTGCAAATTGCCAATGCTGCAATTTATGAAACTTGGACGGATGTTTAGAGACTTGACCATCTCTTTATGTCTAACCAGGCTGAGAAACAAATTGAGATGTACAGTAAGCAAGGGTTCTCCGGTCTGCCCATCTGTATGGCCAAAACCCAGTATTCATTTTCACACAACGCGGCTGAGAAAGGAGCCCCCACTGGATTTTCTTTACCAATAAGAGATGTGAGGGCAAGCATTGGTGCTGGTTTCATCTGTCCTTTGGTTGGGACTATGAGTACAATGCCAGGGCTTCCCACAAGGCCTTGCTTTTATGACATTGATCTCGACACTGCCACGGGCAAGGTCATTGGTCTCTCTTGATGCCAACTAAACCTTATGTTTCATGTGCTTCTGCATATGCTTCCGGGGCCTACCTTTTCAGAAGGACAAAGCCTCTGTGTAGCTTCTGTTTGATTTTTAATGTAACTTGGATGCACAAGAAACTGAATAAATTAAAAGTTCCTGGTTTCTTTCTGCTCTTAATCCAATAGTCTGATATCAATCATAGCTCGTAATACTTCAGGTTTCTAGTTAAATTCTTTCTGTATCTTTAGAGCTTTGGTCTGAGGAAGGATTTTAATCCAAAGTGAGTGATCAGCAGAAGAAAGGGAAGATTACAACCCATGCTTGTTGAGATGGTTACCTTCCACCCTTCGGGGCACCAAACATTGCATTTTGAGTTCACAAATTTCAGAAGAAAGAATTACATGCATGAGCTGTTAACGCAAGTTCTTAAACAGGACTGACATCTCTCTCCATCCCGCCACAAAAAATCTAGTTTTTGACAAGGGCAGACTCGTCAAGTATCTTCAGCAAAACACCATCTACTCACTAATTCTCCCGAGGCATCAATGCCTATTTTCACTTCCTTTTTAACAACAAGAGAAGGTTTTCCCTTCGCTTTTGTTTTCACGTTTGTCTTGCTATCATGCACGTTTTTCTTTTTCCCTAGCCTATCATTTCCTGGCCTTACTTTTTCACTTTTCTTCCTTCAGATCTCACTTCATCACCAGTTCTTCATCTCTTTCTCACTAACCAAACACCTTCTTTTCATGTTCCCAATGAATCTCTGTCCATTATTGGTAATAGTGATGCTAAAAATGGGGTTCTTTCTTTATCTCAAAGTCTCAAAATAACCCTTTATTAAGTGACGGTTCAAATGACAATGTACCACCAGGAAAGGTGGATGCAAGAAATGATTTTCATGGTAAGGAGCAATATGTTGTGAAGAGAGAAAAAGGGAATAAAAAAAGCGCTGTGGAGAAAGAGAGTGGCAAGCAATGCTCTGGCATTGGGTTACCAATGGTAGAAGGATGATTCATACCCTATATTTACACCAGGGTCTGATGAAATCCTTCAATTGTTTTCTTAATGGAAGGCCTGACAGTGAGTATCAAAATATAGATAGGCAACCAAGGCACTGCAATGCTCCTGGTATATTTTGAACTTGCTTTTACAATTTCCAGTTGAATATAATGGACTTCGGATAGCAATTGTGTTTAGAAATGTAAGGACGTTTTGCTTTCTTTGCCATCACATTATCAAACAGTTCTTGAAATATATGCTAACCTCGTTCTCTTCAGAGTGAACTTTCTGTTGTTGGCACTGATTATCTTCTCTGATAGATTCATCTTTGCCGAGTTTTGTAAATTTTTGGATTACATTGACCGTAATTGATTTAGACCACTTCGATTTGCAGGCTGAATGGTCAACTTATGTTGGAGATGTTAAGAGGGAAGAGATTAGTCTTTCTTGATGATTCTCTCAGTAGGAACATGTGGGAATCTTTGGTATGTGTTCTTCAAAATACAGTGGAAGATATTAAACTATTAAATTAAGATAGTTCAAACAATTAAGATAATAATAATAATAATAATAATAATAATAATAATAATAATAATATTTGCCTTCCCCATGCTTCTTATTGTTAATCAATATTTACCATGACTGCTAAAAAAAAAAAAAAAACCAGATCAACCTCCTTTCCCTTTCGCTTTGTCTGTGTTCCCAGCCAAAGAATTTGGTTTAATCTCTACAATCTCAGAATTTTTTATGCAAATTATTCAAGCGTCAAAGACATAAGTTTTGTGTTTGTCGTTTAAAGAAGTTTAGGCTGCTTTGGCAAGCCCGTACGTTTTCTTATGTGGGTTCTAGCAACCGGGCTGGCTTTAAGGCCCTAAGGTATATTCAGCACGGGCCGTTGGTTGCGTGATGGACTGTGGGCTTAGATTTTCTTTATTGAATGTTGGGCTATAGCTTTATTAATTTGGGCTAAATTCTTTAGGTTGTATCCATGGATTTGGGTTAGGTAATTACATGGTCAAGAAAAATAAAAAAAAGAAAATGATAAAAAAATATATATACTAAAAATAACATCAAAGGTATATATTTAGCATCACCTCCAGGTCTTTCCAAAATAATAATAATTTTCTTTGCATATTCTTTCTAGTTATTTTGTTTGCAAAAAATATAAGAAAATATTATTTTTTTTTTTTACATTTTAGCATCCAATAATAATATTTGTCTTAGCATAAAAAAATTAAAATAATTTTTTTTTATTTGGTGTTAGCATCTAAATAAAATGTTCTTGTTTTTTTTAAAAGGTTCATACATCTATATTTAGACTTCATAACAAATTCATTGAGCCTACAACCAAAATCAAAAGGGCCATCAAGCCGACATACCCAATAAATAAATAAAAATAACTTTGTGTTTTCTAATAAATGTTTGTTTTAAGAAAATATGACCTTAGAAATAAATTTATTTAATCTTTTTTTTGACAAGTCTCTTTGTTTAGGTCAATATCAAAGGTTTTTGTGAAGGGAAATTTCCTTCTTTATGGAATGATGCTAAAATTTTGCAAATAACCAAATCAATATCAATTTTTTATCAAGTAATTAGAAATAAATTGAAAATAAACTAACAAATATTATGATAAGGATAATAAAAAAGATAAATTTATGAGAAATGTATAGTAAAGATAACCTTTTATAAGAAAGAATGATATAAGGATGACATTATTCTTCTCTTATATATGACTAACTCTTTACATGAATATCTAAAACCATTGTATATTTTAGGATCTCTGGTTTCTTGAAATTACTAGGTGGTAAATCCCAATCTTCCTTGATATATACGTCCCGCCATGATTTTGTAGAAACAAAGCCGACGTCACGGTGTGACAAGGAGTGTGAATATTAAACACTTTTTTTTTTTACATATAATATTTTTTTGTTATGCATTTCACTTTATTTTATAAATGTATATTTTATTAAATATGAATCAAGATATTTGTTACAAAATGTTCGTATATTATTTTTCCGAGAATAATTTTAATTTTAGTGTTCACAACTTATGTGGCCATGGGAGCTCATTGAAGTAAATTCAAATTTATAAAGTGACAAAGATCATTTTATTTGTGTCATGTACTATCATTTTAATAGAATTTTCCATAGAAGACAAGTAATATTAATTTTCGTGGGTTCACATTTGACATCTTATTTTAATAAATGTGTTAGGTGGGGTAAATAAATTAAGTACTGAACATTATTATATTTGTCACTATCAACTTTCCTTGGATTATAGTAATTAATTCTATTTAAACACGGTTTCAATTGTATGACCATCCAAAATTGAAGGTTTAATTTAGTTCATTGTAGTTCTAATTCCTTAAAAAAAAAGACTTGACCTAGACTACGTTTCCTAAGTCAATTGATTCGTTTTTTTTTTTAATGATGTTAAGCCAAGCTTCCATGTATATAATAAATGATCATTCAAACAAGAGAGGTATTCGAAATTTTCCCCTGTATAGTCATTGATACCTACAAGGGAACAATAACTTGTCATACCGATGCTATATCCATCATCTAGATAATACTATTATATCACTTGTAGAAAATAAAAAATACAAATGAAAATAAAAAATGCAAATGAAAACACCAATAAAATATTTTCATAAGTAGATTGCAGTCAATTTTATCAATAAAATATTCTGTTTTTATAATTATTGGTAAACACCGATGAAAATATTCTCTCAGTATATATATACTGATGGAATTATAATAGGAAAAGAAAGAATTAAGAAAAACCAAAAAGTACAATGATGTATCATTTATATAGAAGACATTACTGATCACGGATTAAACTCGTTGCTGAAATCTATCAATAAACTCGTCGGTAAACTGTTCCCTTCTCCCTGACATTGTTCATTGTGTTAATTACAGAGGGTATCATCGATGGATTAATTCCATCGGTATATTCTAGAAAGTTTTAGAATTGCTCACTTCTCAATTGTACTGTTCATGTTGTCAATTACATACGAGATTACCGACAGATTAATTCTATCGGTATTTTTCAGAGAGCTTTAAAACTGTTCACTTCTCAATTACACTGTTAATTACTATTCTTTACATACAGAATCACTAACAGATTGAAAAGTCATCAATTATATTTGTGGGGTTTTTAAAAAATTTATATTAAATTAAAAATTTAAATCAAATATTACTAACAAAATCATCGATGAATTGACAAGTCGTCGGTGATATTTGGAGAGTTTCTAAATTTTTTTTATTAAATTAAAAATTTAAATTAAATATTACAGTCAGTAAACCATCGGTAAAATACTCCAATTAAAAGATCAGAATCCCTCATTTCATAACAGACACGCCTCTTCTTCTTCTCTCTTCCTCTTTTGTAAAAAACACCAATGTGCTTTTTTTTTTCTTTCTCTTCTCTCCTCAACTCCTTCTCTTCTCTTCTCCTCCACGTGCAAGTATGTCTTCTCATTTTTTTTCTTTTCTCTTCTCAATTTTTTTAATTAACATATTTTATGAATTTGTTTTTTCTTTTCTCTTCTCACACTACCAGAAAATTGATAAATACAAACGAAAATACCGAGGGAATATTTTCGTTGGTAAATTTCCGAGGGATTTTACCGACGGAAATATTCTCTCGGTATATACTGAGGGAATTACCGTGGGAAAAAAATATTAAAACAAAGCAAAAAAAAAATGATGATGTGTCATTTTTACCGAAGGAATTATTCCCTCGGTAATAAATTTACTTTTTATTACCAACGGATTTACCGACGGACAAAAAATTACCGACAAAAGATTCACCGATGGAGCATTTTCGTCGGTGATTCCGTTGGTAAATTAATTATCAACGGAATATGTGTCTTACGCCGACCGAAAAATTCCGTCGATAAAACTGTTAAATCTTGTAGTGTCATCTTTACTCGCAATTAAATTAAGGTAAGATTTTTTTTTTCTTTTTTTTATTATATTTTTAAATTTTTCTGTTCTTATATAATCGTATGGATGTTGTTGTAGGATTTTTTTCATATGAGATTAATTTTATTGTTTATTTTCAATTAAATTAATTTATTCATAGTTGGATTACAGGTTTTGGAATAGGTTTTTTTTATGTTTGGTGGAGTTTTTTTTGTTGATTTATTTATCTTTTGAGTATTGATTTATATTAATTATTTTCTACTTCTATTAAGTAGATTTTTTAAAAATATTTTTAAATAATTACTGACAGTATTACTGACGGATTAAATCTGTCGGTATATTCCAGAACCAAAAAATACCAAAAAACCTAACGGTTAGAAAAATATAGAAAACTGATTAAATTGATAAAATAAAAAAATTAACAAAAAAAACCAAACCAAGAAAAAAACCAATTGGAAAAAAAAAATTAGGTTCAGTTTGGTTTTGATTTAAAGCTTCTAAAACTGATTGAACCAAATCAAACCATTAATAATGAATATAAAAGATATTGCTTATAAGTTATAATATGTTTCAAAATAATTAATATAGAAGATGTCCTATTTTTTTAAAAAAACTTGTTCATATTGGCAATATACTTTTGTTTTTGTTCGCCAAACCCTTAAGATTTGCATCATTTTGTTAAAACATGAAGTTCATAAAATATAAAAGAGAACAAGTTAAGTGTTAATTTGAATATGTTATATTTGCAATAAACTTTTGTGATTTTATATATATATATATATAAGTTTTGGTGTGTTTGGTTTTTTTATATCGATCAAAAACCAAACTGATTCAAAAATCAAATTGATTCAAACCTTAAAAAAAAAAAAAAACTCACCACCAATACTGATGTAATGATCGAAGAGAAAATGTTTAATAGATTAAAATATTAGAAATCAGTAGCTGTTCTCTTACTTGGTCAAAGAAGTAATCCTAAAATCAGTTAAGTGTGTGTGTGTGTGTGTATAAATAAGAGCCTCTCGGAGGCATACATTGACAAGTACTGAATATATTAATTCAAGATCTGATCGAATTAATTTGAGAAGAAAAAATAAAAAAATGAAAAATTTAGCTAATCCAATCAAAAAGTCAGGATAACCCAATTGAAAACCAAGTTATAAACTCGTTGAATTTTTTAAATATTTTTATCAAAATAATATTGTTGTGATTTTGTTAGGTTTTAACACAATAATAAAAATAGACTCTTGCTTTTCCTCTTAAGTAAATATTCCCAGTTGACATAGGAAACGTAGTCTAGGTTAAGCCTTTTTTTTAAGGAAACAAGTTGTAGATATATCACGTTCATGTAAATCAAAATCAAAGGATCCAAATGACAATATTATATTACACAGTGACAGC
>Ga0307509_10011943_pt1 | contig 10436 bp, 14 predicted proteins | sample 10_EM_MG_FD_202245 | JGI IMG/M metagenome (GOLD analysis project Ga0307509, IMG submission 202245) | Populus trichocarpa ectomycorrhiza microbial communities from riparian zone in the Pacific Northwest, United States - 10_EM | ecosystem: Host-associated > Plants > Roots > Unclassified | place...
TACATGGGCTCGGTGTGACAAATGTCACATATGTGTCACATCGAAATCAAATGTGTGACTGTTATGTGTGACTGTTATGAGATGGCTCCCAGCCAGACAGATGAGATTGGGGTGGGGGGGGGGGGGCCAAGAAAAGGGTGCAGGAGTGGTTTGGAGTGTCGGAGGAGTGGTTTGGATGAGGGAGGAGGCCTGGAATGTGGAGGACTGGTGGGGCGGGCCGAATGGGCCATGGAGTCGGGGTTAAAGAAGTGTTAGGCCAAATTGTGTACCTTCATGAACCCATATCCATATTTGTCTGCCTGACGGCGGACTATCGTCGGCTGTTCGGAGTGTTAGGTTCGGTTGGGGTTGTATTCATTGCCAGTGCGATAATCTCCGCAGGACTGCCTCTTTCAGGTATTGTGATATTGATAGTACCGCCTGCCCCTTCTGTGGGTCGTGCACGAATGGTAGCGTTTCTTTTGTGTCCGATTTCTGCGCCTTGGCAAATTTGCGAATTTGTGGACGGACAATGCCCGCAGAAGTCAAGAGCGGTAAGTTTACAGCGGCAGCCCGAGGAGTGACGTCCTGCGCTTAATGGTGATCGTGTTTCTCCTCTGCCTCTCGTTCAGACCTGGAGCTGCAGCAAGGTCCAAAATGTTCGGAGTCGGTACTTCTGCCATAGCACCCATAGCACCAGGCGGTGCCCCCATCGCGAAGCCTGATTCACCACGCAGAGACCGACTTCAACCCCAACATCTCCAACCAACACCCCCACCCTCATCGATGATGATATGAGGGCCTGTATCGAGTCCTCCAACTTGAAGAGTTAGGGTACAGTCGTCAGTTCCTCGGAGACTATGCCAACTGCCTGTCATGCTATATACTGCCTCGCAGCGTGTGTCGTGTTTCTCATCTGTCTTTCAGGTGAAGGAGAGGTGAAGTGGAAGCGAAGTCCGAATCGATTCCGAGTCGCCTGTGGTCCTCCGTTCGATCCATGTTGATATCCCCATCGTCTTCGGTTTCGGTCTCTGCTCGTGATACATCACAAGAGGATAATTCACGGTGACATGTGCGGCGACCTAGAAAGAGGTGGTGACCAAAGAGGCATACGAAATACTAAAGAGATGCTTGAGCAAAGCAAAAGATACATATGAATAAAGTGACAAACGCACCATAATCTGACTACTGCTGCTCTTTCTCAGCTACAGCCCGTGCTCCCTCTCCACCACCGCTAAGGTGGTCAGGCCCTGCATTTTGGGTGAGTAGTGCATTAACTGAGAATGAGAAGGCGACATACAAGCAGATTCACATGGGATCATGAGATTTCGGCGTGGAGATGTGTTTCGCAAAAGAAGCACGACGGCCTCCGTGCCACGAGCAGGAGGGCCAAACGTAGAACGCAGAACGTAGAACGATCGCCTCTCGATCAGCTTCAAGATTGAAGAGGACATGAGCTGGGAAGGAATCAGCGATGTTTGAGGTGGGAATTTATGGCAAGCGTATACGAATCCACGACCTGCCAAACAACATAACACACTCCGGTAGCACGGCATCAACGTTCCGGATACCCCCTGTCCCTACCATTATGGCTAACTTGGATCCCGAGACGCCCCCACAGCAATTCCACACCCTCCATGAAACTCCCGCCGTAGCAAAAAGAACTCACGATGCCGATTATCGTCATGGCAGTCTAGGGCAGGGTCGGATCGCGGTACTAGAGGAGTTGTGCAGCGTGCAGGAGGTTACCCTCGAATGGTTTCTTTCGAACCTAATTCCAGAGCGCTTTCGAGGCGAGAAAATAGGCCCGTCAATTTTAACAGATGTTACAGATAGCCTTTCAAAGTCGTCAACGACAGGTGGTCGCTGGTCTGCCTTTCCCACGGATCCCAGCAAATCGAAATTACCAGAAACCACGGCCTTCGCACCTTTCAAATCGGTAGTCAATGCCATCTCTGCGGCTGTATCACGATTGAACCCTACATCCACCTACAGGTCAACACCCAAAAGAGCGCCTTGGTCCGTAAGATCGAACGCCACACGACCGGATGGGGATTTTGCCCTCACCCAATCGACCACTCAGACGCTCTCAGAATGGTGGAACATAGTGTGCGCTCTTGAGTTTAAGAAGGTGGATGGGGAGGAGGATAGGATCGATGTAAGCCTGCTCATTCAGGCCCCTCAAAAACAACAAAATGCTGAACGTCTGGCTAGGACATCGCAAAGATCATCTGGAGCCTACATCACATCATGCGCGAAGATGCTCGCCGACGATTCACTTTTGGAATGACTATAGAGGATACATCGACCCGCTTCTGGTTTGCTTCTCGATCGATTGTTTTGGCATCGGAACCATTCAACTTCATGACAGTGCGTGATATATCCGGAAGTTGAACTACCGACTGAGCTTCTAGACTTCAGGATCATTTACCACTCATCCGTTTTGTAGGCTATCTGTCCTTCGCCACCGAAACAGAGTTGGGGTATGACCCCACTATAACTCGGGTGATTCAGGGGAACAAGGGACATCTCAGGATTCAAGTGAAATCCCGGACCTTTGTTACTCATAACGTCCTGGCCGACTTCGCCGCTGATTCTCTTTTGGGACGGGGAAGCCGAGTTTGGAGGGGTCATTTCGAGGGCGAGGACGACAAGGAGCGGGTTCTTAAAGACGTATGGGTTGATACGATCGCCCTCGGGAGGGAGATAAACAGTTCATTTTGAAAGGGTCTTTGGAGTCCTAGTCTAAGAGCTCCTCTAGCGGCGTCATTGTGGACATTCAACTCATCTCAAATTTGGCGCGCTTCATAGCGGACAAAAGAAGAGGAGACAATCCTGTGGCGGAGTAATTGATCCATTGAGTGTACTGGAGCACGTCTTTGATTAGTATGCCTGGCGAAAATCTTTTGCGATCCGCAAAATCGAGCAACGAGTGGACTAGGAACGAACTCCTTGCTTTCAACATTGGAGTCAAGGACGCGACAACAGCTGCGTTTTTCAACGCGGCAACTCTTCCCGCGACATCTGTATCCCAGACGATTCTAAAAAATTTGGCAGAGCCGGCTGGTCCACTTTCAAAGACAGATCAGAACTTTTTCATATACATGCGGATGGCAGAGCTTGGGACCTCCGAAGAATCGGCTGTCGACGATTTCGCTATCTTCCTCCTATCCATGTTGGATTACGACCGCGATGACCGAGTACTTTGCTCCAGGAAAGAGATGTCCTTCTACATGGCCGGACAGCTGGTTGATGCCAAAGCCAATGTTGTGTTAATCAATCGTGGTTTTTACCTTCTCCTGGTACAAGAGGACAAGGTATTTTCCTCAACCAGCGCATCGTGGTATCATGTTCATAATACATGAATTTTAGCGCAGTGCATCCAGCGACGACCTGGAACCCCAGCTTATTGCAGAAGCTATTGCAGCTTTCCACACGAATAACTCTCTTCGCGCGCGATCTGGTTTGCAGCCATTGCCAAGCCAGATTATCCCGGCAATTGCCATGGTTGGGATTTGCCCTGTCTTCTATCGTATCATCGTTACAACGGCCCTTCTTGATGCACTAGTTACGTCGACCTACCCAATGGAAACAACTACCGTCCTGAGATATGTTCCACCTGTTCCAGACCCTCAGAATTACGCTGCAGATGGAATGCGACCATTGGAAAACCGCCGGGTTGTCTTTCAGTGCCTCGAAGCATTCAAAAGAATTATTGTTGTAAGCCATGTGAAGGATCTCATATCTCACGTTTCAACAGCATACTTGAGTCATTTTGCGTAGTTGTTCTTTCTCCCTCTAGAACATTAGAGATAAGTTTATATCTATTTTGCTATATCAATGCATGTATTATGGCGGCAGTCACCCTCAGGGTATGATGTTTGTATGTCCTCCGTGCATATGCGCAAAGCGCTGGTCGTTGTTTGTCTGCCCTGCCTCTTTGCCTACCTCTATTCTGTGACAGAAATGACACTCTGGACAGACGGCTTTCTCATATTAGGCAGAACAGGGTGCTTCCCTGTTAGATATAATAACCTTCCTGTGTGTTCTACATGCTTTGTTATATCGCATTCATGATCTACTAATCGCCACATCATTTTCTCGTCAGCGGATGGAGTCGTGAGCGGTGTACTCATTCTTTGTACCCTGATTCATAGCTTAGGCGTTGGGCCTTTTCTCTGTAGACGCCGTAGCTGGCCTTGATGGCATAATTTGCGTTATATTGCTCATGGTAAGCACTCCTTCGGCTCCTTCAAGTCCTCGACACTCACGCGGCTTGCATCACCAGGATTTTATCATCCTCAAACACAATTAGGAAGGCTAGTTACGCCTACTGCCACCTCCTTTGCTGAATCTACTTATCAAACACCAAACGGCCAATATCATACTTTCAGGCATACTTTACTTCCTATGGTCCTTTATGCTGGAGCGGCAGTGGTTCCATTAGTTGGGTTCGTTTCCACCTACAATTGGCCAAAAATTTGACATGTTTCACAGTAATTTCTTCACATACCAAGCCCTGGTCTTGGATAGTCCCGAACGTGGTAAGTTCAATCTATCGAAATCGCCAAGTATCCACACCCACCTCTCAACGGTTTTTCAGGCACGTCGATTGTATGCTTCACTCAAACCGAAACCTAATGTCGTGTCTTGGCTCGCCCTAGCATAATACAAATAAAAGAATGCAACCCAAACCCAACCGAAATGTGTTCAAAAGTCCGAAGAGAAGTTGAACGCGCCTTTCCCGCCCGTGCCCTGTCAATGGAGGCAGATTCATCAATATGTTGAAAGTTTAGGGATCTGGATCGGTGACCACTTACTTTAATTCTGTGAAAATCTGCACTTCATCCACGGTCCTTGTTAGGCAATGTCCAGGATGAAGATAGGCCGGGAATTAAAACCACTCCAAAAGGACTGGAGTGCAGCTTGCACCCTCTACGCATATAGCATCCCTGCTTGTCTCGTGGGTCCTCCAGCATTGGCTTTGACCTGTGGATACCTTGTGTTCGAGGATGTGTATGAAGAAAAGTATCGTCCACCAAAACATGTAGACACCATTTACACCTTTCTCCACAAGGTTCTCGTGGCCGTCAATACACGTGAGCAAATGCGCATTGTATGGGGTCATGAACACCAATTTACAAAACAGTCGTTAACACAACAACAAAACAAGACATACTTCCATTCTGTTGGGCGAATCCTGTTTAACCGGGAATTTTCTTTCCAGCCTGAATCAGCAGACTTGCGTAGAGTGCAATTCTACTCCCACTGTACAAAAGAGTGAGATGGATGGAAACGAGCCATACCATCTTAGCAATGAAGCTGGCGAATTGATCACCCATGATCGACATCACCGGATTTTGTGAATGTGCAGGTTTTATAAGCCACAAAATTTTTGGTCACCGAGCAATTTGCACGCCCTACGGAGTAGGGGAAAAAATCAAGTAGTATTTGCAGGAATCGCTGTAGTTCTATATATGCTAATTTCTTCGTCGATGGTAGTGGGATGACACATGATCGTAAAAAAAAAAGTATGTGACATTCAGGAAATTGAAATGCAACAGAAAAGGTGGACATGAGTATCATAGGCATGTCTCCAAGCCTCCAGGACTCAGGTCTTCCCTTTCGGGGCGGTTTTACTGAAGAGCTTGGCTTTCTCGATTGCAGCGTTGCCTACACAAGGGATGCATTCAACTGAGCTCTCGAAACAATATGATTGTACTCACTCCGCTTGATTAGATTCTTCTTATAATCGTGGATGGTAATTTCATCCTTGGTCAGATTTCTAATGGTCTTATTGGCCACTTCCCATAGTTCTTCGGCAACCTGACCAATTAACCCTGTAGTGCACTGTTCAGACACGAGACAACGGAATGGCGATTGACATACGGAAGTCATGGGACACAATAACGACACTGCCCTCGAATTCCTTAATCGCTTTGGCGAGAGCATCAATCGAATCCATGTCCAAGTGGTTCGTCGGTTCATCCAGGAGTAAGATATGGGGATGTTCCATAGCCAACTGAGCAAAAACAACACTGAGAAAGCCGTTATTTCACTGGAAGCCGCAATGAAAGAGATCAGTACCGATTCCTTAGTCCATCCGATAATTGTTTGATTGGGGCCGTTTGACTAAGGCCAAACCTTCCAAGCTGGGCGCGCCAGGCCTGAACATCCTTTTCCGGATATTTTTCTTGGAACAAGGACTGGAAATACTTGATTGGACTTTTATCATATGGAAGCTGATCAGCTGAATGTTGAGAGTACTTTGCGAGCTTCAGCTGAACGTGCTTTTGGATGGTGCCTTCAGACGGTCGCAGCACGCCAGTGATGAGGTTTAAAAGTGTTGACTTCCCAGCTCCATTCGCTCCGAGTATAGCAATGCGAGAATCCATGCTGACGGAAGTTAATGGATCTGACTTGCGGACGGAAGAGAATCCAAACGTACTCGATACCAAAGGAGAGCTTTTCATAGAGATACTCCTCCTTTTTTCCTGAGTACGAGAAAGCCACTCTATCGAATGCAATGATTGGCGGTGGTAATTTGTAGATATCCTCGAAGTTGAAGCTAGGGGACTATGAGGTATAGACAAGGACGCGCAACGAAATACATACCGAAGGGGTCTCTGCGTTTCAACTTTCTCGATTAGCCCAGCCGCCTCCATCTTGTCGATGATCTTTTGTTTTGATTTAGCTTGCTTGACGAGATTGGCGTATGTACCCGCCGAAGCAATAAACCTAAGAATCCTCTGAGTACCAGCATCACCTACTTAAAGTGGAGGCGTTACTTCTTGATGTGAGCAATTTCTTCCTGTTGCTTGTGATACACTTTCATCTGATTGACCTCGTTTTCTTGTTTTGTCTTCACGTATGTTGTATAATTTCCACTGTAATAGACCAGCTTCTTCTTAGGGGTGAGATCCATTATGTGCGTGCAGACCGAATCCATGAAATCCTGTGAATGGGACATTATGACGAGGATATGGTTATAGGTGGACAAGTAAGCCTCAAGCCAGACAACAGCGCCGAGATCCAAATGGTTAGTAGGCTCGTTGAGCACAAGGAGATGAGGTTTAAAAAACAACGCTCGAGCAAGAGCAACGCGCATGCGCCAACCACCGCTCATATCCTTGGTGGGCTTGTGCATCATGACTTGAGAAAACCCAAGTCCATGGAAAATACTCGACGCTTTCGCCTCAAATGTACTGGGATCCATCTCCTCCAATTCCTCGTATATGAGATCGAGAGCAGACTCGTCGACTTCTTCAGATGTAGACAGTTCCTCGATGTAGGCTTCCAGCCGAGCGACCTTGGCTTTGGCGGGAGTAATGATGAAATCGATAGCATTCACGTCAGATGGCTCTGCCTCTCCACGGACGATATAGATGTCTAGATGAGAAGGGATCTCTATGTCGCGTTCGGCGATAGATTGCAAAAAGGTAGACTTGAAACCCATGAACAAAGTTCAAATTTCAAGATGGAAGGGTAAACACACTTTTCCTGAACCATTCTCCCCAAGCAGTCCATACCTATTGCCATAGTTAAGCGAGATTTGTGCACCTTCTATGAGAAGGTGTCCATGGAAAGAAAGGTGAATTGATCAATCTTGATGTCGCGACTCTGTGGATCAGAGACCAGGACGCCTGCAGCACTCCTGTGGTCGTCGTTAGAAGAATGAAGAGAGAAAAGCAGTAATGGATATGCACCTGTCTGTAGCAATATTCAGTCGAGCCATAGACATCAAATCCTCCCAGCTAACTGCTTTGTTGCCGCCACCACTCGGGCTTGTCAGAGGCGTGCTCCCACCATTCGGCGAATTGGTCATTGAGGACGCCGTCTGGTCGCTTGTACCTGTGGCCGCCTTCTTTGCAGCCTTTTCTGCCAGTCGTTTCTGTTTCGAAGAAGAAGGTGGCATTGTCGATATCGTGGATTAAACGCAAGCACGACCAGATATCAATCCGCCAAAAAAAAATTGATAAGATCGCTCGGAGTTTGTAATAGCTTTGAAGAAGGTCGGAGCAGCAGTTGCCCGTGCAGCTTCAACTAGTTGTAGGTCTGGTTGGAAGAAGGTTCCAGCTGCGGAAGAGTGTCGGGAAGCGCAAGTTCCTCGCTGGCATGGCACAAACGAAACTGTGGGAGGTGCCATCAGTATGTGCCAATAAGAGACTTATACCTTGCTCACCACTTTGGTCCATCTTCATTTAACATTTTCACTGCCCGTGGATCGGCTTTGTTTGACTTTTCACGAGCAATAGAAACGATAGCATCCTCCAGCCGACATGCCTTGAAAGTTCCTTCCTAAAAAAATAGCTTCTTCTCTGAGAAGACACTCCTTGCTAATGATGCATACGCAGTGATAGCTTCATCGATTGACATTTGTAGGCGGAAGAGCATGATCACGACCAGTCTGCTAAGACGGGATCAGTCAGGCATTCGGAGGATAGATATTGCAACATACCCTCCGGTGCTAGTTCCACCAGCAAGATCAAAGATATCGCATGGGCGTGGAAGCTCCTGGAGATTTTTTTTTGCTTTATTCGGTACAAGATTTCTCTCAGCATAAGAAGCGGCGATAATCCCCGAATTCCCCCTCCATCTAGATAATAAAAAGAGGATGTTAGCTGAAACTGTGAACTAATCAAAATTACCGTACCTATGGAGAACAGGCGGAGACTGCTCTCGATTTTGCCCAACATCTGGGAAGGCATGGGTTGCGGGGAAGGAAGGAAATGGCATGAGCATCGTTGTCGGAAACTGAAAACATTGTGTTCGTAATTTTGTAAGACCAATTTCTCACGGCACCTCATTGCTTAACCACTCTCCGTCAGCAAAGGTATGCTGTCCTTCTCTGGTGGCGACCCTCCATCTCACAGCATGTTATTTCAGCACTTTTATGCAACCGATACCAAGTTCCATAGGAAGCGTGGTACCTCCGAGTCCTCTGGCCTTCTACCCAGGCATGCTCCCAACTTCAGCAAGTCTGGTCAACCTTTTCAAACAATCTTACGTTCAACATTTCAAGCCGAATGTAGAGACAAATCCTCCCGAACGAGAGTTCCATTCTGCTAAATTTCGAATTTTCGCCACTGACACCACCCATCTGCGCCCACTTATGCGTGGTGATGAAGTTATCTACACCTTGCCTGATGGCGAATACCACGATGATATTGTCCTTTATACTCAAAAGATGGACGAGGACTTCGCCTTCATTTGCGTAGCGTGCTATTGCCACTGCAAACTGGACTGCCCTGAAACTTATGCCGCCAAAACCATACCCTCTCTTAACTTTACGTATATTCTTGTTGTTGCAAGGCAGGACTGTGATGTTCCGTTTCCGCCTGAGCTCTGTTTTGATGCCCTTGTGGCCATTCAAAACAGATCTGACAATTCCTTTGAGGACATCCGTCATGCTGCACTATTTGATTTGAAACAGCAGATGATTCTCAACAAGTGATATCACAATTATTCCTTTCCATTTTAATCTACGAAATCTAGATACCCCTTCTGATCTACCACACTTTTTTTTTTGACAATTATATCAAAAAAGTTCATCGTGTTTGTCAAGGGAGAGCCGGCCTGATGTTCTTGCCTAAATAAGCTTTTTACCGACGATATTCGACGCCCCTTAGAAAGCTACGGGCACTCCAATTTCTCCGCCCTCAGCTCCTGCATCTTTCCTTCCAAAGACAAATCCCCTTGGGTGGACAATTTCGGTTACCTCTATTTATTTCCGGGTCGACCCTCAACTCAGGAAAACATAGGGATATCATAATGTATGTGTCTACTATGTATGTGTTTACGTGTGGGTATACATACGTACAGATTGTAAATCGAAGTGAAGAAGTATCAAGCTGAGAATAGCTTGGGATTGATACACGAACATACTTCACTTAAACGCAGGCCTCAAGGTGGTACTAACACGTGAGTCCTTGAGACTTTCCAGGTAAGGCTTTGAGGGATTATACTTTGGGCGAGAAGAGGACATTAAGGATTCCGACAGGTGGCGCCCGTGTTCCTCTGGGGAGGGTATCCGAGACAAAGCCAAAGAAGAATTTGAAGTAGAGTAACACGGTTGTTGGTAATATGATTGCCAGACTCGTGAAGTAGGGTGTGGATGAGAATGTGTTTGGTCGCCATTCAGTTCGTCTTCGCAGTGCACGGAAGTGGGAACTTCAGGGTGGTGGTGCTGACTGCCAGTGTGAAGGTAGAACAAAGGACAGGAAGATTCAGATTGGCGTGTCAATTGAGGATGCCATGATCGGGATTGCAGTTGCTTGTCGCGTTTCAGATCCATATGCAGGCCTGACCCATGGTCTGCATCACTCAACGAAGACTGCGAGGATGGTGGTGATGGTATTGGGGCGTACTTCGAACCCATGTGATCTAGATCCATAGCTGAGGTATCCTGTCCAGACTTCTGGTAGTGTTGGTATCGAACTGCGGTCACATCTCGATAA
>Ga0307509_10011944_pt1 | contig 10435 bp, 15 predicted proteins | sample 10_EM_MG_FD_202245 | JGI IMG/M metagenome (GOLD analysis project Ga0307509, IMG submission 202245) | Populus trichocarpa ectomycorrhiza microbial communities from riparian zone in the Pacific Northwest, United States - 10_EM | ecosystem: Host-associated > Plants > Roots > Unclassified | place...
GCCTCAATGCTATCGTCAGCTTACATGACCGTTCCTTCACTTGTGTTCCTAAATAAAACAACAAACATGCAAAACTAAACTTAACACAAGCTACCGGGCCTTAATATAGCTCCGGGGCTGTAAAACCATCAAAATAATCAAAGTAAGCAAAGTAATCAAACTAAACATAGGAAATCCGGCACTCCACTCCTGTGTACAGTTACCGGAACATGTATACATGTTACATTGACAAACAGGGATCTTACCCCCGAGTGTTTTTGGCATATCTGGCAAGGTTAGTACTAGTCCAGACATCTAAAAGATTCTTCTAAAATTGGTTGATGTCTACTTACCAATTTTACTCTTTCCTCAGATTCTTCTATATTCCCTGTATCGCATATGTGATTGAGCGCCTGAAGCCACACACGGTGCACCTGAGTAGTCAATGGAACTGGGCCCGCGAGAGGTTCATCCAACAGGGTGTATAGGACAATCAGTCCCTTGGCCCATGCTACAATGGCTCCCTCTGCTCCCACAGCTATATTGCGCCGTGAGTTACTCTGACGTCATATGTGGTCATGGCCCAGCATGCCCTGTTCGCCCTGAAGACTAGAGCATCAGACTGCTGATGTTCTGGCTCTGTGTGTAGCTATTGATGAATAACGCGATACACAGGATGTCAAGATCGGTGGAGTGTATGCACTACTTCGTATTATACATGGTCGGGGAGCTGGGGTACGCCAGATGATTGGGCCTTCCTCCGATACCGAGGTGGTCGAAGTTCGGACAGTAGATACCCGGTTGTTGGTTCGTTTCTCCCCGTCCTGTGATTGATGACGTGTTATTGATCTTGTGCTATCCAGTATTTCATTCTCAGCTGTGTCTCGCTCTGTGTTCAATTCGGTTTGATCAGATATGTGCGAGTTTTGGTACTAATCGCTGCTATCATCGCTGAGATGAAAGGTTTCTGTTATTTGTTGTCCATCCTCATCGTGATCGGCCTTGTCATCGTTATAAGCGACTTTGTGTAAAGTATTCCTTTGGGGACACTTGGCTTGTCGTGCCAGAAGACGTCCTATAATGTGTGCTGTGAAAGATTTCAGAGCCCCCGAATGTGCACTGTGAGTGCTGCCTGACTCAGTCGGCTGTGTTCCTGATCTGCGTGCCTCATTGACTCCTAGGACGTCGCGCCTATGTCGCTTCTGATTGGCTACCCATGCGGTGGGTTGGCTGCGTGCATTGGCTCCTGGTTGTTTATGCATGTTTGAACGCCGGATGTTTGATGAAGGTATAGGATAGGAATTAGGACGTATAAAAAAGCCATATATTGTTTGGTAAAGATGAAGATTGGGTTGTTGTGTTGAGTAGGACACATCTGGTCTTATAAGCTAGGACTTAGGTGTGGGTGGGGGGGGTTGAGGATCACATGCGATCACTTGTTAATGAAAAAGACTATTCGGCTACAAAAAGGGGTTTTTCTGCTTGTTCATCATTAAGGTAATACTCTGGACAAGCTCATGTATGATGTTCTTCTAGACTCTGGTATGATTCAGTTTGACAGAAAACGGGCATCGCGAATGTACAAGGCGTCTTCAATGTCTGAGCCTAAGTCCAAACTAGCCATTACGAGTATCTGTTAGCAATACCAATTCTAGCAAGACACACGCCACGCTAAACGCAGTTTAAATTTATCAATCTTAAACTCCGGATGTTGATTCAACACTATTGAACTTTGAGATATCAGTTTTTATGTCATGTGTCCACGCTAATTTTGTGGTTCTATTGGCCAGCGAGTGCGGCATATGGGACAGACTATGCGCGCCGTGCCTAAACGGGAAAAATATATTAGATGTTTGCACAATGGGAAGTAAGGTCAAGAAGCTGATGCAAGGGTGCGCACAGGTATCATTAATTGTATTCTATCTGATACTAGCTACAAACAAGAAGCAGGGAAGGGATTCAATGACACCAAAGGGAAAATAACATCTAGTAAACGGTAAGGTTGGTTGTTTAAAAATGGAAAAGAAATTGCTGAAAAAAGTAGTGAATCTCGTTTAATTTGCTGCATGTGCTGCGTCTTGCTGAACAGCATACCTGAGGAGTAGATAGGGTGTTGTTTGTGGCTAGCGGAGAACTATGGTTTCATCCGCCAGCCTGGTGTATCTCTAGAGCTGGTGGCGGGGTCAGGGACTTATTGATTGTCGCTGGCGTGTATTCAGGTGGGGGAAAGGGATGTTCTATTGGTCTCTCCGGAGTCGTGAGAACGAGCCTAGCATGGGGAGCAGCAGGAGGCGCGAGTGGAAATTTGTTGCAAATCATAGATAGACTGGCAGGAGGTGTGTCCTCGGCGCCATTGTGTCCTTGATGCCTCAGAGATACAGCTCCTGGCTTTGCCAGCCAAAGAAGCATCCATGGGTGCTCCTTCGCCATTTCGTGAAGCACTCGAAGTTTCTCCAACGGAGAAGGCCCTGAAGGGCCAGATGAGTACCACCCCGACGCCATCGGAATTGGATAAGAGCTTGCCAGTACTTCGATTTGCGATGGAATATTCCGCCGGCGTGTTGCGGGGCCCGGATCTCCAAGTGCTTTAAGATCCATCTGTAATTATCTATTCCATTTTAATGTGAAGGATAAAGATAGATGAATGATGCTGCGGATTAGATACTTATATCGCCGGCGTCCACATATATCACCCCAGCACAATGAGGCGCCTGAGTCTTCCCCGCTGGCTGGGCCTCTAGCCATTCCTCATCGTCAACACACTCTTTATCCCGCATTTCCCTCACAGAGGCTTCTCCTCCAGCCAACCTATCTCAGACATCGCAGTCAAAAAAATGGATATCTCCCATTGTGAGACTCAGGGGTTTCTTCCAGGTCCTGTCCATCTGCGCGACATGACTCGAGCACCATTAAGTTCAAGGGATCGTGGCCTTTGTTACCGAGGAACCACGCACAAATGTCTTAATTTCCATTGAGAACTATGAGCTGAGGTAGGGGGAGTGGATTATCTGGGTTTTGATGCAGCATGGCGGCACCTTCTCCTGTCAGACCAATTTGATAGCGGGGTCATCGAATTTCCTCCTCCATGTCTTGCCCTCTTACAACCCAGAGCAAATCCATAAAGCTCAGTGTAGTCAGAACCCGCTAAGTGATTCCCGTATCAGAGTCATTTACAAACAATGCATGGCCGAGAAACCAATGCATGGTAGGAGCGCACCAGTCAGTTGAATAATATGCATTCTCAAAACACGCAGGGAAGATGTGGAGTGCCAATCCGTGTAAGGCACTGTGATGTCCTGTTAGTCAAGGGCTAATGGAATCAAGCTTGGTAATACTTAACTGAAGGTTCAGCAACGTCGCCACGAACATCACGCCAAGCGTTTTGGCGCCCCTTCGACGTCTTCAGTTTCTTGGCAGAATCTTGGAACAAAATTTTGATATGACAGATGAACTCTCCAACATCATCTGGGTGGTGCTGGCTTTTGCTGAGTTCAATATGCTCCTCGAGTGGTGAAAGGCTGCGAGCAAAAAAAACAATTGAGTTAACTTGAGATTGACTTAGGCGACGGAGTCAAGAAGGTGAGCTATTATATAGGCCTTGGTTTCCTTGCCCCATATAGCATCGATGGAAGATACGCCATGCAGGTGCTTGAATCCAAACCAGAATTTCGCATATGCAATTTCGCCATATACAGTCCTGGTGTGAGTTAGACAGTCAGTATAACAGATTCAGGCTACTCGATACTTTGGATCTAAATACCCGGAATCCCCGATGGCTGGCTGGAAGTGTGCGTGCTCAACAGGCTCTGGTTCTCTGTTCATTGGAAAAAATGAAAGATTTCTCAGTTCGCTATTCTATTTATGCACAGCAGGTGGGACAATGATTGCTCACAATGTATGTGTCTTCTGCTGGGTGACAGCCTGCAGAACGTGTAATTGTTCTTCTTCATATTCCGCTCTGAACTTCTGGCATGGGAGGCTGATCCGCAGGATGTCTGAGAAGTAGTGAGTTAACGTTCATCTCTAAAGTTAGGTGTAGATGTTTACTTACTTTCCCATGCGTAATTGACGTCTTGCTCTGCCTGGGAGTGCTATTTGTGCCTGGATGAATGAATTGAATCAAGCTGCCAGGAGAAACAAAATGGTTAGCCGACTAAGGCTATTGATACAATGTCAAGTAAGGCTTAGAGGGTATGGATTGTAGTTGAGGTAAATATCTCTCCCGACCAAGGCGGTAGGGGATCTTTTGAAAAGCGCAATGGTAAGTGTCGTGTGTCTGGAGATAACAGGAATATGTGCATATGGCGCATGAGAGGACCTCTTATAAGTGCCAAGAGCAAGAGCATTGGGTCTGCTCTTGCTCTTGCTTATTTGTCGCAGTTAGGGTCCGGCGTGTGCTGAAGGTGCCCAGTGTAGAGTTGGGTGTAGAAGACACCTTCGTGGTAAAGTATCACGGGCGTGACTAACAATCATTGTTGATAGAAGAACAAATTGCAAAGGGAGCATATACTGAACGTAGAGAATAGATTGATGGCTTAGTCTCCAATCCCGTGTCGTCAAACACCATTTAAAGCCTTAGCTGATTTTGACGCCATGAGACATCGCGTGCTTCGGTGCACCATGGCGTCCCTTGGTGTCCACACAGGGCTAAGGCTGCAAATAAGAGGTCAACCCAACCCTGCTGCGGATCAAACACGGAACACTAGGGAATCATGATTTTAGGCTGACGAAGATAAACACCTCCCACTCGATTGATGTGCTATGAGATATTGAATCTATTCCAGGTCTAATTATGATAATCTATTAAAACAATCAATATCAAATGCTAATACACTCGGGGTCTATGTAGACGCAGCCTGAATCTACGCGCCATATTGTGGATTACGAATCTCGTGGACAAACATGGTCTCTTAACCCGAAGCTCGCACGGACTCTCATCGTTGAAAACCATTCCCCGCCACTGAAGCTGGTCCTCTTTCAAAAATTCTTTCGCAAAAGAAACAAGAAAGTGTAATTTGGACCGGCACTCGTCTCAATAATCAACTTCAAACTGGGCCTTACACTTCTGTGACTTATCGTCATCCGTGGGACTCCATAGCTCTTTCATCATACGATGTTTGTTCAGCATTGCCTGCGGTTTAATTGAGAGAGGTATCAGACATGCTGTGGAATCACCGCCCTGGTCAACAGGAGATGTCATACTAACAACCCTAGTATGGTGCAAATCAAAGTCGGCTGAAACAACTGAGGATGAGCTGGACCATTCCGGAAGTAAAAGGAGAGAATCTGGTGGGTTTTGTGATCCACTGGCATTTGTACTGTTCATGGAAATAGCTTTTCCCTTTGGTTTAGCTGCCCGGTTAACATTATGTCCAGCTAAGGTGTTTGCCCCATTAGAGACAGCATTTGGTGTAAGGTATTTGTGTCTCGGCTCTGGTGGTGTAGCTGGTCTAGCTGGCGTTGATAGACGATGCCAATAAACGAGCACTTCAAGTGGGTCCTTATTAGGTTGATTCATCAAGAATCAGGTACGTACGTACTCAACACTCTGGATGAAAAGAAAATTTGAATAATGTAATGGGTGTGGAGGGTGTTCACGAAGCTCATGCCGGCCTTCGCCTGTAGCGCCGAATATGTAGCGAATGCTGTCCAAGGGTACTGTTAGGCATACAGGAAGGCTCAGCCTTCCCTTAGTGAATAAAGACCTATAGTTACCCTACCTTAGGATTCTGAGTTCAAATGCACAGGCCAACACCTCCCTCCCACACAAGCGTTGGGACGGCGCTACAGCGGCAGATGCAGGCGTAGTTGAGTCCCCTCAGCAAAGACCTGGTCATTGGAGCCCTCCTCGTAACCCGTATACATCGCGGCCGTCTGTCGGACCGGATCCCGTTCGCTGGATATATGAGGGAAGGCCTTTGGCGAGCTTATGCAAGTGGCTCGAGCAAAATCGGTCAACCTCCCATAAGGTTATTGAACACTAAAGAAAAGAGTCACGGATGTGGTTATTAAGTAACGTGACGTTTTTAGGGATAATTGTTCTGCAACAGATTCTATACTCCATGCTCGCGCGATGAAAGTCTTAGAAGTGAATGGTGTTGTTGGATGAGGTAGTTTGAGAAATCAGGCATACCCGCACTCACGCACTTCAATAGTATTCATAGGATGCTCATGGAACCATACAATAACGATATGACTATAGAGCGATAAGGGCTATTTGTGCCATTATCGTGACAAGTCCATCTTATGCCTTGCAGATGTCGGCCCCAGAATATATCTGCAGTGCTGAGAGGTACGATAACAAAGCTGGCCCCTTTGTTGGTTCGATCATGGAGACCATTCTGCGTATGCAATGGTGAGCAAAGACTCCATGCCGACGGAGATGGATTGTAACCAATGAACTGATGTGTGGCAGCACCGTCAGGAAAATTGATGGTGTTGCAATTCGGAAGTCGAAGTGAGTGAAACAGAATTCCCCGGGTCAAATGGTGTTCGCACTTTCAGAAGAAGCGGGAATTGGTTAGCAGGTACTTAGATAGTATGAGAACTAGATCTAGCCCGCGACCACCTAGACGCGGCATATAAATATAGAGGTGCCTCCCGAGCTATTTGATCATTATCAAGCAACGGAGAAGATATCTTATCAATATAAGTTTTTACGTTAGAAAAATCTTTATCACTTTACCTACCTGTATTTGAAACATTAAGCCTTCCTAGACAATCTCCCTCTACGATTAAGATTATCGGCCTGAGTTATCTCGCAAGACTTTAAGATAGACTCCCGCCTAACAGTCTATTGATATTTCTCCTTGTTACCAAGGCACAATACATGACAACTCTAATCAGCGAAATGTGTGAAGCGTTCATTTTCAAACCCTTATCTCTTGCCGACTCTATTTTTGAACATTCATTCTACTCGTTCCAAGAACTTGTAAGAGATTCACCTCATATTCTCCAAATATTATATCTTTTCCCTCACAGCAATACTATTGCCGCTACCCCTACAGCTACTCAGAGAATAAAGACCTACCTCCAGGCAGAACGAGACCTAGTCCAAGAACAAGACGAAGACTATAATACTCCATATCCCACAAGGGAGATAAAAACTCACGAATTTCCAGACGACTACAGGAATACTCCATACCCTACGTCTGACATGGACCACGAGATTCCGCTTATCTGGCTTAACCCCAAGTCAATTTGATAAGCATTATCAGATACCGTCCAAATCTATGCAATTAGGCACAGACAGGTTTCCCCAGTGTATCGGCGACCTGAAATATCACGATCACCAATCATGACAGATGAATCCCAAGATTCCGAGATGGCCGGTGGGGATGAAACCATCTTCTACAGCAGCAGCCGAACTCCAGGCCCACTGGATACCAGCACAATTGTGAAGATAGCTCTTGGACGACTAACCTGACGGCGCTCAAAGATAGCAACTCTTAACTTTGTTTCAAAGGAAGAGTTAAACCAATTCGCTGGGCACCTTTGAGGAGTTCTTGGAAGATTTAGTCAATGGATGGCTAGAGAACAGAAATCAATGTACCTAGATATCGGACGACTATCTAGCAAAGGCCAAAAACAGGCAAGAGTGCTAGGAAAACTCCAGCGCTGGCTGGAACAAGGTGAGTCCATACTGGTCGAGGAATTGGACATGTTCGAGAGGACTATCGGCATGAAGGACAAAGAGTCCAAAAATATTCAGGCAGAAATTGTGGCAAAGGTCGAAGCGGAATTCCAAGCTCAACAAGTGCGCCAAGCAGAACAGGCGGAACATAGCCAATGACAGGACGAGTAGCTTCGAGACAGTATGCTCGAAGTAGAGGAAGCCAGAGCAAACGATAATGTCAATTATGTGTCAATTCTAAATCGACATAACGAGGAACACAAGGAAGCCGTGAGCGATCAGCAGGGACGTCATAAAGCAGCAATAGCAAAGCTTCATGATATCCTGATTGATCTAAAGGCCCAAGTAGGAGCCATATCGGCTCAAAGGTCGGTAGCCCCATGTGAAGTTACAGATAATAGGGAATGAACCGTATAGAATACCGACGGAGCTTGGAAGAAACGGTCAAATCCAACTTCTGAACAAGGAGGAGGAAATGGAGGAGGCCAAATACCACCAACAACTATACACGGGGCAAAAGACACAGACCCAGACGATGGTCACGACGACCCCAAAGGACAGGATCCGAAAGGAGGCCGAAGTCGCGGAAATAAAGGAAACGGCCGAGCAGGTCCAGACCCCGAGACGGGGGATGAAGAGGAAGACTCATGGCCAGAGCAATGGCCAGAGAATCACTGGTAAACAGAAAAAGGCCCGCCAACCCTCCGTGCCTATTCAAAAACCAGTCCCATCAGGATATTCGAATATGGTTAATGGCAGTTCAAGACTATTTTGAACAGAACAGCCATCTTTGGACCATGAAGGTAGACCGAATCAAATACGTGCTGAGACGATTAGCAAGAGACGATGTAGCTCCCTTCACAGATACCGATCGGAAAAAGATGTCAGGGGCATTGGGATATAAAAAGTAGATCACTTACGAAAGATTGTTCACGTTTGAACAAAAAGTAACCGAACGATTGGCGCATACCCATGAGGCGGAAAGAACCCACAAGTTAATGCCACTGGAGAAATACAATGGGGACATACGACAATTCCTTCTGTGAATGGAGAACCGCTACATTAAGGTTGGACTCCAAGGGGTAGCATGGAGGGGCATGCTTAAAGCTCAGATGCTGGAGGCCAGACTGTTCAGACTATCGTTCGAAACCTATCCCAACGATGAGTTATGGCAAGAAGGATTTAAGAACGCAATGATTCAATGCGAGAATTGTGAGGAAGACAAACGCCTAAGAAACTGAAAGGGCGAACCCTCAGGGACATGGATAAGTCGAAAAACCAAAGACCAGGCTGTGAAAAAGAGTAATACGAGGCCCCCCAAAAGGTATACAGCAGAAAGACAGGCCGCCTATATGGAAAAGCCTAAGGTACCCCATAAGAAGAAGTGGTCAGAGGAGAAGACAGCTACCAACAAAAAAGAGGTAGTACATACGGACTGGGACAAAGCTCACGACACAATCCCAAAGGAGGTTATTGATCGACAAAGAAATAACAAGGGATGCACACGATGTGGAATGACAAACCACTTCTGGAAACATTGTCGAAAAGAGCAATCCATTCTGACATTCAGTACCAAAAGGAACAAGAGAAATAAATGGAAGCACGATCAACCCTAGGGTCAAAGAAAATGGGTAGCTGTCATGGCTGAACAAAGCCAGGGCAAAGGTTCACGATCAGTGAACAGAATAGACCGTCTGGTTGCATGGGACATGTACAATGGCGAGACACTATAAGTGTTCTCAGGCACCACTGGCGACGGCAGCTGGGTTGTCTGGGTGTAACTCCGCGAATCGAAACTCAAAAAGCACAACACGGCGCACACCTTATGGCTGAGGTCCCAGAACAAAGAATCTATATCGAATGAACCCCTTGCTCGGTGTACCTCGGAGAAACGATGGTTAGACGAATCAGAGAATGGGGAACCAAGTCGTAAGAAGAAGGAAAAGAATCCAGCCAGGCACCGAGACAACACAGCCCAATGTAATCGTTCATGGCAGTTGGTAGTTGAGTTCGATCACATTAAAAGTACTGGAACAAGATGAGGGAAACACCAGGGTACGGATCGAAGAAAGATAGAGAAACGTTGAGTGCCGGGAAGGATGCAAAAAAGCAAGATAATTTCAGACTTTGCATGACTAGAAGCGAGCCAATAGAAACGAGACTATTCTACCTCGATCTAAGGGACAAGATGGCCGAAAATTGCCGGAACCTAGCGAAAGCGGACGCTGCACAGTAGGGGATAGATAAAAGACACCGGAAGTGAAAAGCTAGGATACATCGGGCATTCAGACTCACTATCTCGTTTAAACTATCCCTGAGGCCGAGACAGGTGCCGCTCTAGCGTGAGGGTTCCGAATACATCGAGGAAGAGTATGGGCGAGCATCATTACCCAAGCTGTGGTTTTAGTGACTAGGGCAAACTTGTTTACAGCCTCTACACTATCCAAGGCCCAACAGGTTTCTCGGCTAATCCCAAATGGTAAAAGAGCAAGGTACCATTCCCGATCAGTCACCAATGATCCATGAAAATAAGTCAACGATACAGACTCTATAGGCCTAGTTGCAAGGTGAAGACATTGTGCAAGACATTAATGCCTGGTATTTGGGAACTCCTCGGCAGGAGGTAAAGACCGCTTGTAGTGGGCTGCCGGAAATAGTAATTCAGAAAGTTTATCTGAGGAGTCCTCTCTGGACGAAACTGTGCGGACGCGGTAATAAACAACCACAGTCAACTTTTTTTTTTTTTTTTTTTTTTTTAAATCATATGCATTTGTTTAAGGTACAAAGACAGCATTCAGCTTTAACGCTATGGCCAACAAAAAC
>Ga0307509_10011945_pt1 | contig 10435 bp, 5 predicted proteins | sample 10_EM_MG_FD_202245 | JGI IMG/M metagenome (GOLD analysis project Ga0307509, IMG submission 202245) | Populus trichocarpa ectomycorrhiza microbial communities from riparian zone in the Pacific Northwest, United States - 10_EM | ecosystem: Host-associated > Plants > Roots > Unclassified | place...
TTAGACCTGTCACAAAACCACCTCTCTAGCAGAATTCCAGCCAATATTACCACTTTGAGAAGCTTGGTGCGGTTAGTTAAGCTTGTCAAACAACGCATTGTTGGGCAGGCAACATTCCGGACCTCTCTGGTTGTGGTAGCTGAATACATTAGTTCTTAGTAGCAACAATCTACAAGGAATTGTGCCTAATCTTCCAATAAACTTGAGAAGATTGTCTATGAGCCATAATGTGCTATCAGGACACATTTCACCTGCAAGTGTCTTCGAACACCTAACGGTACTGGATTTGAGTAATAACAGGCTTTCAAGTCCCATTCCTCAGGAAGTTCTCACTTTGCCTATGGTAGTACGCCTAAATATCCCAACTAATAAATTCACAGAAATGGAGGTAATACCATACCCTTCAGCAGATTTACAGCATCGAGTGTTGGACGCACACGCTAACCGGTTGCACGGGCATCCACCCATCAGTTTAGTAAACGTAGCGAGATTATCATCAATTGATCTTTCCCATAATCAGTTCTCTGGACGAATCCCAGTAGAATATGGACCAAAACCGGGGAGTTCATGGAAAAGCTTGTTCTTAGAAGACAATTTTCTAACGGGAAATCCTCCACCGCAGTTCATTGACAGGACAGTGGCAGCTTGCAACAGCCTTGCCCGCAATTGCTTAAGGTGTCCGCTGAACATACGCTTTTGCAGAGAACAATGGCCAGGCTTGGAGTGTGTTGAGCACCAAGATCACAGAACTTGAGAAGTTACCATATTCACAGTGGATCATCATGAAAATTCTATGTACTCAAGTTTATAGTAGTAGTAATTTCCAATGGGATAAGTTTCTACTTCCTAATCACGTGTGGGATACATGTTGAATTTGCATCCAAAATAAAGTTCAGTGGTTCCAGCGAAGGAGAATGTGTAATAATCTGTACCATCCATTAACGCGTTTCCAGTGTTGAATAAATTTCCATTTATCCATGGGATAATTAATCTATAATGTTGCAGCTTACAATTTCTCAACACATAAAACAACATAAACTTTCCCAGTTTTCAATGTGGGTGAAAAGCGAAGTGGATTCACATGCTTATCAGCAAAACAATCGCCTGTAAATCAGCTAATGTAGCAAAAAAAATTCTGATATTCCGTAACTCTACAAATACATGTTTCTAACTACAACATAACAGAACGCAGTTTAGAGAAACCAATTAACACTAACATTGCCAAGCCATGCAAAAAGTGGGAACTGAACCAAACCAATGAGGAGCAAGAGATAATGGTGCCGGCTCGAATCAACGCTCCTCACCTCTGCAAAGAGTACTCTCTTCATTGTCTTCACCAAGAAAATTCCCATACAAAGGCAGGTACATGGCATCAAAATGTAGTAAGAGTATCCAGGTAAGATCTTTCCAAGTACAGCAAAACATATGCCTGTGAAAGTATACCCAGCATATGCAACCATGTCTAACAAGGGTGCCTCCCCACTACCCAATGAAAGGAGTATTATTTTGAGTAATGCAACCTGCATAAACCAGCCAAGCAATCCCTTGACAAACAGCCAATTGAGAGCTTCTGGGCTAAACCTGGGAAAAAAAAAAAACCTAAACTTGAGAGCTCAGATGAAATTAATTCCCAAAGTAAAGATAAAAAAGGGTGTTGGAATTCAATGCTGTGATCCAATTCAAGAGATTGTTTGGCTGGTTTGAACAATGCATCCTGTCCAAACCAGTCACGCAATCCCTTATCAAACAGCCAATTGATAGCTTCTGGGCTAAACCTAGAATCAAATGGAATTAAACTTGATCTCAGATAAAGGAAATTCAAGGGCCAAAGAAAGACAAACAAAAGATCTGGTTGAATAAAGATGTAATGCAAGTAATTGTTCATCCGGCTGAGAAATTACTTGCTTTATTGAAGCTTTACAGATGCACACACACAAGTCTTGACATGCACAAAAAAATAAGGAAGAGGAAAAAAAAAAGTGAGAGACAAAGGTGTAGTGCAAGATGCGGGAATCAGAGCGACAACTTTAAGCAACACCATCAAAATTGCCACCGTATGACTTCTGCCACGGACAGCAATAACACTGCCATACAAAAAGAGAACTTTGAAAATAAAGGATTTCCCTTCATGACCCTCTCCATCTAGCAGCGAAGGTTTGGTAAAATAGCCACAAAAAAAAAAGGTTTTTTCCACCCTTTAGAACTATTATCAGACAGATCAACATGATACAGTTGTGTGCTAATCAACATTTGTAAGTGCTTACATTGCTTTTTGCTAACAGAGCTAACACCAAAAATAACTAGAAGCAGTTACCAAAATGCTATCCAAAAATCTGTATGGGACTATGACAAATTAAGGTTGTGAACATGAAAAAGTTTAGCATGGGTTATGTTTGGATGGGAACAAATAGGGCTAACAGAGAAGCTGTACATAGATGCATCCAATGCAAAAAATTGATAAGCTTGCCACCAGCACATGTAGGTATTAAGGCTAAGCTGGGTTGATTGGAGAATATAATCTACTTACTTTCCATTAAGTCCCAATGACAAGCCAGCAAGAACAACATAGGTACCAAATGCCATGAACGGAATGTACAGGTCTGGTGCATTTATATCATAGATTGGGGGTTTATAGGAAAGCCTGCCCCCTACTGGCTCAGTTATCCTTGTCCAATGTCCCTGAGAAAAGGATAGTAAGGACAAAAGGTCACGTCAATAGGAAAAAGATGGTGTGCAAGCTAGAAGAAACATTAGATTAGATTACTTACCCTGTGCAGGAAAGGAAACAGAACAACCTTCAATTTGTTCCTCACATAGTGGTCATTCACTTGGAAGTAGTATTGTGGATCAGAGAAGTATCTACTTATCTGTTTATTTGAAAGAAATTGTCAGCTAAAATCACATAGCTCTCAAACTAAACCACAACAATCTAATCTGTCTAAAATGAATCCATAGCATTTATGTAAATGGTGCCTTGTCAGTAGTCTAAAGACACTAGCATGAGGCCTTGTAGTGTCCAACATAATCAAATCTGGGACTAGCGCATGCTCAACCAGAGCATCAACATTCAATTTGGCTTACAGCAAACTTAAACCAAAATGGTGCTTGACATGAAAGTCTCAGAGTGCTACTTACATTGCTTTGCACATACTCGGAACTCGATCCCAGAATTTTCTCTCCATATGCACCCAGTCCACCTTTAATAAGTCCCGAGCCAGCTCCATAGAAGGCATTCCCAAATGGAGTGGGCTGAGGGTTGGTCGGAGGTCTTGGCACCCCAGGCTGAGGTCCCACATTGTTATACATTTCTGCACTTGAGAGGGAGAGAAATCAGAACAAGTTTGTGCAGAAGAACTGCTTATTAGCATTGAATATCTCTTAGCTGAGTCGATCAAGCACTGATTACTAATGGATGCTTAAATTCGAAACTTTTTCAAAACCCAATTGAATCCATAGTCAATTGAATAAAATAGAAATGAGGTTTCAAGCTTAACAGGGAACAACCGATCACACAATATTTTTAAGAAAACGGGATGACTGATGCATCCTTCAAATGAAACTGTAAACTTGAGACCTATGAAGTTTCCATATAATTCTAAAATCAAAATCCATTCTCCTCCATGTACTGCATATTCTCATAGTTTAATTGTCATATGGTAGAAGTTGAAATGTATACTCTTGATGGAAGCATATAGTTTCCATCTACTTTCAAGAACTCAATACCTCGACAAATATCAGTACTCCTCGAATAGTCAGAACACCATATCATTTGGTACCAGCAGGATGGCCAGAATTCATGACTTCAAGGCATGGAAGTTTGTGTTCCAGGGTCTAGTTCCCCATTTGGACCATCTTCCAAACATCCCCCTTCCCGCCATCTATGCTAGCATGTAACACCAGTATATAAAGGCCTGGAAAATAAGGATGCTTCCAGAATGCCCAACCATATTCTAAGCAGCAGACACAGAATCGAGCTATGCACTCATATGGAGCTCATGAAACAACAGACACAAAAAGGATGCTTCCAGAATGCCCATTGTTCATAAAAACACAGCCCCATCCACAGTCAAAATCCTCATACATCCTATATTCCCAAATATATTCCTCTTTGTTTTTTCCAAACAATTAAACACCGTCACTAAACCTCTCAAAACTCTCCCACCAATCCAAAATCCATCAAGCACCTCTCAGCACCTTCACTTCTACTTCAACAATTGACATCATACACCACAACTCACAAAAATTACCCTACCCAAAATTGCATGCCTACAAAATCCCTTACCAATCCTCTTTAGAAACCAAAGTAATCACATTCATTCAAAAGCCACTAAAAACTTCCTTTTCATCCATAAATCAACTCATAAATCCTCTGAAGTTCCAAACTTTACCAATAAAACAACAAAACCACCTCTCCATGACCCATCACCAAAACTCCCTCATCAACCCAAAATCTTAACAACCCATCTGAGTAAGTCCCACATCAATCTTAACCCCCAATTCCCAATTCAAATCCCAACAAAATCACACACACAAACACATACATGCCAGTCATTCAATCTATCAAATCTATTAGCATTTAAACAAATACAAACACATACAGAAAGATATATTAAATATGGATCTAAGAATATGACCTGGAGATGGTGTCAGCAAGTTTCCGGTGATCGGATCTTGGGTTTTCCGGTGATGGGCTTCTGTTCTATAATGGCACCGCGCAAACTGTGTATGGGAAGAACGGGTCCGAGGGTGCTATAAAGAGAGTGCGAATTATTTAAGCGGGGCGGCACGTTCAAGAAGTCTTTGATTTTTTATTCTTTACTTGCATCATTGGGGCAATTAGAGCCTCACATGTAGATGGTAACCTAGATGTTAAACTTGGCTTGAATTGATGGTTTGGCCTTGAAAATTAAGGATTTTAATTAAATTAAATTAAATATTAATTTAATAAAACTTGATTTACTTTATAAAACTTTTTATTATTCAATTAACCTCTTCAAATTTAGCTAGGTAAATACTGACTACTTTTATTTTTTTTTATAAAAATATTTTTGAAAAAGATTAAAAATATTTGTTTTTCTTTTAAATAAATATTTTTTGATGTTTTCAAATCATTTTGATATGTTTATGTCAAAAATAATTTTTTAAATATAAAAAAAATATATTATTTTGATGCATTTTATAGTGAAAAACACTTTAAAAAGTAACCGCTACCACACTTACAAACACCTTCTAAAAACTATAAAAAAAACAAAAAACTATTATTTTAATAAAATAGCTTGTTCCGGTTGATATAATGATTTATAAATTGACCAAATAACCTAATAATACAAGTTTTTTTTCAAATTAATTCTTGAGTTGAGTTTAACAACTAGTTTTTTTAATCTTAAGTTGTGGAATGATTTTCTATAATTAATAAATTCTTAAATTTTTAAATTTGATTTTTTTTTATTTTTAATTTATGGTGAAGAAGGTATTATTAGATCAACTTTTACATTTTTAAATTGAAAATAAATAATTCATATTCTAATTGGTTCAATAATAAGAATGTTTTTTTTTTCTAATTATCTCTTTTCCAAGCAAATGCACTTGTGAATTGGTTTTCCCAATAATTTTTCTATTTTATATAAAACTCTTCATTTAAATGTTAAAAAGTTACATATTAATATTAATTTTCAATGTACAATTTCCAAGTGAAAAGATTTTTTATTTTAGAATATTTATACCAACATAAATTCTTAGCTAACCACTATATCTAAGCCAGCACCTCAAGGTGTAAATTCGAGATATTAATTTGTGATAAACTAGTTATTAGTTATGGAAATTGATTTTGCTTTAAATAATTTTTGCAATAAAAAGCATTTTTAAATAAATTGATAATTGTATGAAAAATAATAATTAATTGATCTCATAGCCTTGATGATAAATAGATTTCTCATCCAACTTACCATTTAAAATTCAAATTCTAGAGAAGCCCACGGCAATAAATTTTTTTTTTTTATCTAGATATTTCTGCAATTAAGTTTTTTTATGATCAAATATTAAATAAATCATTACTATAATGTTATAAATAAATATAAAATGATAATTTTCAAAAAATAATTCAGCCAAGCCTCCCCCACAAAGTAGGATGAGTTCACTTCATGAACGTGGATTTAAGTTGGATTTTATTTTGAACCGATTTTTTTTTATTATTAAAATAATATTTTTTAAAATGGTATTGTTTTTTTTTTTTAAAAAAGCTTTTTAATCAACATGTTTTAAAAGTTTTTTTAAAAATTATAACTTGGGTTTATTTGTTAATTCACGAATGCTAAATTATATATTTTTTTAATTAATATTTAATTAATTTTTTTTAAAAAAAATTACAATTTAGGTACTTTAACTATAAAACAAAGTATTATTACAATACTCCAACATTTTTGTTCCCATCCCAAAACAGGGTTTTCCTTTGAAAAAAATAAGAAAATTTAAAAACTTTTATTTTCTTTTAGGAACTCACAAGGGACTGAGGGAGTGTAGAGTGTAGACCCATCAACTATCAAGGCCTTATCTCCCTATACAATTAACCCAATCCCATTCCACTCAAACGATTCCCTTCTTTCTCAACGCCAACACTCATACAATCCCTTGCTCATGTTTCTCTATCTGTCGTAACAGGTGAGTTTCAATACTCCATTGCTGTAAGTTGCCATAGCACTTCATCTTCACACCACATACATGGTACCACACAGGAGACACCAACTGGGTTCTTCCAGTTTTTGGTAAAGTTGGTTTTTTAGGTCCATTTCTTCGTATTTCTGAGCTGTAAAGTTTTTTTTTTTAATTATTATTATTCTTTATGATGCTCCGGTTTGTTCATCTAGGCAATATTTGTTTGTTTGTATATTTTTTTTAACCTTAGGAATTGATGATGGAATAAGAAGGATTGTAATTCTTGATGTTAGTGAACTAAACAAAATTAAACAAAGAATTGGAGTGAGATTTCATTCCATTTTCAATCTTAGAGTGAACCAAATACGACCCTTTTGAATAAGGTTTCTATCTTTTTTACTTTAGTAATGTTTGTTTTACTTAGGAATTGATGATGGAAATTTGAATGATTTGACTACTTGATTCCAGGGAAGCAAAGAACATTAAACTAAGGAATGACATTGTTTGAGTGAGCCAAACATGATCCTTTGTATAAAGTTGAAATCTTTTTTTTTTTTTTTTGATGAATATATGATTCTATCACTTTCTGCTTGATATTGCAGGGGATTCCATGGAATAATATCAAAAGCCATTTTTAGTTTTTTTAAAATACTTTAGTGACTAATACAATTCTATTCACGAAAAAAACAAGAACCATATGGCTATTGCTGCTTTAGGACCAGCTACTTCGCTCCGGTTAAACCCGGGGTCTACTCTTCGGTTGCTGTCTTTCTACCCCAAGTCAAACCCTAATAACCTCCCTGAAATCCTCAAAACAATGACGAAACCTCATGCCATACCTCCAAAGTTCCACCATTTTTTTCAACTTTCAGGTTTGCCTCGCCGGAGGTTCTTCTGCAGTGTGATTTCTGGAGCTCTACAGTCTAACGAGAGTGCAAAAGTGGGATTTTTGGAGAAGGAGAAGAGTGATGTGGGAAATAGAGTTGGAGAATTTAGAAAAAAGTTGAAGATTACTGATATAAAGGGTGGTCCAGATGAAGGGTTGGATCGTGTAGGGAAGACCATTGTCGTGATGGGTTGGGTTCGTACTCTTCGTGTTCAAAGCAGTGTTACGTTTATTGAGGTAATAATGGTGGTTACTCGTATGATTTCTATGATAAAGTTGTTTTAAATTGAACTATGATAAGCTGATGGGGATGTCTGTTATTAAACATATACAGGTTAATGATGGTTCATGCCTATCAAACATGCAATGTGTAATGGGATTGGAGGCTGAAGGTTATGATCAGGTCTTATTACCATAAACAATAAAGTCATGCATATAAATTTTCTAATTCTTTAATTTGCAGTGGAACATAATCGCTTTGGACTTGACATCTTAGGGGTTGTCCAATAACAGAAAACCATTTTCCTTTTCTATTTTCAGTTTTCTTCTCTTTTTTTAATTTTTACTTTTCAATGAAAAATTGGAAAACATGTTCATTTTTTGAGAACAGAGAATAAATTTTCTACAGGAAGAAAAAAAAGAAATACGTCAAGATTTTAATTATTTTTCATAAAAAAATTGAAACCTTAATTTCCTATGATCATCTTAATACTTGTATTTGAGACAATCTAATCATAAAATATTAATTTTATTTCTTTCAAATGAAAAATTATCATGAAAAAGTTGTACTTATTAACAAGAAAAAAAGTAAATATTTACAAATTCATGACACGAACCAAATATAAAATAATAAAAATTTAATTTTTCACACTGGTAAAAGTGCTTGTATATAAAAGAAGAACACTATGCTATTCATCGGGGGGTTTTTTATTTCATTTGGAATGAAAAACTTGTAAAGAAAAATTGCGAAGAACCTCAAAAATATGATTTACAAACTCAATGCAAATTTGAAAAATTAGTTTTTTGGTTCTTCAGATGGAAATATTGTATTTAAACATGAAATTCTAGTTTTTCTTTTTCCAACTCTAGTTTTTTAGAAAGTTGGAGTGTTACTCTGTTTATGAATACCTCCTTAATTTTCCCTGTTCCTTTTCTTCTCAAGTTTGGTTGACATTAATAGCTGAGGGATTCTAAATATCTCAAGTTTGGTTGACATTAATAGCTGAGGGATTTTATTTAGAATTATTCCATGGTGTAAACAACTAGGAACAAGTGTACTTCTGCTCACTTTCTTTTGTTTAATGAAAATCTGTTTCAAAAATGTTAAGCTCCATTGATTTATTACATAAAATTCAAAAGTTCTCATAATATGTTTATACCATGATGTATTCATCTTACATGTGGTCTGTATTGTTGTCACCTTACCTTTATTCAAGCTTTGGAGCTTATTAATAGGTAGAATCTGGGTTGATAACAACTGGCGCATCAATATTGGTGCAAGGAACTGTGGTGGAGAGCCAAGGATCAAAACAAAAGGTGGAACTGAAGGTCAACAAAATTGTTTTGGTATGATATTCTTGGCATTCTTGGTAGATAGGGAGCTAATTTTCACATGAACTCATCAATACATAATAACATGCGTTTAACAAGTTGTAAGTGATCGCACCAGAAATTTGTACAGATTACAATTCTAAATATCCCTCCACCCCTGAATTACTGAAAAACTACAGACCTTAAAACTGTAACTTGCAAATTTATATTGACTGGAGTGTTAGATGAGGCAAATTAACATATGGCAGGGAGAAACTGGGCACAAAAAAGAGTTCACAAAAACAAATAGAAGTTTTCAAGCTTTCTCACATTCCACCTTGCATGTGACACATAAATTGCTGTAAATCTGTACTTGCATAAAACTATAAACAGTGATAAGGGGGTTAAATGAACTCTGAGGTCTTGGGATCATCGATGTCATGTCTATTCTATCCTCAATGATATTCTGGATGACAAGCAATTGGGAAACCTGGGTCTTGGTATGGTGTGATATGATTCCCTTTTGTTTTATGTGATCTCCATTGGCATTTGAGTATTATTCTGCATATTACATAAAAATGTGATTATACTCTAAGGTTTTCACCCGAAATCTCCTTTCTTCTTATAGGTTGGCAAGAGTGATCCTTCCTATCCCATTCAAAAGAAAAGGGTCAGCAGAGAATTTTTGAGAACTAAAGCTCACCTTCGTCCTAGAACAAATACATTTGGTGCGGTATGGTTCTGCTGCCTGTTTCTAATCTACTTTTTGGTTGGGTTTAGTACCTTCCAGTCATATATGACATTACCACTTAATATGGAAAACATGTTTTTATACCTTTTTTTCGATGTAGCTTTATTGTTCCTGATTCTTGCTCATCTTTGTAAATAATGCTAATTGATTCTAGGTTGCAAGGGTGAGGAATGCTTTAGCATATGCCACTCACAAGTTTTTCCAAGAAAATGGGTTTGTTTGGGTCTCAAGTCCTATTATTACAGCTTCAGATTGTGAAGGGGCCGGTGAGCAGTTCTGTGTGACTACTTTGGTATGCACTACTTAAGTTGTTTATGACTTCTGATTGTTACTTTTTTTATTTTAGTTTCTTAAAATTCATATGTTTTTATTTTCTTGTATAAACATTATTTTCAAAATACTGAAAAGCACACTGAGAATTAGTCTGTCTATAAGATTTATAAAAGAAGAGGAGATCGTATGAAAAATATAACCGATTCTTTCGTTTCCTCGGGTCACTGGTCATCCGCCGGGAGTTTCGGGTTTAATACCGATATTTTAGCAACAAATCCAATAAATCTAAGTGTAGTCCTTGGTGTATTGATTTTTTTTGGAAAGGGAGTGTGTGCGAGTTGTTT
>Ga0307509_10011946_pt1 | contig 10435 bp, 5 predicted proteins | sample 10_EM_MG_FD_202245 | JGI IMG/M metagenome (GOLD analysis project Ga0307509, IMG submission 202245) | Populus trichocarpa ectomycorrhiza microbial communities from riparian zone in the Pacific Northwest, United States - 10_EM | ecosystem: Host-associated > Plants > Roots > Unclassified | place...
AGAGAACGAACGAGGATGTAATCGAAAGTAGGGATTATGAACAAAGGGCGGACGGGAGAGAAAAACTGTTCAATGTTGACCTACTTAACAGTCTCCATTCGCGACCCGGGTATAACGGCCTGTTGGTACTCCCTAATGCTTGGCGGAATCTTGCACCCTTCTTAAAGTTGAGTGCCATACAGGTGTTCAAGAGTGAGACGTCGGCTGCCCATGGAGAGTTCAGGCTGGAGGCGACGGACAGGTGAAAATAGATGAGTGATAGACGAGGCGTCGTGATTGAGATCCCTAGAAGCTCGGTGTGATAGGTTCAATGAATGTCGTCATGCCTTTCTGTCCAACTTCCCAATCGTGAGGTAACTAGGAATCAGCAAGGGTCGTAAGCTAAAGGATAAGAAAAAAAGATGACACACTGGCAAGGACATGACTTACACTGGGATACATTATTGAAACGTTTCCAATCCCGAAGTTTAGGCGCTTCAATTGACGTAATGAAAATGTTATGGACCTCGAGGAGTAGAATAATGACTGCAAAAGTGTGTGAGCATGAGGATTCGCAAGACGAATGGCTTCAATACTTGAGCTCTAGAAAAAGGTGGCATTAAGTAGTAGAAGTCGAAGGTAAATATGAACTAACCTTCGAATAAGCTGCCAGCCAGGAAAAAACGACGTTGACACAGTGAGCACATCCCAACGACCTTGGTCCCTCTCAGCAATCAACCTCCAGCGAAAACGTCCGGTGACTATAGACCTACATATCGCGTTAGAGAAGTGCTGACAACTGAACTCGGAAATCAGATGCACTTGCGATTATAAATTTGTACCTTCATACCAAAAAAAATGTCATCCCCATGCGGGAAAAACAAGTTTCATGAGCTGAAAGACGATGATTCAAAGTCGGGCGTTGTGGAGGGACAAACGTGCACCATGGAATCCCATCCTTAATATCCTATCCGACATCTCTATTCAAAGGTAGACGTTGAACGGAAGGCGAGCTATGATGGAGGAGACTAAGAAGCTGGCACATGAGAATTTCCAGGCCCGTCGGTCCAGTCCGGCAGGAGTCACCAACGCGCCATCATTTGCGCCTGGACTTCTGTCCATCCCCGAATGTACCACCACTGAACAAGTGGAACGCGCGATGGAATCGGCTTCGACTAACATTCTGGATGATAGTCGCGCCTGAATTTGTGCTTGCATGGGCCGTTAGACAATTTTTTGCTGCAAGGGAGATACGGGATACGTACAATGAAAGGCATCCATGTGAGTATGGTACAGTGAGGCGCAGAGAAACTGACAAATGTGCGTCCAGATTTGCCAGAGTGGAAGAAATGGACATTGATGCATGGCCATTTATTTAGTATGGGAGGGTTCACTCTCATTGATCCGGATTGCAGAGACACAGAGCCCAATGAACAAAACGGAGTGGTGCTTACCTTTGACTATTTCAAGCAAAATCCAAATATCAAGATACCCGAGATCACTGTCGCTAAAATAGAGGACCGGTCGAAAGGCGACGTCCTATTCAAGCTGATCGCAATCATCCAATGCATTGCGCGTGGCCAGCAACAACTGGCACTCACTGAATTAGAGCTTATTACACTCGCACTGGCCTGTCTCAATGCAGCGACTTTTGCGATCTGGTGGCACAAGCCGCTTGGAGTGCAAGAACCTGTGAAGATTTACTTGAAAACTGAAGCCCGGACTCTCGCAATTGTTCAAAACGCTGCTCGACCAGTGGGTCTTATTGTATTTTGTTTTGTCGAAAGCGATCCGAAATATTTTTTGTAGAAAGACTCGAGAGTCCATCTGTCGTTTGGTGACGTTATTGGGAGAGGTTGGAAGGACATCAAAGAAATTTCAACTTACGTCCCATCTTTTGCATTGTTTGTCGTCATCCCCATCTCCGTTCTTTGTCGTGTTCCCCCCTGGCAATAACAATTTTGCCTTCATTTGGTGTATGTATTTCTTACCATTTACACTGACAGAGAAGAACAATACACAAATGCATACTAATGCAATTGACGTTCAAGATCATAATTCGTTAGGACTCTGCCTTGATGGTGGTGGCTGAATGAGTCTGCACTCGGAGCTGGTGGTCAGAATTGAAGATTGAAAGATGCGAGCGATTACATAGATGGTCCCTCCCTATCGCCGCCTCAGCTTCCCTCTCTTCAAATGCAGTCCGAGTCGGATTCAAGACGAAACTTTAACGGGACCCAAGAGAGGATGCATCACGACATGAAGGGTCAGTTACCAGGCACCTGTACGCAGCTGGTAACACGGTTGCCGTGTTATTCTACGCATTTGACCACATCGGGACGGCCTTGTCCGGTTCGCAGGCGAGAGTCGTGTACTAGGGACGATGTTGGAGGGATAGATGCGCATTTAGGTTCAGAGCCGTTGAGATATATCTAGGGGACAATGAATTCAAAACGTTTTGAGTGGAGGAATCTCGAAGTATTGAGTCGTGACTCGTCGTAATGAGGAAAAGGTCCAGGTCTGTGGACATGACATTTGAATAGCCCCTGAAGTGCCTTCCCCTTGCAACGTTGTCCCTGACACCACCATGACAATATTTCTCTATGCCCTGTTCTCCGTCTTTTCAGCATACAAAGCTAGTGGTGCGTTCGACTTGGCCGCCCGAGACGAGCCATCGAGTCCTGAATGCAGCATGGGTCGAACCTTGTTCGGAATTATATGGAGTTGCTTGTCTACCACAATCCTATGTGCATGGACGGCTGTCCATCCGAATGTCCCACCACAAAGTAAATGGCAAGCTCGATGGAATCGGTTGGAGTTGATGTTTTGGATGATAGTTGCGCCAGAGCTGGTTTTGGCATGGGCAGTTAGGCAATTCTTTGCTGCAAAGGAAATAAGGGACGCCTATAACAACAGTCGGGAAGGTAAGTGTGGGCAATTGCTGCTGGAAGTTAAGGTCGCTCATGCGGCTGGTTTCGAACAGGAATGCCGGTCTGGCGCCAGTGGACATTGGCCCATGGCCACCTACTTGGCATGGGTGGCTTTACACTAGTCGATCCCGACCTTAGAACTGCAAGTCCTAAAGATCAGAATGGCCAAGTGCTCACCATCGATCGCTTCAAAGAGCTTATCGAACGCCCTGATTTCGATCTACCTGACATGACAGAGGAAGATATCGAAGACCGATCCAAAGGCGACATTCTGTTCAAGTTGATTGCAATCCTACAAACAACCTGGTTTATCATCCAGTGCATTGCGCGTGGCCAGCAACGATTGGCACTCACTGAATTAGAACTCGTAACACTTGCACTGGCCAGTCTGAATGCAGTAACTTTTGCGATCTGGTGGAACAAGCCACTTGGAGTGCAGAAACCTGTGAAGATTTATTGGAAAGTAGAAGCACGAATCGTGGTGGATAATCCGCAGAGGGATCGAAGCGTCGATCTGTCCTTGGGTGACGTCATCAGAAGTGGTTGGAAATACGTCAAAGAAGATGCAACTTTCATCCTTAACATTCTCCGAAATCCTTGCCAAATAGACGGTCCCATCTATGCCCTCTTCGTCTTGCCCATCTTCATCCCCCTCTTCCTCACTTACTTCATCAGCTTCATGTTCTTTGTCGTGTTCCCACTTGGCATCATCCTGCTCCTCAAGATCATCGAAACTGAACCAGTTCCTTCAGAAACATCGCAAAGTCGCGGTCTCCTTGCCGCTCGAATCGTCGTCTCCCTGAAGAGTCTCCGCTACAGGCTAAGCTCTGCAGTTACAGAGTTTGTTGGACGCTGGTTGGAAGACATTTTTCGTGACCAAAGTGGTTTGCAATTTTTCGGTTGGTTCATCATCCTTCCTGTCCTCTTCCTCCTCCTCTTCCTCTTCGTCCTCTTCCTCATCCCATTCGTCACTCTCCTCTTACTCGTTTCTTTCATCTTTACCGCCGTCTTTGGCATTGTCACATCAAGCACCATCCGTCCTGGTGCCTCCCACGTTCTGTCCTTCTACGCTCCCGTCACAAAGAGCGATCGCTGGTCGCGAATGGCCGTCTTCGCCCTGTTCGGTGTCATCTTCGGAGGTCTACACTGCATTGGCTGGTCCTTCGAATATCCCACCCACTCAGAACAGACCCTCTGGCGAGCAGCGTCCTTGGCCATCACAGTTATCCCTCTCATTGTCGCACCGATCGACCTCCTCTTGGCCACCCGACTTCGCATACATGACATTAAATCTTGCAAAACCTTCGAACGAACAGCCCTTCTGGCTCTGGACCTCATCATGACCATCCTCCTCTTCATCTATGTACCAGCACGTCTATGTCTTATCGCATTGGCACTTGCCTTGCTGCGAAATCCACCTCTTACTGCCCTTGTTGCTGTAGATTGGACAAAATATGTCCCCCATCTTTTTCATAGGTTCACATTCTGTTTCTTACTTGGCCACCATTGTCTTTTTCAATTTCGTCCATCTTCTATGGTTTTCCATTCGACATATATTTACCATAGACGTCGCATAACGAAGATTATCCATGATACAAATGTGTGACTACCAACCCCGCGAACTCAAAGACGAATTTGAACAGTGAGACCTGCTAGGGACGACATTGGGTTGAATTTTTAACAGTCTCCGTTCGCAACCCGGGTATAACGGCCTATTGGTGATCTCTACTGTTGGTGCTCCCTAATGCTTGGCGGAATCTTGCACCCTTCTTAAAGTTGAGTGCCATACAGGTCTTCAAGGGTGAGACGTCAGCTGCCCAAGGAGAGTTCAGGCTGGAGGCGATGGACAGGTAAAAATATATGAGTGATAGACGAGGCATCGTGATTGAGATCCATAGACGCTCGGTGTGCCAGTGATGGGTTCAATGAATGTCGCAATGCTCTTCTGTCCAACTTCCCAATCGTGAGGTGACTAGCAATCAGCAAGCGTCGTAAGCTAAAGGATAAGAAAAAAAGGTGACACAAGGACATGACTTACACTGGGATATATTATTGAAACGTTTCCAATCCCGAAGTTTAGGCGCTTCAATTGACGTAATGAAAATGTTATGGACCTCGAGGAGTAGAATAACGACTGCAAAAGTGTGTGAGCATGAGGATTCGCAAGACGAACAGCTTCAATACTTGAGCTTTAGAAAAAGGTGGCATTAAGTAGTAGAAGTCGAAGGTAAATATGAACTGACCTTCGAATAAGCTGCCAGCCATGAAAAAAACGACGTTGACACAGTGAGCACATCCCAACGTCCTTGGTCCCTCGTCACCTTCTCAGCAATCAACCTCCAGCGAAAACGTCCAGTGACTATAGACCTACATATCGCGTTAGAGAAGTGTTGACAACTGAACTCGAAAATCAGATGCACTTGCGATTATAAATTTGTACCTTCAAGTTCGTACCAAAAAAAAAAGTCATGCCTATGCGGGTAAAACAAGTTTCATGAGCTGGAAGGCGATGATTCAAAGTCGGGCGTTGTGGAGGGACAAACGTGCACCATGGAATCCCATCCTTAATATCCTATCCGACATCTCTATTCAAAGGTAGATGTTGAACGGAAGGCAAGAGGAGACGCACGTGCACTCGGAAATGACCGAAAGTCCTCCAGAGGTGATGCAAGATGGATCTAACAATGATCATACTATGAGCTGTCCTGCTTGCAGGTGCCATCGAACCAGGGACATATAAGAGCTGAACCAGAAACACCGCAGCACACCTCGTATTCCCCTAAAGAAATGTTCGTCTATTTGTTTTTGATCTCCATATGTAGTTGATGCTCGTCGACAGGCTGTGGCACGACTTGACGTCGCAGTTACACTTTGTTTAATATTATCTGGAGCTGCGTTTCTACGACCACCATTTGCGCCTGGACTTCTGTCCATCCCCGAATGTACCGCCACTGAACAAGTGGAACGCACGATGGAATCAGCTTCGACTGACATTCTGGATAGTTGCGCCCGAATTTGTGCTTGCGTGGGCCGTTAGACATTTTTTTGCTGCAAGGGAGATACGGGATACGTACAATGAAAGGCATCCATGTGAGTATGGTACAGTGAGGCGCAGAGAAACTGACAAATGTGCGTCCAGATTTGCCAGAGTGGAAGAAATGGACATTGATGCATGGCCATTTATTTAGTATGGGAGGGTTCACTCTCATTGATCCGGATTGCAGAGACACAGAGCCCAATGAACAAAACGGAGTGGTGCTTACCTTTGACTATTTCAAGCAAAATCCAAATATCAAGATACCCGAGATCACTGTCGCTAAAATAGAGGACCGGTCGAAAGGCGACGTCCTATTCAAGCTGATCGCAATCATCCAATGCATTGCGCGTGGCCAGCAACAACTGGCACTCACTGAATTAGAGCTTATTACACTCGCACTGGCCTGTCTCAATGCAGCGACTTTTGCGATCTGGTGGCACAAGCCGCTTGGAGTGCAAGAACCTGTGAAGATTTACTTGAAAACTGAAGCCCGGACTCTCGCAATTGTTCAAAACGCTGCTCGACCAGTGGGTCTTATTGTATTTTGTTTTGTCGAAAGCGATCCGAAATATTTTTTGTAGAAAGACTCGAGAGTCCATCTGTCGTTTGGTGACGTTATTGGGAGAGGTTGGAAGGACATCAAAGAAATTTCAACTTACGTCCCATCTTTTGCATTGTTTGTCGTCATCCCCATCTCCGTTCTTTGTCGTGTTCCCCCCTGGCAATAACAATTTTGCCTTCATTTGGTGTATGTATTTCTTACCATTTACACTGACAGAGAAGAACAATACACAAATGCATACTAATGCAATTGACGTTCAAGATCATAATTCGTTAGGACTCTGCCTTGATGGTGGTGGCTGAATGAGTCTGCACTCGGAGCTGGTGGTCAGAATTGAAGATTGAAAGATGCGAGCGATTACATAGATGGTCCCTCCCTATCGCCGCCTCAGCTTCCCTCTCTTCAAATGCAGTCCGAGTCGGATTCAAGACGAAACTTTAACGGGACCCAAGAGAGGATGCATCACGACATGAAGGGTCAGTTACCAGGCACCTGTACGCAGCTGGTAACACGGTTGCCGTGTTATTCTACGCATTTGACCACATCGGGACGGCCTTGTCCGGTTCGCAGGCGAGAGTCGTGTACTAGGGACGATGTTGGAGGGATAGATGCGCATTTAGGTTCAGAGCCGTTGAGATATATCTAGGGGACAATGAATTCAAAACGTTTTGAGTGGAGGAATCTCGAAGTATTGAGTCGTGACTCGTCGTAATGAGGAAAAGGTCCAGGTCTGTGGACATGACATTTGAATAGCCCCTGAAGTGCCTTCCCCTTGCAACGTTGTCCCTGACACCACCATGACAATATTTCTCTATGCCCTGTTCTCCGTCTTTTCAGCATACAAAGCTAGTGGTGCGTTCGACTTGGCCGCCCGAGACGAGCCATCGAGTCCTGAATGCAGCATGGGTCGAACCTTGTTCGGAATTATATGGAGTTGCTTGTCTACCACAATCCTATGTGCATGGACGGCTGTCCATCCGAATGTCCCACCACAAAGTAAATGGCAAGCTCGATGGAATCGGTTGGAGTTGATGTTTTGGATGATAGTTGCGCCAGAGCTGGTTTTGGCATGGGCAGTTAGGCAATTCTTTGCTGCAAAGGAAATAAGGGACGCCTATAACAACAGTCGGGAAGGTAAGTGTGGGCAATTGCTGCTGGAAGTTAAGGTCGCTCATGCGGCTGGTTTCGAACAGGAATGCCGGTCTGGCGCCAGTGGACATTGGCCCATGGCCACCTACTTGGCATGGGTGGCTTTACACTAGTCGATCCCGACCTTAGAACTGCAAGTCCTAAAGATCAGAATGGCCAAGTGCTCACCATCGATCGCTTCAAAGAGCTTATCGAACGCCCTGATTTCGATCTACCTGACATGACAGAGGAAGATATCGAAGACCGATCCAAAGGCGACATTCTGTTCAAGTTGATTGCAATCCTACAAACAACCTGGTTTATCATCCAGTGCATTGCGCGTGGCCAGCAACGATTGGCACTCACTGAATTAGAACTCGTAACACTTGCACTGGCCAGTCTGAATGCAGTAACTTTTGCGATCTGGTGGAACAAGCCACTTGGAGTGCAGAAACCTGTGAAGATTTATTGGAAAGTAGAAGCACGAATCGTGGTGGATAATCCGCAGAGGGATCGAAGCGTCGATCTGTCCTTGGGTGACGTCATCAGAAGTGGTTGGAAATACGTCAAAGAAGATGCAACTTTCATCCTTAACATTCTCCGAAATCCTTGCCAAATAGACGGTCCCATCTATGCCCTCTTCGTCTTGCCCATCTTCATCCCCCTCTTCCTCACTTACTTCATCAGCTTCATGTTCTTTGTCGTGTTCCCACTTGGCATCATCCTGCTCCTCAAGATCATCGAAACTGAACCAGTTCCTTCAGAAACATCGCAAAGTCGCGGTCTCCTTGCCGCTCGAATCGTCGTCTCCCTGAAGAGTCTCCGCTACAGGCTAAGCTCTGCAGTTACAGAGTTTGTTGGACGCTGGTTGGAAGACATTTTTCGTGACCAAAGTGGTTTGCAATTTTTCGGTTGGTTCATCATCCTTCCTGTCCTCTTCCTCCTCCTCTTCCTCTTCGTCCTCTTCCTCATCCCATTCGTCACTCTCCTCTTACTCGTTTCTTTCATCTTTACCGCCGTCTTTGGCATTGTCACATCAAGCACCATCCGTCCTGGTGCCTCCCACGTTCTGTCCTTCTACGCTCCCGTCACAAAGAGCGATCGCTGGTCGCGAATGGCCGTCTTCGCCCTGTTCGGTGTCATCTTCGGAGGTCTACACTGCATTGGCTGGTCCTTCGAATATCCCACCCACTCAGAACAGACCCTCTGGCGAGCAGCGTCCTTGGCCATCACAGTTATCCCTCTCATTGTCGCACCGATCGACCTCCTCTTGGCCACCCGACTTCGCATACATGACATTAAATCTTGCAAAACCTTCGAACGAACAGCCCTTCTGGCTCTGGACCTCATCATGACCATCCTCCTCTTCATCTATGTACCAGCACGTCTATGTCTTATCGCATTGGCACTTGCCTTGCTGCGAAATCCACCTCTTACTGCCCTTGTTGCCGTAGATTGGACAAAATATGTCCCCCATCTTTTTTCGTAGCTTCACGTTTCTTACTTGGCCGCTATTGTCTTTTTCAATGTCGTTCATCTTCTATGGTATTTCATTCGACAGCATATGTTTATATAGACATCATATAACGAAGTTTATTCATGATACAAATCTGTGACTACCAACCCCGCGAACTTGAAGACAAATTTGAACAGTGACATCTGCTAGGGACGACATTGGGTTGAATTTAAGGTTCGAAGATGACTACAAAGTCAGTTGCGAATGTGACAGGAGAACGAACGGGGATGTAATCGAAAGTAGGGATTATGAACAAAGGGTGGACGAAGAAAAAAACTGTTCAATGTTGACCTAACAGTCTCCGTTCGCGACCCGGGTATAACGGCCTGTTGGGGCTCCCTAATGCTTGGCGGGATCTCGCACCAAGAGTGAGACGTCGGCTGCCCATGGAGAGTTCAGCTAGAGGCGACGGACAGGTAAAAATAGATGAGTGATAGACGAGGCGTCGTGATTGAGATCCCTAGACGCTCGGTGTGATAGGTTCAATGAATGTCGCCATGCCTTTCTGTCCAACTTCCAAATCGTGAGGTAACCAGCAATCAGCAAGCTTAGGCGCTGCTCCATCTTCAATTGACGTAATGAAAATGTTATGGACCTCGAGGAGTAGTAGAACAACTGCAAAGTGTCTGAGCATGAGACGAACGGCTTCAATACTTGAGCTCTTGAAAAGGTGGCATTAAGTAGTAGAAGTCAAAGGTAAATATGAACTGACCTTCGAATAAGCTGCCAGCCATGAAAAAAACGACGTTGACACAGTGAGCACATCCCAACGTCCTTGGTCCCTCGTCACCTTCTCAGCAATCAACCTCCAGCGAAACGTCCAGTGACTATAGACCTACATATCGCGTTAGAGAAGTGCTGACAACTGAACTCGGAAATCAGATGCACTTGAGATTATAAATTTGTACCTTCGTGCGGGGAAAAAAAGTTTCATGAGCTGGAAGGCGATGATTCAAAGTCGGGCGTTGTGGAGGGACAAACGTGCACCATGGAATCCCATCCTTAATATCCTATCCGGCATCTCTATTCGAAAGTAGACGTTGAACGGAAGGCGAGCGATGATGGAGGAGACTAAGAAGAGAACCACCTGCAGGATTGCAAAAGAATGGATGAACTCGGAAATGACCGCCTCCGGAGATGGATCTAACAATGATCACCTGCTTGCAGGCGCCATTAAACCAGGGACATATAAGAGCCCAATGAACAAAACGGAGTGGTGCTTACCTTTGATCATTTCAAGCAAAATCCAAATATCAAGATATCCGAGACCACTGTCGCTGAAA
>Ga0307509_10011947_pt1 | contig 10434 bp, 17 predicted proteins | sample 10_EM_MG_FD_202245 | JGI IMG/M metagenome (GOLD analysis project Ga0307509, IMG submission 202245) | Populus trichocarpa ectomycorrhiza microbial communities from riparian zone in the Pacific Northwest, United States - 10_EM | ecosystem: Host-associated > Plants > Roots > Unclassified | place...
CGTCTATCCAATGTGATAAATTGACATACAAGCTCCCCCGGTGAGATGTAGCCGATGGTTGGCTAAGTGGGCGCTACCCATAGCCAGCCTTTCGGGACATACTCTACCGTGATAAGACTCATACCTCCAGAGTCCAATAAGAACCCATAGTAATGCTACAAATCAAAGGGAGAAGGCCCGGGCTGGTTACTGAGGTATTTGTCTCGAAAGCACCCTGGCTTTCTGAGACTACCTGAGTACCACTAGGAAGACTACCCTATTACCCGTAGGCTAGAATAATCTCCTAGGTGCCCGAGAGACCATATATGGGCGACCTCCATTTTGGCGGTTACCCATACTCCCCTTATATATCCTGCAAACGACATTCAGTCGGATGGACGGCGACGACTTATACGGTGTTACGGCAGCTGCTCCAATGACCTCTTTTAACTAGCAAAGGAGCAACTACACAGCCGTCTGCCTATGACGCGCCGTGCCAATGCTGGGGCCAGAGGGGGGTGTTAGAAAAACCCGCCCAAGTTCAATAGTATGTTTGGGCCACCTTTACACAGGCGTGGGGCCTCCCCGCGCAGATGCGTGTCCGCCTAAGAACATCTCAGAGCCTATAGAATGTGAGGCAATCGACCTCTAAGTTCTAGGATGACTTTGCCGGTGGAGGTAGGGTAACTTGGGTTCCTCAGTAGGGTAACTGGGACCCATGGGCATAATGACCAAATACTCAAGGTTGGGTAACTCTGCCCTCTTATGCCTTTAACCCCTCAGGAAGTCCTCCAGTCAACCACAGAAGTCATCTCGGAGGTCCGTGTAACATTCCCATAATTCTCTTGACCTTAGGCGAATGTTTTCCCGAAAGGTTACCCTGCCTAGTAGAGTACCTCAAGGTTACTCAACTATTCCCTAGGCCTTATCCTAGGATTACCAGCCATGTGTATAATATATACGAGACCATACCACCTCTGGATACCACTTGGTATACCATTTGGGCTAAGGTGATAGTGATTGTAGCTACTTATCGTAGGGTCATTACAGTTACTAACCGAAGTGTTTCCTGACAGGACCACATAGCTGAGACAGAAAGGTACTTCGCAAAGGGCTTGGAAAGCTCACCACCGACCGTGAACCAAGGGAATGGAATGTTGACCGTGCAAAACCCAAGCAAGGTGCAAAGGAAGTGCGGGGTAAGGAGGTGAACTGAACTTCATGAGCGGGAGTCAACGATGAATGAGAACAAGAACCCTATGGAGGGAGGGGGGGAGGGCCCCTGGAGGGAGAAGAGTGTGAATGGCATCACTCCCCTAGGCAGAAGCCATCAAGGGGGAGGACAGGGGGGGGTGGAGGAGTTGACAATGATTTCTCTGGAGTTGAGATTTCAATCACCTGAGGTGTAGAGGAGATGGTTCGTGTCTAACTACTGTGACCTGTTTTTGTTTTTTTTAAATCTCGTTTATTTATTGTTTCTATCGGGGCCAGCAGGCACAAATGTGCACATCCCATGGTGTTAGGTACAAAGGACCTTCAAGCAAGCAAGGCCTATGTAGTCCAAAACCTCCAACCACAGTCCATCCCACTATCCCCAAGCTAAAACCCTCTGACCCTGCCCGACAAAGGAACCTCCGCCCTGTCCTATGGGTAGAAACTATAAGGAGATGAGAAAAGGGGCCTGAATACCATGAACCAATAACTCCCACGAAAGCCTTGCCTAAAAGAAAAACATCCTTAACTGACAGTAGACACCATAAACAAAGGACAACAAACCCACTCACCAAGTAAAACTGCCTATGAGCTAACCTGTAGTAGAACCCCACCAGGCCTAGCTCCTGAAGGAATAGGGACTCCTGTATAACAGGTCTCAGGGACACAACAATGGGAAATAATTCCAGGATGCATAAAGCCCCACCAGCCGAGGATCGGGAAGAGCAACCGAGTTCAAGGGACATGTCGCCCAGTGACAGAGGGCTTGTGGCAGTCAGAGAAAGATCCGGTCGGCTATTTCGGGAAACACAGCCGGGAAAGAAAGGATAACATAACTCCCCTAGTCTGAGGACATCAGAAGGGAGACAGAGGCTGGGTGTGGGCGTAGAGCCACGGGCAGTAGGGTGCCAGCCGATCCAATCATCGGGGAGGTGGAGGGCGGAGGGCTAATCAACATGAGAAGTGCGGGGAAGGGCGACGGAAGCGGGGTCACAATGTTTTGAAATGTCCAACCGTATCAGCAAAGCACAAAGGAGAAAGTGCAATACCAGAGAGCAGTGCCACCAGGGACAACTACTTTACCGATCGACTGAGACTAAAGACCGACCACTGACGGGTGAGGGGTTGTAGACCATGGAGGGCTGCCTAAGCAAGCCCGAAAGAGGGGAAAGAAGGGAGGCTCAACCAACCCCTAGGAACAAGCTCGCCAGGCCTGACCATCAGAAGGAAAAGGAAGAGGGGGTGGAGATGGCTTCACTCAGATAGAGGCAGTGTGGCGTGTCTGAGGAGATGGGGGTGGATGGAGGTGACGATGATTTCTTGTGGTGTTGGGATTTCAATCGCCGGAGGTGTAGCGGAGACGGAGGATGTCTAACGACTGTGACCCTTTTTTTTTTTTTTCATATCATATCTTTATTGTTTCTACGGTACAAGAAATGACATGCATCTTTAATGATATGGCGAAAAAACTGGAAATCAAACAAACAATCAACAAAAGAAACAAACATCACTGGTACCCTCAACGCGACCGATAATGGTTGCAAAGCAGCTGTAGCTAACAATAAAGGAAAGTATAAACTACCAAGTAGTTTTGAGGTCCAGGGGCGGGCGGGGTCATAGCGGGAAAAAGCGTGTTCGGGGGAGTATGAAGAGAAGGAGCAAGCGGAGGCATTGCAGGAGGGAAACCAGTGGCAGTGGTGGAAATGAAATCAGCCAGGGCAATGAGCAGCTGCTGGGCGGAGCAGATTGGGGCCTCAGGGGCCAGGTCCGAGACCCCTTGGAGGAGGCGGGATCTCTGACGGGGGGACGAGGGGCAGGATAGCATGGCATGTGCGAAGGTTTGTGGGCCTTCAGAGCACAGCGGACAGGACGTGTCGGCATCAGGATTATCCCATGAGGGGTGAGCCGTGAGGTAACATTTACCAGAGCGCATCTGGTGGATCCTTCCCGCAACGAACCTGCCCAAGTCCATGAAGGGATAGGGGCGTGTTGAAGGTGGATAGGGGTAGTACGGCGGAGCTGGGGTAGAAGACCAGTCGGAGAGGAGGAGTTGTTTGGCTCGAAGTTTGAGGCGTGCCCACGATGGGACGACCCCATGGATAGGGGGTAGATAGTCCGTCAGGTGGAGGGAGATGGGCGGCAAACTGACCACATCGTGGATGAGAGGGGCGGCCGCATGAGCCAAAGCGGTGATGGCATTGTGCCGGTATCTCGGATTCCTGGTCTTGTCTGCAGCGGAACGCCAATCAAGATTGAAGAAAAGATAAGGTTGGGAGGTAATCTTTCCACACGGTACCAAAGGGGCACGGTAGGGTGAGAAGGCGGGGACGGACTTAGGGAGGCGTGTCGAGGCAGGGTTTATTTCCGGGGGGGAGTAAATAAGCCTCAGGCCAGCCAGGCAACGCTGGTGGCGAATAAGAGTGGGCAGTGGGGGGAGACAGGCTTCCCTGTGCAAGCAAGATGTGTTGGTGGTGGAAAAACAGTTGGTGGTCCACCTACAGACCAGACGCCAGAAGACGGACATTGGGTTCATGATAGCTGGGGGGGGGCTTCAGACGGAAGACCCGTATAGGAGAATCGGGGCTAAGAGGGAGCATGCCAAAGAGAGACAGAGGTGGGCAGGAAGGCCCATTCCCGGAGGGGAGAGGCGGCGAATTGTGGCTAGCGCGGCATTGGCGAGGGTGTACCTTCTGGAGAAGTGGGACCTCGGGTCAAAGGAGGGGTCTAACGACGGTGACCTCTTTTGTTTTTTTGTTTTTTTTCTTTTTTTTAATCCTATGCATTTGTTTAAGGTACAAAGACAGCCATCCTCTGTCTCCTCTACACACCCGGCGATTGAAATCTCAACCCCACGAGATTATCACCACTTTTCCAAACTCGACCCCCCGTCATGGATCCGTCCTAGGGGGTGGGGGCATACCTCCCCTACACTCTCCTTCCCTTAGGTTAATCCCTTTGGGCTTCCTTCTCTCTGTGTTGATGGATTTCGTCTTCTTTGGATGATGTTTCCTCTCCCTACCCCGCTTTTGCTCTGCCTCACTTAGAGCATCTGCATGGTCGGCAACACTCTCCGCAACGCCCATGTTAAAGACGGCCGGGAACACAGTTTGCAGTAAGAGAAAACACTCCAACAGGCCACGGTCGATTTCTCTATTCTCTCTTTTCTCTGAGAGGCTGCCTAGTCCAGACACGAACGCGGTTACCGATAGTTTCCACGGCATAGAGTTGGGTCTACCCCTCCTTCTCCTCTTCTTCTGTCGGTCGGATCGGCTGGCACCTTACTGCTTCTCGCCTTTTTTGGCTGGTACCCACAACTACCTGGCTGGTACCCATAACTACTTCTTCACCATTCGGACTATGACCACAGTCCATCACGGCCTGCCTCTGGGAGGATGGTATTGCACTATCTCCTCCCTGTTTTTCGAGTGTATGGCCAAAATAGCTGGCCCCTTCCGGCCTCCCCAGGACTTCGATCATGCCGAGCCTGGCCCCCCGCGCTGAGTGTGCGCAAATTTCAAGTGGTCTCCGCTATGTTTGATTGTTGTTTTTCTTTTGTTCGGATGATCATGCCATGGGTTTTCCTGACTCTTCCTGCTTGTTCTTTGATTTGATTTCTTTCGTCTATCTTCTTAGCTAGTCAAGGGTTTCTTGTTGGGGGCGAGATGTGTGGTTGGTTCCATACTAGAGGGATTTTGGGGGTTGGCTTTTTCCCAGGGGTTGTTGGGGGTTTTTTCTAAGCCATAGCGTAAGCTGCATGTAGGATTTTGTACCCTAAAACAATAATCATATGATTCAAAAAAAAAAAAAAAAAATGTACAAAAACAGGATTCAGCTTTAACGGTATGGCCAACAAAAACCGTACCGTCCTCACCCCAGGAAACATCCAAACCCCAAAGTCCCTCTGGTATGAGAGTAACCGCACATCTCGCCTATCCCTCAACCAAATCCTACGAACATACTCATACATCCAAAGAATGTAGAAAGGAAAGAGGGAAGCAGGAAAGAGAGGAGAACCCTTAGTGACATCTACTATGAAAGTATAAAAACATAAGAGATGAATGAACCCCTGACAAAGGAAATTTACGTCTGATAAGTGACCTGTATCAGCCTGAGCGAGGAAGTGAGAGTATCGACCTGCATACCGGAGCTATGCCAAGGGACGAATCGGTGCCCGATGGCAGGATGGGAAGGGGGATGGAGGTGACTCTGGTGAGGGGTTCCCGGAGGGTGTGCCAAAGCAGCATTAGCGACGGCCAACAGGACGGGCATAACCCAGGCGGGGTTTTTATATAGCGACTCAAGATCGACCGCGGAAAAGGGAGCAGTAAGCTGCCAGCTGCGGAGGTGGAGAGAGGGGGAAGGGTGTAGCTGTAACCGAGCAACGGGACGAAGACCAAGAGGGTGGTGGAGGAAGGATGGGAAGGGGAAGGCAATTCAAACGCTTGAGACGACCGACTAGAGTAACCGCAGCCGATGCTTTTCCGAATGCGAAACGAAGATGAGATGCTGAAGTTACTAACCGAAGTGTTCCACGACAGGACCACGTAGCCGAGACGGAAAGGTACTTCCCAAAGGGCTTAGAGAGCTCAGCGCCAACCGTGAACGAAGAGAGCGAAATGCCGACAGTGCAAAACCTAAGTGAGATGGAAAGGAAATGCGGAGTAAGGGGGGAGAATCGAACTTCATGAGCTGGAGTCAACGATGAACAGGAACAAGAACCCCGAAAAGGAGGTGGTAAACCCCAAAGAAAGAGGAGGGGTGGTAGCATCACTCCCCTAGGCAGAGGCCATCAAGGGGGAGGAGAGGGGGTGCTGGTGCATCCCACGATTATTTCGCAGGTGTTGAGATTTCAATCGCGGAGGTGTAGGGGGGATGGTTCGTGTCTAACGACTGTGACCTTTTTTTTCTTTTTCTTTTCTTTTTTTAAATCATATGTTCATTGTTTCTACGGTACAAGAAATGACATGCATCTTTAACAATATGGCCAAAACAAAACCAAAAATCAAACTAACAATCAACAAAAGAAACAAACATAACCAGTTCCCCCAACACAACCAATAAGCGTCGCAAAGCAGCCGTAACTAATTTTACGGAAAGATATCAACCGCTAACTAGTCTCGAGGGCCAGGGGTGGATAGTGTGGTAGGGGGAAGGAGGGGGTTTGGCGGGGGGGTGTGGAGGGAGGGAGCAAGTGGGGGCATACCTGGAGGGAAACCAGTGGCAGTGATGTGAATGAACTCAGCCAGGGCAATGAGCAGCTGCTGGTCGGACAAGACCAGGGCCTCGGGGGCCAAGTCCGAGACCCCTTGGAGGAGGCGGGATCTCTGATGGGCGGACAAGGGGCAGGACTGGCTGGCATGCTCTAAGGTTTGTGGGACCTCAAAGCATAACGCGCAGGAGGTATTGGCATTAGGATTATCCCATGAGTGGTGGGCCGCCAGGTAGCTTTTGCCAGAACGCATCTGGTGTATCCTACCGGCAACAAACTTGCCCAAGCCGATGAAGGGATGGGGGCTGGTTGAGGGCGGGTAGGGGTAGTAGGAGGGGGCCGGGGTGGCAGACTAGTCGGAGAGGAGGAGTTGTTTAGCCCTGAGTTTGAGATGTGCGTAAGATGGGACAACCCCAGGGACCGGGGGCAGGTAATCTGTCAGATGGGGGGAGATGGGTGGTAAGGTAACCACGTCGTGTACGAGGGGGACGGCTGCATTAGCCAACACTGTGATGGCATTGTGTCGGTATCTTGGTTTCTGGGCCTTATCTAGGGCGGAAGGCCAATTAAGGTTGAAAAAGAGATAGGGTTGGGAGGTAATCTTCCTGTGCGCCAACAAGGGGGCACGGTGGGGCGAGCAGGTGGGAACGGTCTTGGGGAGGCATGCCGAGGCAGGGTTGATTTCTGGGGGGGAGCAGATAAGCCTTGGGCTGGCAAGGCGGGGTTGGTGGCGTATCAGACCAGGTAGCCGGGGGAGGCAGGCCTCTCTGTGCAGACATGTCGTGTTGGTGTTGGAACAATAGTTGGTGATCCACCTACAGACCAGCCGCCAAAAAATGAACATTGAGTTCATGATAGGTGGGGGAGGGTTCCAGACAGCAGACCCGTACAGGAGAAATGCTGCTAGGAGCGAGTGCGCCAAGGAGAGACAAAGGTATCTGGGGAGGCCCATCCCAGGGGGCGAGAGGCGGCGAATCGTGGCCTGAGCGGCATTCGCGAGGGTGTATCTTCTAGCGAAGTGGGACCTAGGGTTAAGGGAGGAGGTGAAGATAAAGCCTAGCCATTTCAGGCGGGACTGCCGGTAGAAGAGCTGGCCCTGAAGCTGTACCGGGAGGGAGCACGGAGACTCGTGGCTCCTGGCAGTCCTCCAGTGGATCAGTTCGGCTTTTGGGATGGAGAAGGACATGTCGATTAGGGAGGCCTTTCTCTTAAGCGAAGAGAAGGATTACTGCAGGAGGCGGACATTAGTCCTATGGGAGGGCAAGGCCACGGTAACAGCAAACTCGTCAACGTTGGAGAAAATAAGAGACCTGGGGATCTCCAGGTGGAGGGAGGAGACATATATGACGAATAGTAGGGGGGAGATGGGGGAGCCCTGAGGTACACTGACCGAAACGGGAGCGAAAAGATGGGGGGACCCCTGGAACGTCAGGCAGCAGGTGCGGTCCCTGAGGAAAGAGCCGATCCATTGTATCAGGTATGGGCTGACCCCTTTTCTGTGGAAGAGAGAGAGGAGTGAGGGAGGCTCCACGTTATCAAAGCCCCATTTCACATCGAGGAAGAGAGTGGAGACTTTGTAGCGGAGGCCGTGGAAGGACTCAACATTGTGTTTTTGGACGCGGGCAGCATCGGCGGTGGATCTCCCAGGGAGGGACCCACACTGCAGGGGGTGGATCAGGGAGCAGACTGTCGCCTGGGCCAATAGGCGGGAAGCTACTACTCTTGAAAGAATCTTAGAGAGCGTACGAAGGAGGACGATGATCCTGAAGAAGGAGGGAGAGTTGTATGAGGGTTTAGCTGGCTTGTCGAGGACAATACCGAGCGTCTTTTTGAGGCAGGGAGGGTGAAAACCGTGGGCTAACAGGGGGTCGAGAAGGGAGGGAAGACGGGAGGGCTTGAGGCGGTGTACAGATTTCCACACCGAGTACAGGATGTGGTCGGGGCCGGGGGCGGTGCTATTCGAGGATTTGGAGAGGGCCCTGGATATCTCTTCAGAGGTGAGGGGGGTATTGTCTTCGTGTCGTGTGAGGCGCAGGAGCGGGGGAGGTGGGGGTTTGAGGGGGAAAAGGTGCTGAAGGAGCGTCTCTGCAACCTCGGCCAGCTCAGAGGCCCCTGGTAAGTCCGGGAACCTTTGCGGTAGGCGACCAAATGCAAATCTCTTGGCTGTCCAGAGGGAGTGTGGGGTGGCCGAGGATAAGAAGTCCGACCAGTGTGCTTTCTTGGCCAAGCCGATCGCCTTAAAATATGACCTCCTCGAGCTCTTCACATTGCTCCAGTTGAGGGGGGACGGGTCGAGGTGGGATATCCTTGCAAACTTGTGACATTCCCTCCTCAGGGACGAAGGGCAGAGGGACTATCATGGCTTCGAGCGAGGGCATGGGCGTTTGCTCAGGGCATGGGCGGAGGAACTATCATGGCTTCGAGTGAGGGCACGGGCGTTTGCTCGGGGCATGGGCGGTCAGGAGGGAGGTAAGGCGGGTAGAGGAGATGTCAAACCATCTACTCCATGAGCTGGGTGTGGGCCTTGCTGGGCAAGGCAGTGGGGTGGAGACGTCCAGCGCGTTACCTACTACATGTAGGTCGAGGAGGGCCCAATGCGGAGTGGGGGGGGGAAGCATGATCGCGTGTGATTTCAGTGTTATTAAACACGGAACGTGGTCTGAACCGGTGGAGGGGAGGGCTGTGTCCAACGAGGTGACCAGGTGGGAAGCAGTGGATTCGCAAAGGCTAAGTCCAAAACGGAAGGCCTCAAAATGGTATCCAACGGGAAACGAGTATACACCCCAGGGGTGTTGAGAAGGTGATACGCGATGTCGAAAGCGGCATCAAGGTAGCGTGCTGAGATGATAAACTCTCTCTCGGAGAGGGAGCGGCAGGGTTCTGCCAGAGGGTGGTGAAGGTTAAAGTCGCCTAAACTAAGATGAGGGTAAGAACAAAAGGTAAAAAGGCGTTCGGGTGGTATAGAGCGGTAAGGAGGACGGTTTGTACGGAGGAGGTATACCGAAGTGACCCTGAAGGAACGGTGGGCTGATCCAAAAAGACCCTCTGGAGAAGAAACATCCACTGAAAGCATCTCTGAGGAGTCGTGAAAGACAGTGGAGCAGGACATGGGCTGGTTCATAGTTCGAGAAACATAAATAGCCACCCGGGGGCGGCCGGGAGAGGGGGGGCGAAGGGGAGGAATCCCGGAAAAGTCGGGAAAACCATTCATCTGGAAGGGGGATCTTGAATAGCCACAATCCAAGGAGGGTGAGGCAGCAAGGTAAAGGTGTGAAAAAGTGAGAGAAAAACATCCCAGCTTCCAAGGCAGTTATGTTGAATGATTGGAATGGACGGGAAGACAACCCTGCTGTCGTGTATCGAGTAAAGAAATTCTCCATTATTGGGCAGAGCCCTCGGAGGAGTCGGAGTCGAGGGATTGATCACTACTCTCTCTTGGAACGAAATCGGTGATAGTGCGGTGGGCTCTCTGCCTAGGTGGCGCAGCATCTCCAGGGAGTAGAGAGGCACTTGGGGTCTGAGGAGGGGCACTTGGTATTGAACCAACGATCGTCGAAGGGCCCGCCTGGTCTTCAGCGAGATCCATGCTGTCCTGGGTCTGTCGAGATAGCACCTTTGGTGCATCTGAGGTGGTCTTCAGATAGGAGGGGCAAGCCCTGCTGCGCGCAGAGTGCTCTTCTTGGCAGTTAGGGCAGCATGCCACAGAGGTTGGACAGCAGGCGAGGATAGGTTGGAGATTGCCACCCTCAGGGCAGGAAGGGTTAGGGCAGCCATGCTCGGCTTTTGTATGGGTCTAATGACTGTGACATTTTTTTTTGTCTTTTTTTTTTTGTCTATTTTTTTGTCTTTTTTTTTTTCTTTTTTTATTTTATTTTTTATTTAACTCATATGCATTTGTTTAAGGTGAAAAGACAGCACGCTCCGCGCCCTCTATTTACCTCTCGCTTAAAATACTTACCGCTTTCGGCCAACATAAACCTCAGGGTTTGGTCTTTATTTCGTCACGATACATCTATTTTGGCTTTTCACTTGGG
>Ga0307509_10011948_pt1 | contig 10434 bp, 5 predicted proteins | sample 10_EM_MG_FD_202245 | JGI IMG/M metagenome (GOLD analysis project Ga0307509, IMG submission 202245) | Populus trichocarpa ectomycorrhiza microbial communities from riparian zone in the Pacific Northwest, United States - 10_EM | ecosystem: Host-associated > Plants > Roots > Unclassified | place...
ATATACATATATAGAACTCAAAATATTTTCTTGGATGCATTAATTTGTTTAATTGTCAAGAAATGCGAAAAATCCAAGACAACATCCCAATTTTCGTTGGCCACAAAATTAAGGAGATTTATTGTAAGAATATAATTACATGTCTATAACAAAGTCGTGATTCCTTTTGTCATATTATAATTTTTTTTATACATAGAGTACAAATCTATATCCATCAACAAGATCAAATTAGTTTGCTTCATCCTTCTGTTCTAACCCAAAAAAAGAAAACATACATACGTATATATATCAAAAAAACAATGACATAATGAATATACTTTTAATTTAATTAACAAAACTATAGTTAAAGCTATATTTATTTTTATGATGCAGTTTGTGTTTTATTCCAATTATAAATTTAAAAATACTTAATTAATCAATGCATGTCATAATTTTATATATTTTATTAATTTTTTAAAACTTTTAAATTTAAAAGAAATATAATTTATAATTTTTCTTAATTTTTTTTTATCTTTTAACCGCATTTACACCATTCAATTTGCATGAACTCTAAAAGGCTATTTATTTATTTAATTATGCAGAGCAAAATTGGGGGACAATGAACTTATGATAAAGTATAAAATTTTAAAAGTGGCAACAAAAGGACACTTGTTGTCATTTCAGACGATAAATGGCTTTGATTCTCCTTTATATAAATTTTACATTGTCTTGTCTCACGCATGATCCAGCACAGACGACAAGATGTCGAGACGCATCCTCTAGCACTGAGCATGCCATAGATACTGCGGCTGGAGATGCTTTTCGTTAGGGAAAAAAAAAATAGATTGATTTATTTTAATTGGTTTTTATTGATCTTGATATTAAAATTATAAAAATGAATATTTAAAATATAGTAATTTTTTTTATTATTCTAAGACATTTTAAAAATGCCTAAATTACAATACTAAACAATGCCCGAGTGTTTGTATATAGTTTCTTTCATCATTTTTAAGGATGAGAGTGTTATCTCATGCTTATATTTCGTATAACGAGGCTATTTTTTTAAAAAAAGTCTAAGATAATATCAATAGAAAAAAAATTATTTATCATAAAAATAGAGTTAAAATAGGTTTTTTATAAGTAAAAAAAATATATAAATAAATTGATTATACATTCAATAAAAAAAACACATATTTCACTGTTAGAGAATAATATAAATCATATCTCGAGATCTCAACTAACAGTTTAAGCAATTGGATTGAGATGATTCTTTGATATGGTATCAGAGTCTTGATGACCAAGCGGTCACGGGTTCGAATCTCATCATCCCTATTTATTTGATAAAAATTAAGCACAAGGTAATGTGGGCCTGTGCAAGTTTCAAGCCCATGATTTATATTATTCTCTAGCATTCACAAATATATTTATTATTGTAATATTTATGTCAAAACTAAAACTTAAAATATTATTATAAATACACAGCAATTGGATACACCTGTCATGTAGTGTTCAAATAATTTAGAGAAAGCATGTCCAAGTTCGCAACGCAGCAATTATTGTAGACAATTCCGATAGGAAAGGGCAAGCCACTTGCCCCCTTGAATGAATTCCAACTTTCTTAAAGTCCAAGTGGATCTCAAATAGACTGAACAAGTGTTGAACATGTCTTTGTCCAAATAAAAGCTTCCAAAACCTAGAATTTAACTTATTTGCACATGAAATAGAACAGGAGGGACACACCTTGAGCATGATTATAAGGCAGCTTTTCATTATTGTCATGGAAACATAAATGACGCAATTAATTGAGACATGTTTGTTTTGTATTTTAAAAAATATAAAATTATTTAGAAATATATTTAATTTATATCTTTGTCTTTTTAATTAAACACATTTTTTTTCTTTTCTGTATTTGTTTATTTATTATACAACAAAAATCAAAAACAACATATAATGTCTATTTCTCAACCAATCAAATATTGAATGACAAATAAAAAAAATTAGCTACAACAAAATTAAACCTAGCTATGTTACTTTTCTCATTCGCAACCCATAAAACTACGGATATAGGTTCAATTAAGAATCTCAACCAATTAAAATTAAAAGATAAAATTAAAAAAAAAATCTTAAATAAAAAACTTAGGAAAAAATTGTCAATTCAATATGATAATCTACGATAAATCAAGGTGTATGTACAATGCTTTTCCCTCGTGTTTTAGGTTTTTGTAATTCATAACTCTAGTATAAATATAGAACTAAAGAAATCCTAAAAAAAACACAATAAAAGACTATGATTTCAATTAAATAAGATAATTGCTCAAATTCTTTACTAACATTGATATTTGTTATTAATGTGGGTGTTGATCTGAATTTGAAATCTTCTTACCACTATTTTTACAAAGTTTTCATAATATTTAGTACTATAGTGTAAAATACTTTTTAAAAATACTTTTCAATTGAAAATGCATCATGATAATGTTTTTTCAACTTCTTTTTATTTTTAATATTAGTATATTAAAACCTTTTAAAAAAACATTTAAAAATACATCAATTTAATAGTTTTTATTCAAAAAATACTTTAAAAAACAAGTTGTGATACAAAAACAAACATTCACTCAATGTAGTTTACATCATTTGTATATTGATCAAAACAAGATATTTTATTTAATAATCTAAAGTATATATTATTACAGAAGAATAATTTATCTAAATTTAAATTATAAATTCAAAGTCAAAAGTACATGTTATTGCAGAAGAAATTGAGAGAATGAACAATTTTTTTACCACCTAACCTATTATTAGGGTTTGTACAATCAAATAACAATACAATGCATGTTGATTTGATTCAACTCGAGGATGTGTTTGTTATGGTTATTATTCTATTCTCATTTTTCGCAAAATAATTTTATTAATCCTTTTAGTTTAAAAAATCACAAATTAAATTCTTGTATTTTCATATTTGTTTATAATTTAGTTTCTCTATTAGTTTTTAGCAACAATTTAATTGTTTTTTTTCTCTAAAATATCCTTCATTTCTAGTCAAAATTTTGAATCTCATCTACCATAAACAAAACAAAATATGCATTTGAAAAGGATAATTTGGACTTTTAAAATATAATTAAAATTCAACTCTAGTTAAGGGATTAATAAATGATTCTCAAAACTAGAAGGACTAAATTTTAGATTTATATATATAAAAAAGGAATCTAACTTATAATTTACTCATTTGTTGTGGGACTAAATCGTACGACCTAGCTCTTTTTAAGGTATAAGAATCTTTTTTATAATGTTCTAAAATCTAATATATGTAACTAAAAGGTTATTTAGTGTTTGAAATAGTGGTAAACCAATATATTAAAGTGCTCGAGTTTCTTCTTTTTAATCTAAGGAACTCCAGGTTTTAGTAGAAGCTTGAATACCTGCAAAAACAGTTCTAATCGAGGGGTCTTAAAGATACTCCAATGATAAAGTCAGTATATTTATGAGAAAGTTATCAAATGACTTAAGACAATAAATTATTTAAAAAAACTTTAAATTCAAGGAACAAAGATGTTTGTTCTTGAGTTTTAAGTTGGTTAATACTCTAAATCTATGTATCTTTATCTTAAAATATAAAAATTATGAACTCTTTATCTGAATGGTTCAGGGAGTATTTATACCTTCTGAACTTTGTCGTTTTTAGATAAGAGAATGACTGGAAAATCCTCTGCTTTCATCGATATTAATAGAAGGTAAATATATCTTGCATATCATTAATAATATAATAAGTATGGTAGGTTTCTTAAAAGACATTATATACATCTATAAATATAAAAAAAAATATTATCTTAATATGAATTACTATTTTAGATGGAGAGGCATAACGGTTTATCATGTTTTTAATATTTATAATGTAGAAGATCATCTAGGGTTAGACATATAGCCTTAGAACATGATAATGTCCAAGTTCTTTAGGCGTGATATGTTTGTCAGACCCATGTTTCTTTGGATTTGGTTGACTACCAGTTCAAGTTCTTTGGGTGTGACACATTTGTCAGACCTACGCTACCTTAGGCTTGGCTGATTGCCAAGACCAAGTACTTTGGGTCTAGCATGTTCGTCAAATCCATGTTTTCTTGAACTTAGATGACTGCCAAGTTCAAGTACTTTGAGTATGACATGTTCATTATACCCATATTATCTTAGACTTAGTTGATTATCAAGCCTAAATATTTTGAGTCTGATATATTTGCTAGACCCATTTTATTTAAGAAAATTTTTATTGATAAAAATATTAACCAAAAATTAACTCATCACTTTTATAAACACCTGATGATTATAATATTCATATAATTTAAAATTGTATTTTTACTATAGTATTAATGGAGATTTGATTCTTTCAATAAATTTTGAATTAATTTTAATGTTCTTTCATATTTTATATAAAAAATCATGTATATCTCATGCTTATTTACAAGAAAAATAGACAGAATATACACACACACATACCAATTAAAACACTCTACAACTTTAATAATTGAAATACAAAAAAATTAAATTAAATTAAAGGTATCAATTAAAATGGATACAATTACCTTATTGTTTGTGTATTTTGCAAGTTTTTTTTTAAAACTTTGGGTGTAAAAGGACAAAAAAAATGTATCAATATCTGTGTTGATAAAATAGGAAACAAACAAAATATATCAAAATCATGAAAAAAACAAAAATGTTCTATTCATACATATATGGTGGGTCAAATCGTATAACTTTGTTGCTCCACTAAGTCACCCCCACATTTCCTTGGACATGAAAACTATCATCAGCAATTTTATGAAAATTTCAGGAGTTGAAGATGGAGAGCTAATGTGGACAGGAGTTGAATAGATTGAAATATATTCTTTTTATATATGATCGATCGTCTTCTTTAAATGCCAATATATGCTGTGGTGGGTTCGGTTTTGATTGAAACTCCTTTTTCATTGCGGTAACTATTATGTAGCGTTTAATTAGTATTCCGGAATAAAAAAAAACAGAGATAATAAAGATAAAAAAAAAAAAAGATAAAAAAATAAAAATAGAATTGTAATTGGTGATGATATACTAGATAAAGTGACTATTTATGTATTTTATTTGGTTATGATGTACAAAATAGAATAAAATATAAAAAAGTTTTTTTTTATCTTAAATATGTATTGTTGTCAAATTTATATATTTTTAAAAAATAATTAGATATTATTATTTTTACTTTAGTTTATATTGAGTGTTGAAATTAATAATATTATAATAATCCTTGATTGATTGACTCAGGGCCTAGATTGGTTCGAGTTTAAGAAAAAATAGAAGAAGGATTGACTTGATCTAACCAGGTAAAAAATCCAGGTCAATCTATGATTAAACATGGGACAAAAACCTATTGACTTTCTTTTTTAAAAAACTTGGTCACAACTAGGTTTTGTGTTTATTTTAATTATTATTTTTTTGTCAGTTACGTTGACCTTCTCGGCTCGTTACATGAACCTTACATTGGTTCAACTCCCTAGTCGAATTTTAAAACTATAATAATAATTATTTTTACCTTTACATTGATCTATGTCAACTTAGGTTGACCCTCCTGATCCGTGACTCGGACATTGCCACAAGTTAACCCCGAATAAAGTTTTAAAACTAAGATAATAATCACTTTTATTTTATGTTGACCCGGGTCAACCCAGGTTGACTCTCCTAACACGTGACTCGGGCCTTGCCCCGGTTGACCCTCAATTTGGGTTTTAAAACTATAATAATAACCATTTTTATTCTTACATTGACTCATGTCAACCCGACCCGTGACCCTAACCTCAACCAATGACCCGAGCTTTGCCTCATATCGATCTCCGGGTTGAATTTTAAAACTATAATAATTATTATTTTTATTTTTATTTTTATATATCTTAGTTGAACAATTTTGAAATTGCGAGTTTTTTACAAAGATATTTTAAGAGGAAAAAATAATAAATATTGTATTTGAAGACATAACCCCTCTGTACCTCTTATTTTGAAAGTACAAAAATTCACTTTAGAATCGTTCCAAAAATATATTTATTTTTATATCTTTGTCTATTCAACTAAACATATGTTTATCTTTATTGTCTTTATTTTTTTGTCCCAAAACATTAACCAAACGTTACTTTAGTGTTTTGACCTTAGTGTTTTGAAAGCTATTTGGGAGTGTGGTAGAAATTATTGTTCAAAATATTTTTTTACTTGAAAGTATATTAAAATAATGTTTTTTTCTTATTTTTTTTAAAATTTATTTTTGATATCCACGTATCAAAATAATTCAAAATTTTAAAAATTAAAGTTAAAAAAACTTAAAAATTTTCAAAAATATAATTAGAGCGCAACGTCAAACACCACCATGAAAAATTTAATATGAAATGTTTGCAAATATACCTGCAACTGTGAGAACCAACAAAATTTAGTGCATCAGTCTTCAACTCATCATGCAGAATCGAGTATCTTGATTATGATTTGCATATGGAAACCAACCATCAAATTCAATTCTTTTATTTTCTTTTACATCAAACATGCTGTTGTGCAAAGTAAACATTCCATGCCAAAGTTGCAAATACTTTCTCTGTGCTCGTTTCTTCTTCTTCTTCTTGTTTTTTTATTTAAAAAAATAGAATTGGAAACAATGTTTATTTTTTACTATTAACTCATAGCTAGTTTTGATAATTTAGAAGATTTTAATTTGGTCAATTATTTTTAAATATATTTGGCCGATATAATCATATAAGAGATTTCATTTTAACATTGTCTAAGCTTGTGTTTAATAATACATTGTAGGGTGATTTTGTATAAATATTTTTCACTTGAAAATAAATTAATTTTTTTTTAAATACAAATACAAACATATAAAAAAAAGAATTTATTCTATATTGATATGGAAGATGACACCATGATATCACAGAGGAGGAAGAAAAAACTCATTTGGACTACGCAAGGATTTTCAAAACAGAAATCAAACTTGAGTTCTCTATATACTCTATTCTAATTTCTACATCAAATGTCTGTGAATTATGCCAAATTAGAAAGCGAGAAATTAAATTTAGAGCTTGGTTGGTATTGCAGTGGTGATTGCTATTTAAAGTGTTTTTTCGCTTAAAAATATATTGAAATATTTTTTATTTTTTAAAATTTATTTTTAACATTAACACATTTAAAACCATCTAAAAATATATAAATTTTTTAAAAAAAATACAAAAATAAACATGATTTAAAAAAAAAAAGACTTCTATTTTATATTGCTGGACACTTCAATTACCTTTTGTCAACATCAACTGGTTAGAAACCAGCTGCACTTGAAATGAACTTCCTCTCACACACATCAGTTCATGATTACACGAGAGAGAATCCAAAAAATGCCTTCTAATTTGGGCCATGTAAAGGGAAGGCGACGGGCATCATCCCCATATTATACCAAAGCATTTTCCATGGCTACTTCGACGTCTACAAAGACAAAAGCACTATGAGACAATCCACTCCAGCTGTTTTTCTTGAAAGCCCGTCCTTTTCACTTATGCCAAAACGAATTCCTCCTGTGATTGTATAAAATATTTTCTTATTATTGAAATAATTACTTTTTATTTGACTTGTTATATATTAGATTTTCTAATTATTTTCCTCGATCTCCAACGACGAGATTTGCAAATAAACTGCAATGGAGACTCATTTTATTACCAGAAAAACTTGTATCCAATATTTCTCTGGCTAGAACTTCAAAAAAACTAAATATTAGATTGTGGCTCTATAGCTAATTATCAATAATTATTTTGTATTATTAGGCAGAGTCGAAAGTGGGACGGCAAGTGCTCTTGCTCATAGAGAAAAAGATAATGGGGGCTTAATAAAGTTTAATCGATGCAAAGCTTGCAAGAAATGGACTCCATTCATTTCACCTTCCTCCATTAACGTTAATTTTGGAGCTTTATCATAAAGAAAATGTAATTCAAGCCATCTCAAGTCAAGCGAAAATTGAAGATTAATTTTAATTTCAAATCACCAAGTCTGCCGGCCTTATGTCAACTCTCTTGGAATCAATCGTCTCATATTGCATAATTCCATACCATCTTACCATAAAATAGTGGTTGCCACTTTGATGACTCTCTTAATCCACTTTTAATCATCAAATTAGCACAAATATATTCTTAGCCCGTGAATATTTTCTTATATAGCCTCGGATTTCTCAACAATAAATTAAATTCTTGTTGAGAAACTCCCATTTTCTCATTTAAATTTATATATATATAAAAAAAAAACTTTATTATTTGCCAACAAAGTCCACCAAAGCTAACGACGGCTGCCAAGTGTTTGAAAATGGATTCACCACATGTTTTTGCACGATAGGAGCAAACTAGAATTCCATGACAAAGACATCAAGCATGAAGCTAGCTAAGTGTACCTAATTTAAACGTGTTTCTTGAGAGGTCCTATACTTTTGCGCAAATTTTCTTTTCCTGATATGGGAATTCAAGGTTTTTTTTTTTTTTTGAGATGTACTTTTAATTTTTTTTTTAACCAATCAGGAAGTGTACATTCCTTACAACTCATTGATCAAGAAAGTGAGAGTACATACACTTCATCACTCTCCCTTTTTAAGGCATTATGGGTTGAAATTCTCTTGCATCTTTTCTCCTTTACAACCCACTCCATATTCCTCCCACGTTGTTTTCTTCTACATTGGAAGGAAAGCAATTTGACCTCAATCATGAATTACAGAACTACGATTGTGAGAAAGAAGTTTCAAAATGGGTGTTGCTATTTAGAATCTTGCTTTCACATTGGCCTCTCATAAAGCAGGCCAAAGTTCGATGAATTGCTATACGCCAGGAAACTTGTTGAATTGTTAAATCTAATTAAGGATGCTAATTAATAGGATATTCCAAGCAATAGGTAATTGTTAAAGTTAATTTTCCACTAGAAAATATTCTTTGGTGTGTAATTTTTAGGAGGAATCCTTTCTACACAATTGCAACATCTATAACTATATTCAACACTAGCCATCCATGCATTTATTAATCTCTAAATGCATATACGCCAGATTATTAACCCGTCAAACTTATGATCTAAATCATAAAAAAATAAAAACCTAATAAAAAAAATTCAATGTTGAAGGATCCATGACCCATTTCATGAAACCGAGATAACATTTTAAAAAAATTTTAAAAAAATAATTTAATTTAATCGAGGTTAAAATGTCAAAACTTGTGACTTTAAGCATGAGATCAGGATAGAAAGCAAATCAAAATAGATTTACAAAACTCAATTCCCAACCGATCCAGTGCTAAATAATAAAATTAGAAAAAAACATTCAAATAAAAAAAAAGATAAAAAAACAATTCAAGTTAACTTGGGTTAACCCATTAAGCATTATTCCCGGATCATGAGGCTACAATAACATAATAGAAAAAGTAAACAAAAAAAATTCATGAAGTATAATTTTCAATCAACCTCGTATTAAATGATGAAATTGAAAGAAAAAAAAAAGTTAATTGAGAAAAATAAATTGAGTGAACTAGGATAACATGTTAAACTCGTAATCCGTGTTATAAGAGCATTAACTCAATAAAAAGCAAGTCTAATATTAAATGATAAAATTAAAAAAAAAATCAAAGAAGAAAAAAAACCAATTGGGTTAACCAAATATTAAAGGATTAAATTATATATATAAAAAAAACTTGAGTCAACTTGGTTAATTTATCAAAACTACGATCTGAATCATAAGAGTGTAGTAACTCAATAAAAATATATCATATTAAATTATGAAATTAAAAAAAAATATTAATTAAAAAAACAATATTTAAATGAATAATGATATGGGAGATGGGGTAGAATAAAACTCCCTCCTAGTTTATAGTTAATAATTGTATTGCAAATAATGGATTGATATACTTTCATATTTTGTATTGTCTTGTTTGATCATCTTTCTTAAGTTTTAGAAAAGAAATGTTAAATAAATTGTCATGGATTTTGTGTATGTTAATTGTCTAGTACTTCAACTTTTTTTTTCTTTAGGACACTCGTTAAACATTATATATGTTCATTTATTAGACTCCATTTATTTGGATTGGATAACAAAAAAAACAATGATATTAATTAAATGTTAATTTTTTAAAATCTACAATAAATTATCCTGCAAAATAGGAAAATGAGACGGGTTGTAAATATTAAATAATATTTAACAAGTATCTTAAGATTATGTTTGATTAGTGTCTTATGATAGAAAAAACATATATATAAAAAATAAAAATATATTTGATAAGAGAAATGAGCACTGAAACATAAAAATAAATCTGTTTATATATGATATCTTTTTCTTAATCCATTAAAAACTATTTATTTTATATTGTAAGGAAAAAACATTACGGCCACAAGAGGGAGGGACTTAGGGAGGGAGTGTGCGGGCGCCACGCGGTACACCTTGCAGACAAATGGTGT
>Ga0307509_10011950_pt1 | contig 10434 bp, 15 predicted proteins | sample 10_EM_MG_FD_202245 | JGI IMG/M metagenome (GOLD analysis project Ga0307509, IMG submission 202245) | Populus trichocarpa ectomycorrhiza microbial communities from riparian zone in the Pacific Northwest, United States - 10_EM | ecosystem: Host-associated > Plants > Roots > Unclassified | place...
ACTCCAACAAGTGCAAAAGTGATGAGCCGCATTCAAGCCTCTGTGAGGTTGCCAACGGACGAAGCGTACACCGGCATGTTTTGAGTTGCGCCACACGAAAGTGGCTACCCTGACGCCTAACGTTTGACTTAAGCGGACCGCCGAAGGCGGGTCCGCTTGAAGGAATGGTTAGGCCACACGGACCGCCACAGCTCGTGAGAGTATTTCATGTGCCTTGGTTCCGCCGGTGCCAATTGCGCAGGTGGTTTGGCTTTGCAACTAGGTACTCAAAGTAATCTTCAAACGATCGCCAATACTGAACTTCTTGGTAGGCCTCATCAGGCGAGTGGGCGGATACCTGACCGGCGCGAGTGGACTCAACCGCATGAAGAAGGCTGTAGCCGCCGCCAAAGATCTCTCCTATGACGGTTGCATGCTTCGGAAATTGAAAGACTTGATCTCGAAACCGCAGAGAGTGCTCCCGTTCTGCCTTTGTTCGAAGGTAGGCATCGTTCTGTTCATCTCCTGTGATGCCGAAAACTTCGCAGCCGAACCAGCGCACATAGCCAACCTGAAAGAGAAAGCTGCGGTAGGGTCTAGGCAGTGTGACCCCGAGTGAAACCTCGAGAGCGTGTACGGCCAAATCGCTCGCAGCGACACCGGGCCTGTAGCGTTCTTTCTGTGCGGCTTCGCGCAGCAGGCTTTCGAGGTTCATGGGATTGGTTTGGGGCCTAACGTTTGACTTAAGCGGCCTGCCGAAGGCAGGTCCGCTTGAAGGAATGGTTAGGCGTCGGACGGGTTGCAGTGCCGCAACCATTCTTGGCCAGGCCCGAGCCAGCTGCCACCGAAAAGCCGCAACCTTGCGCCCATGCATTCATGCGGTTCATTGTGCACGACGGTGCGCGACCACGGTAGACGCAAGCAGGAAGATTGAACCGCTCAACTGCAGAACTGCGTGCGCTGACCGCCAGCGAAGCGGGACGGGCAGCCCGCGCCGGCCGTGAAAGGTGTTGAACGGTGCTGCCGCGGTTGCAGAGCACGAACCAAGACGCTTCCGATGTGATGCCGTGCATTCGGCGTAGTGAGCTTTGCGGCCCTGCACACAACTGGCTACGAGACGCACTGCTGCAAGACGAGCGGCGGATACGTAAGGCACTGAGAACCGAACCGATCTTCGGATGGGCGAACTACGACGCCTAACGTTTGACTTAAGCGGCGTGCCGAAGGCACGTCCGCTTGAAGGAATGGTTAGGCGTCAACGCTGGAGCCCACCTGAACCGGTGTTTAGCCGCGAATCACCAAAGTTTGAGAGCGGCAGCACATCGGGAGAAAAGCCGTGAAAGTGCGGTCGATTCGACCTGTATATGACGGCAACGGAGATAGTCATTAACAGAAGGCCCAGTACCCACAGAAGCCAAGGGTAGGGACGATCCGGAGTAGGCGCAGCTCGGAGATCCTTGAGGTTCAATACCAAGGCAAGCGTAGGCGGTGACAGCAGGATGAGCACGTGCGCCACGATTCGCCGGGCTGCGTTCTTCTTATGGTACTGATGGAAGACAGAAGAGAATTCAAATCCTCGTACGCTGCCCTCTTGCGCAAAGACGGGAAATAGGTCCGTTGCACAGTGGGTTCCCAAAGCACCGATGCCAGCGTGGTGGTACGAGACCAAGAGCGAAAATGCGAGGGCAAGGTACGGCACGCCGTACAAGTATTCGTTTCCCAGCAAGGTAGATGCAGCGATCGCTGACATTGCCGTGAACGCGGCGGCAGAGTATCCAGCCAGTAGCGTGTCTCGAACCCGTATTCGCGTGACGATTTCGGCTTTCGCGATGCCGCAGAGTTCAAGAGCGATCTTCGCTCTCGGCGTCAAATCTTCCTTGGCCACCGCATCTTGCGCGGGAGAAGCCGGTGAATTGACTTGCATATTCCCCTCCGGTCGTGTGTAGGTTTACTGGAGTAGCCCAGCGCCATGGTGGCGCAGAATCTGTCTTCGTGACGCCTAACGTTTGACTTAAGCGGCTGGCCGAAGGCCAGTCCGCTTGAAGGAATGGTTAGGCGGCTGATGTGAACCGACGTGTTCTTGCTTCGAAGGCGAGGCATGCGCAGGTGCACACCAACCTTGTGTGCTTAACGAACGGCAGATGCGCTGCGCAACTGAAGCAGAAAGATTGGTGCGGAACCGTACGGGCATGCTCAATTGTGGCTTCAAACGCTGCGAGACCGGAGGCCGCATGAAGTGCTCCGAGAGAGCCGCTTGAACGGCCAAACCTGCGCGGCCGAAGCTTGCGGTCTCGCTCGCGTGGCGAGCCTAAGCCTGGCTGCGTGGCGCGCCGGCCTTGAGCGGAGACTGCTGGCAGACCGAGTGCCGTGCGCTGGCCGCCAGCGAAGCGGGACGGACGGCCCGCGCAGACAGTGACGGGCAATGCGGTGACAAGGCAAGAGTAGCGCCCAAGTAGGCGAGCTCTGCGAAGCAAGACGAGCCCTCGAAAGCGCGGCAACCCGAGCTTGGACCGATGGCCGAGTGAGACGAGACCATAGACGCCTAACGTTTGACTTAAGCGGCCTGCCGTAGGCAGGTCCGCTTGAAGGAATGGTTAGGCCGCATTCTTGGCCGGCCACCGATATGCCAGAACCGAGGACTTTGGATAGTAGTGCTCGCGCACTTGACCCAATTGGTTGCCGCCGAGCAAATATACGCGCTCTTCATCAGCGCGCAGGAAAAAGCCAACGTGGCCCTTCCAGCCCGCTGGATCTTCGCGTGACAGAACCGCCACACAGCCTTGCGCAGGTTCACTCAGCGGTTCGCCCCAATCGAGCCATGAGCGCGCCAGGGCGGACCCAGTGCCAACGAGGCCTGTTTGCGCCAGACACCAATTGACAAACGAAGAGCACCATGACGCTTTGTCGTCGTAGCCTCGAAGGGTCGTTTCGTCGTGGTATTCGGTGACTCTTGGATTGCTTTGACCGGGCGGATACGTTGCGACGCCGACCTCGGCGAATGCAATAGTCATCCATGGAGAGTGCGGCATATGCGGCCTAACGTTTGACTTAAGCGGCCTGCCGAAGGCAGGTCCGCTTGAAGGAAGGGTTAGGCGTCACGCGTCTCACGCGACCCTGAATTTGGTTGAGCCTTTTGGACACAAAACTGTGTATTCATTGCCAGCAAGTGGACGGTACGCCGCTCTGTAGTTGGCATATCTCGGATTCATGCTCTCTAGAAACATGTGGCACCTCTTGAGTGACTCTATCGGCTCCAACGTATGGATGAAGATATTGGCTTTTTCGCTGCCGTTGTCATGCCCATCGACCTCGGCGGATTCACCGAGCAAAGCGATCAGCTGCTCTTCCAACTGAACTATGGCATCAAAGGCCTCGGCCGATTCGCAATCGAACTGAAGAACGAGCTGGAACATTGCGGGCTTCATGACGCCTAACGTTTGACTTAAGCGGCTGGCCGAAGGCCAGTCCGCTTGAAGGAATGGTTAGGTCTCATCGCGGACGGAAGCACTACTTCACGACCAATACCTAGTGAACAGCACGTTCGATACGATTCCCGTCGCGATACTGACCACGAGCGAACCGACGAACGACAACCAACGAACCTTGTAGCGTTGGTCGTTCTCAGCCTTGTGCTGATCGGACTTCTTAGTCAAGAGGATGTAGCTTGGGCGACGTGTATCAGCTGAGAACCCTGCCCAAAGGGCCAAGAGTATCGAGGCGACAAACGAGAAGATGACAAATACGAAAACAGAGAAGAAGTACTTTCCCCAGAAGCCCTCTGCAGTCATTTGAAGCAGACGATTGAGCTTCAGATCGAGGGCATTGGGAGATTGAAGAAGGCCGGACACGAGTTTGAGTTGCTCGGTTGCAATCCGATCAGCCGCAAAGAGACATGCTGCAACTGTGCTAACGAAGAACACCAGCGCCACAGTGATCGCAATCTTTCCGCTGTGCTTTTGAGCGAACTCCCGCATTGGCGACTGTGGCAGCAGGAGGTGCTTGGCATGGCCAGTAAGAAGCCCCTCGATGTCAGCGCCCCAAGTTCTTGCCGTGTGGCGAATGCGATAGGCAATATGCCCGCCAGCAAAGATGCGGGCCATCGAGATCACAGGGCCTTCGCCACTCTCACTCAACGCTATGGCGCCAGGTGCTTCAGTCAGGAAGGACAAGTCAATGTCTTGCTTCTCTGGATGGCTCCGATCCGGGAACTTCACAATGAACGTCCAAGACAGGTGTGCTTGGGTTGGGACCACCGGACGGACTTCTGTGTAAGCAATGAAGTCGTCGAGACTGTTCAAGAGGACAGAACTGTCGTCGTCAAATACAAGCTTGACTGTGAACTGGATGAGATGACCATCGTTCTGCTGTTGTACTCGCTGCACAACGAGGTGGTACGAATTGACTACGTCCTCTTTGCGGATCTCGAAGGCACCGCGTTCTGCGTTCGTGATGGTCTGAGGTTTCCCGAGAAGGCTGCCAATGAACTTTCCGAAATCTTCGGGAGAGCAAGGAAGCGCGATCACATACTGCTGCTCGGCTTGTGTGGGTAGTAGTTTTTCCGTCATGCGGCAGTGTAGTGGGTTGGTGAAACTATGAGACCTAACGTTTGACTTAAGCGGCTGGCCGTAGGCCAGTCCGCTTGAAGGAAGGGTTAGGCGTCAGTGTAAGCAGTGCTGTGACGCTCAGGGATCCCCCGGGTAGAACGAGAGTGCGCGAGAGCGGTGCACCTCACGCACAGGCCCGAGCACCGCGCAAGCCCACGCTGCAATGGCTGGCATGCAAAGGAAGAACAGCAACGCAATAAGCCAACTCGCAAAGGCACCGAGGAAAAGTGCGACCCAGACAGATATTTCAAGCACGAGCGTGGCTGGAATGGTGGCCCACCACGGCAAGTAGAACAGGTGATCGCAGTTCTTGCACCGAAGCGGTCGACTCTCGCGCGAACGCAAGAGCCCAACAATACGAAGAGAAGGCGATGAGCAGTTCGGGCAATGTCGCATCTGACGCCTAACGTTTGACTTAAGCGGCGTGCCGAAGGCACGTCCGCTTGAAGGAAGGGTTAGGCGGCTGATGAGAACCGACCTGATTTTGCTTCGATGACGAGGAACGCTTGACCGTGCGCAGACCTTGCGTTCCCAACGAGCGGCAGACACGCTGCGCAGCTGAAGGAAAGGGACTGGTGCAGAACCGTTCGGGCATGCTCGATTGTGGCTTCAAACGATGCGAGACTGGAAGCGATATGAAGTGCTCAAAGGCCGGCGCCTGAAAGATCAGAACTTGTTGATCGAAGCTCGCGATCTCGCCGGCGCGAAGCGTTCAGATCGCTTGCCGTGGACGCTCGGCCAAGAAAACGAGTTGGTGACTGAAGCGCTCCATGCGCGAGCTTTGTGAGGCCAGAACTTTCAGCGATGACCGAGCGCGACGAGACCATAGACGCCTAACGTTTGACTTAAGCGGCTGGCCGTAGGCCAGTCCGCTTGAAGGAATGGTTAGGCCTCGCGCTCACGGGAACAACCTGCCGACAACTGAAGTATGAACAGTGACGAACCCCGCGATGTTTGCGATGACCGTTGCCCAGTATTTTGAGACAAAGGCCGGCTTTGATGACTTATGGCGTAGCAGCTGCTGAGCGAGCAGGGCGCCGGGCCATCCGCACGCCAAGCTAAACCAGTGAAGTGTTGCTTCCGGAGTGCGCCACCGACGGTGGCGAGCCGCGGACTTGTCGATTGCGTAGGCAAGAAAGGCGATGAGGCTCGCCGCGAGGTAGGCCACAGCGACCCACGGGCTTACCGACCAGCGCCGGGCGACGAACCAGTAGATGAGCAGGAAGGCTGGTATGACGAGCAGGCGCGGCAACGTCCAAGGCGCCGGCGACTCAGCGCGCGGTGCATTCGGATGCCTCTTTGTACGCGGGAACTGAACAGACTTCGCTCGCTTCTTCCCTTGCGGCCCTAGTTCGACTTCGAACGTTAAGGGTAGCCCGACGGCCGGTCGCCCAGTGCCGGACGGGAATGACTTGATATGGACAAAGATCTCTTGCCCACCTTGCAGAGGTTCGATGAAGCCGAAACCGCGTTCATCGTTCCAGGACTTGAGTCTTCCGTCGAATCGCATAGGGGATTCTGTGAGGCCTAACGTTTGACTTAAGCGGCATGCCGTAGGCATGTCCGCTTGAAGGAAGGGTTAGGCAGCACTTCGCTCGTAGCTAAGATCTGCGACTTCATGAGGTCGATACTGCCAGTGATACTGGGCCACTTCTTCCCAAAGATCGCGGAGTGTAATCTGCAGCGGATCTCGTATTTCAGCCAGCGGAGGAGTTTCCTCTGCGGTGCTACTCGGCGCACTCGCGAACGATGCGAGTTCATCTTCGTCGGCCCAACCCCAGGCGGCCATTCGCTTGACGTACACGAGGACGTTGGCGTTGACACCAATTGCTTGAAGTACCTGGAGGCAACAAACACCTTCAAAGATGTAGCGTTCATGCGCTCCGAGCGCAGCAGACAGCCATTCGATCCTCAAAGAATTGAAGAACGCACCTTGGTTCCTAATCAAGTAGTTGTCGGCACTTACGACCGGGATGTTCCATTGCTCAGACAGCGCTCTTGCGAGGGTCGTTTTGCCGGAACCTTGGAAGCCGTCGATGGCGATCACACGCGTGGTATCAAACGAGATCGCAGACGCAACCGCTTCGGGTGTATGGCAAAGGTGCACTGTGTGATGCCTAACGTTCGACTTAAGCGGACCGCCGAAGGCGGGTCCGCTTGAAGGAATGGTTAGGCCGCTGGTCCAATATGGCGCTTCGCCAACAGCCACTGTATGGACGAGGCAGTTAAGCCAATGACTAGAAACGATGAGAACTCAAGACAGCTCATTATCGCCAGGGATCGGAATGATCCGTCTGGAAGTAGAGGCTCGATAGCGACTAGCGCCAAGAGCGTGAGGGCTATTGATAGCCCCCACCACCAAGTCTGTCGCCAAGTGCCGGCAAACGCGAGGTAGGCTAAAGCACCTACCGCCGTGGCCGCGGGCAGCGCCGTGAGGAACTCAGCCACGCCGATGGAGTATCGGCCGGTGAGAAAGCTTGGCAGATGCCCATGAGCAACGCGAACCAGGAGGCGCGATTCCATGACAGCGAGCCACCCCACAGGGAGACCGATGACAAGGGCCGCCGCGTTTCGGAGTAGGCGATGGCCCGCTATGGCTACTGAACTGCCAATATCCGCTAATTCTGCCTTCGGTGGTGCGTATGGATTCATCGTATTCTCGCGAGCGGCCTAACGTTTGACTTAAGCGGACTGCCGAAGGCAGGTCCGCTTGAAGGAAGGGTTAGGCGGCTGATGAGAACCGACCTGCTCTTGCTTCGATGACGAGACACGCGAGGATGCGCGCCGACCTTGCATGCACAACGAACGACAGACGCGCTGCGCAATCGACGCAAAGGGACTCGTGCAGAACCGTTCGAACATGCTCGATTGTGGCCTCAAACGCTACGAGACTGGAAGCAACATGAAGTGCTCAAAGGCCGGAACTTGAAAGACAGGAACTTCTGATCGAAGCTCGCGATCTCGACGGCGCGAAGCGTTCAGACAGCGTGCCATGGCGCTCGGCCGAGAAGATGCGTTGGTGACTGAAACTCTCCACGCGCGGGCTTTGTGAGGCAGGCGACTTTGTGAAAGCGCGATGGCCTAAGCTTTTGGCAGTGATCGATTACGACGAGACCATAGACGCCTAACGTTTGACTTAAGCGGACCGCCGTAGGCGGGTCCGCTTGAAGGAAGGGTTAGAGCGCTTTGAGGTTGGAGAAGTCATTTGCGACCTTTGCAAGGGCACCTGTTTCATGCGACCACACATACACCGCTGAATCGAAGGTTGAGCCCTGCCTCATGAAGACCAGTTGATCTCCTGTGCCATTCCCCGCAATTGCGATAGCACCTTCGGGGAAGCGAGACCAAGATTGGCATTGCTTCGTTTCCTTGAGAACGTGGTTTACCGTTCGAGAGAGCCGCTTGCGATCGGTGGTATCAGCGATTGGATACTGCTGCCAGTCGTCTTCGCCAACTTCGAACTCGCCCCCGTTCTCTCGGAGCATTGAGTTTCGATACGACGTTGGCAAGGTGGCACCAAGCTCGCTCTCGGCAGCCGTGATGAAAGATTCCGCTAGATCGAAGGGCATGAAGCGCTCTAACGTTTGACTTAAGCGGACCGCCGTAGGCGGGTCCGCTTGAAGGAAGGGTTAGGCATCAGTTCGCAGCTTTTCGAACGTGGACCATGAGCAGATGCTCACAACGTGACAGGGATGAGCTTCTTCTCCAACCGCTGGATCGACACCAGCGGCTCTGTGTGGCTGAACGTCACCTGCGCCGTTTCCACGCCTGGATAAAGCTGATGCAGGAGCATCATGATTGGCCCCCACTCAGGGAAGTCCGTTCGCGTGAAGTACACCCGCTTCAGGATCTGCCCCAGAATGGGTAGTGGGCCCGCTTTAGGGCTCAGCATCCGCAACTCGTGCTCGTGCGCCCAATCGGAATGCTTGGTGGACACGGCGCGAGACATCGAGCGTTCAATCCACCCTGCAATGAATTCTTGGGTTTGCGAGTGTTCGCGAAGCCGCTCTACGGACCAGTCCGGGTGCTTGTCTCCCACGGCAAGTAGTTCGGTCCGCAAGTCAGCAAAGCGGTCATGGATGCGCGGCTGGTCAGTGTAGTGAACGAATGTTGGCCTCAAGCTGAACCGTTTGAGCACCTCCTTAGGCCACTCGAGTTCGAAGCACACTCCGCGCCCGTCGTTGCAGTAGTAGGCCCACATGGGCTGGTTATCAGGGCGCTTTGTGCCGGAGAAAATGCCCACGCGCTGGCAATTCGCCGCGAATGTGCCGTCGTCCTCTCGGATCAGATTTGAGAGATGCTCAGCATGCTCGTCTTCAGGCTCGTACCTAGCGGGCTCCTTGCGTTGAGCTGCCAGTTCTGTGAGAGTCTGCGCCAAGGTCCTCGCATAGGAGGCGGGGTCTGCCGGAGCGAATTTGGCTTCCAGCGAGTCGTTCAGTTCGCTCGCGCATGCGAAGTAGCAGGTGCCATCCGACAAGCCGCGTAACGCGGCGGCGCCCGAACGGTACTTGAAGTTCATGAGCAGACGATCAGCCATTTCTTGACGGGGTTTGCGTAGACTCGTGGCTGCTGGGGGTGAAGCCGGCGCACTTCCAGCCTGAGCGCTGTCCGGTGGTTCTCTGATGCCTAACGTTTGACTTAAGCGGCCTGCCGAAGGCAGGTCCGCTTGAAGGAAGGGTTAGGCGTCATTGAACCTCACTCTTTCAAAAGAATGGATCTCGCACTTGCCAGCCAAGAGGCAAGGCACTTAACGTCCTCGACGCACCTCAACGTCGCACGAGCGGCGTCGAAGTCTGGCCGGTTCGAGAGAGTAAGAACGAATGCATCGCCTTCGCTGTCGAACTTTCCAGTCAGATGCGGAGCATTGTGCTTGACGACTTGCTCGATGGAAGGGCCGTTCCCGCTGAAACCGTAGAACTCGAACAGCTTCGCGGGCGACTTCTTCCCATCTCGGCTGTCGATCTCTACGGATACGACGAGGGTCAAGAGCCTCTCGTCGGAGAGAAGCTTCGGGGCGTAGAAGTTGTCTGGATTCGCGTTTGCCTTTGCCCCACAGGCGCTGAGCAAGAAGGCGGCAAATGCAAGAAGAATGGGAGTTCGCATATGAGATGGACCGCAACCCGATGACGCCTAACGTTTGACTTAAGCGGCTGGCCGAAGGCCAGTCCGCTTGAAGGAAGGGTTAGGCAGCACGGCGAGTGGACAGCCCGATGGTAGACGACGGGCTGAACGCTTGGGTAAAGCGAACGCCATTGAAAGTATGAGTGCAACACTTGCATTGCGGCGCGAGACTCCCCAGCCCGAGAGAAGGATTGACGACCTGCAATATGCCCTGCGCGCTTACGCGCAGACCGCTGAAATAGCTCGCCTCGCCCGTGCGAACAAACTCCTGTTCATCTTGGGGACGAAGGGCGACGAGCCAGGAGACAGGTTCAGCACGATCCAGACGCGATACCGCCTCAGCATAGACCTCATTCCAGTTCGAGCCCACCTTCGATAGGAGGAACTTGAAGAGTGGCGTGTAGTCATGCCCTCGACGAATCTTGCCGTGCATTGGTAAACGATATGCTTCAGACTTGCCAAGTGCTTTGCTGTTCCGGTCGCGAGCGAACTCACCGCCAAACCGATGGTGTACGCCATGGGCCGTCGTGTTTACTTTCCGGAAGAGGGGTGGCTTCTGCATGGTGCTGCCTAACGTTTGACTTAAGCGGCCTGCCGTAGGCAGGTCCGCTTGAAGGAAGGGTTAGGCGTCGCGGATTCACAAAGTAAGTGCAACACCCCGTGAAGGAAGGTGGGGAGAGGCGACACTTGGCGCCCCCTCCATCGGCCAGGACAGAGGTTGCACACATGA
>Ga0307509_10011951_pt1 | contig 10434 bp, 10 predicted proteins | sample 10_EM_MG_FD_202245 | JGI IMG/M metagenome (GOLD analysis project Ga0307509, IMG submission 202245) | Populus trichocarpa ectomycorrhiza microbial communities from riparian zone in the Pacific Northwest, United States - 10_EM | ecosystem: Host-associated > Plants > Roots > Unclassified | place...
GTAATTGAGCTTGTCGTCGGTCAAGCCACGCTCGGAGAGATTGAGCAGGCATATATCGTACGATAGCGATCCCGCGAGAGCCTGTATGAACGAAGACTTTCCTGACCCCGGCGGACCGTGTAGCAAGTAGCCTCTGCGATACGGGATACCTTTGTTCGCCGCGCCATCATGTCACCTCCACACTCCTTTTTTGTTAGATGAGAATAAACGCACCTCGGTCCGCGTACCAGTCCCGCCTCCCGAGGAATGCGCTCACGTCCTCAACAATCCTTTCTGCGACGCCGGGGGCAAGCACGACGCTGCGCAGGGGCCGTTTGCGACGCGGTAAGCCGAACGGTCGCCACTCGGTCCCCCAAGCGGTGTGCACGACGAGCCGGCCCTCCTGCCCGCGCAACGCCGCATCGCGCGCCTCTGCGAGAAGCGGCGCGAACAACGCACGGTCGCGCGAGAGCGTCGTCAGCGTGACGGTCTCCCAAGGTGTGCCGGATGCCATCTGCATCGCGCGAGTCTCGCGCTCTCGCTTCACCTACAAAACAACAAAAACCGAAAAACAATTTTTGGGAACACCCCCCAAGTCAGCACCAACAACGATACGAGCGGTAAAAAAAAGCTTACCTGCATCCACGCGCCGTTGTATTTGAGCCAGTGTACGCCCGGGCCGGCGACGAGCTTGAAGAGGACGTCGGCGCTTCCGTTCTTGTGCTGCGCGTACGCCGTCTCGACGCTGAGCTGGTGCGAGTGTGCCCAGGCGGGGCGACGCGTCGTGCGTTGGTGGTGCGCGAGCCACGCGAGGAACCAGTCGTACGCGCGGTCCTTGTTGTTGATCTCGAGCGTCACGAGCAGACGTCGGCGGAGGGCGACCGAGGCCAGAACCGCGCCGCGTCTGAGGGCGGTTACGCCGACGCCGACGCCCTGCAATGTGTAGCCACGGTGAGAGCGGTGGAGGGTGAGATGGGTACGGAGTTGTTACCATCAGACCAAAGCCAGCCTGAAAGTACGGGCTATGCTTGACAGGATGGTCAGTGAGAGCGTGTCCCTCTGGGCTAGTATAGACGTACTTGTCGCCCACAATAGAGCCCAGGAGAGAGCTAGTTGTTGCCTCTGCAGACGGCAAAGTCATTTGGTCTACAGTTAAGTGGCGGCGGTAAGCAAACACAGACCGGCCCGCCGCACATCCCGTTCAAGTTTCAAGCGCACGCAAATTTCATAGCACGCAAAACAATTCACTCAACAAGACTACATCCTCGTGTGTAACATACTAAGGCCTACGTCCAACGTATATGCCACAACTGCAGACACATGCACCCTAGGATCGCTTCTTGGGGATGTATAGAATCTTGTACGAGAGTAAGAGGTAGGTGTCGTAAAAAAACAGGGTTGGATTCATGTCGTTGGGAGCGGGAGAGATGTACGTAAAAGGAGATATTACAAGTCGTCGTCTTCTTCTGGGAGGGGGACAGCCTCGGCCTGCAAGCATGCAATCAGATGACGGGTTTAGGAGGAATAATAGAGAATATTGTACCTGTTGCAGCTCCCGGTTGTACTGTTCCATCAACGCAGGATCAACTGTGACCTCGGCCGGTGCAAGTGCAGGGGCGGCGACGAAATCGAGGGCGGGGTTACTGAAACGATGCATAAACGGTTTGAACGCCAAAAAGCATCAAGGTAGGCGACTAACCCAACCAATTTGCGAGCGAGCCACAAGAAGGGCTTCTCAAAGTTGTAGTTGGACTTGGCAGAGATCTCAAAGTATTGAATACTCTTCTTCCGGTGGAAGGTCACCGTGGAGGTCTTAACCTTGCGTTCCTACGATTCCAGGATAGGTAAGTCAGAACCTGAATAAAGGTCCATGATGAGCAAAAGGCCAGAGCGTACTTTTACGTCGACCTTGTTTCCGCACAGCACAATGGGAATGTTCTCGCAGACACGCTCGAGGTCACGATGCCAGTTGGGAACGTTCTTGTAGGTGATACGTGCCGTGACGTCAAACATGATGATGCCGCACTGGCCCTGGATGTAATAGCCATCACGGAGACCACCAAATTTTTCTTGGCCAGCGGTATCCCATACATTGAAACAGATCGTGCCAAAGTTGGTGGAGAAGGTTAAAGGGTGAACCTCAACTCCAAGGGTGGCTGTGCGATTGGCGTGACGCGTAAATAACAACAAAACGGAACGCGACGCGACAGGATCCTCTGGGCATCCAAGATAAAGGAGCGATACATACCGATGTATTTTTTCTCAAACTCTCCAGTCAAGTGACGCTTAAAAAGAAAAAAAAGTAGGATCAGAGCTTGGTCAAGGGTACAGGGTGAGAGCTCCACGGGTACGATACCTTGACGAATGTGGTTTTTCCTGTTCCTCCATCGCCAACTACACGTCACAGACAAAGTACATGGATGAACGTGGATGTCGTGAGGCGAATGTTGTCGGATCATGGATCGATCGCGCAGGGGGTTAGAGGGAAATACAGGTGAATCATTCAGCTGTTGGAGAGATCAGAGGTGCCGATAGGGCTTACCGAGGACAAGCTTGAAAGTAGGGATAGTAGGTGCAGTTTCGGCCATTGAAATAATCTAGAGAAGCAGAGAGAGAAAAGATGAAAGGAGAGAGCAAAGGCGTTCAAAAGTTGTTTGCGTAGATGACCGTGACTCGTGGAAACCCCTTACTAAGCAGACCCTAACTTTATCTAATCTAGTAATGCTGATCGGATAGCAGGATAGCAGGACAACTCCTGACCGTGCACGGATGCATTTTTCCAAGGTAGACACCTCAGTTTCTTCACACGTTAGTTGGTTGAACATCTCTAAACTGTCCACTCGTTTTCACCCGACCATCACAAGTCCCAGGTGTATTTGGTACAACCGCGATGTGTAGATTGTTGAGCGTTTCGTTTCGTTCCGTTTCAACTCGAAAAGAATAGAACCGAAACGTTCAACAATCATGCTACAGTAGTCGGCGATGCATGTTTGGATTATGGGCTGTGTACCCTGGGTTTTCTGCGCACGCTTGACTTATCCATGAATGTGCCCACGCTTCTCCTCGACGACTTTCGGCGTTCTTCTCAAGATCAAGTGTTTTGTGGGTATCGCGACAACCTGTCAACACTATCTCGCAAGACACAAGTCACCTCGGGAGAGCAAGAATGATCGTGTAGGCAATGGCACGAAGAATATTCCCACAGACCTAGAATCCAAGCCTAGTGACTCCGGCATGGTCTATGGGATTTCCTCGAATTGCTAGCGCTCACGGTCTCTTCCGACAGTGTTCACTGTATCGACCCTTAGCTTCTACTCATCGAGGAGGAAGTTGTGTGTCCTCTGCTTGAGAAGCCTTGCAAGTAGTGTCTCCTTCAACATTCCATGTTGTGTCCCGGGGCGTCTCACGACGGACCCAATGTCATCGGTCTTGACTACGATACTGGCGGCCTGCCATCATCATGTCGATCGACTAGTGACATGAAATTCAGGGGCAAACAAGGCCAGGGATTCATTGGGTTAGAGTGGTTGACTGCAAAATATCTAGGCGCTTAGTATAGGCAACAAGAGTTAATATGAGAGACCAGTGCGAGCTGATCGATAGAAAGCTAGTGATTAGAACCTGATAGCGGATTGCTTGGCCGCGATAGGTGAGTCACAAAAGGTGAAAACGAACTGATATGGGCCAAGGGTTGGCGAAAGGGTGCGGTGGGGGGCAACCCATTGCCGTCCGTGGAGAAACGGGCTACCAGATGCGGATAAATGTGTGCGACATACAGTACGTGTGGTCACGAAGTGGGTTGACCCGTAGACGCTTGACGATGGGCGTAAACGAGAACGGAACGGAGGTTGGTTGCGCGGTTAATCGCGCTGGCAGCCTGGCACTGGCAGGTATATAAAGCGCGAAGAAGCTAAGCGAGATGGGGAATTATTATACCCTCATTTAGTGGAGACGGGTTCGTGGAATATCAGTCAAGGAATGTGCCTGGAGATATATGCTGGCTAGAAGGTGTCGCTGCAGGGTCGGGGTGGGCACTGTGCCCTCCACCTCTGCCGTTACTGTACCCTCTGCTTATCGGGTGAAGTGTAAACGCTACGTTTCGCCCGCCGACTTGATGCTGAGACACGTACCTCCCCAACAGTCACAAAGACAGCTTACGACAGCACGGGCATGTGAGAATATGGGTCATGTGTTTGTGGTTCTTTCGAAGAATTTGCGTCATGTCTGAGCCCAATTTAGGCCGGTTGGCCTTCTGAGGCACTTCTTGTGCCGGCCGAAGTGGTGTGGTGCTCTTGCCGTTGCCGAGATCCTTGGTGCCTGTTTGTCAGACCGATTTTCTTGTCCATCTGGCCATACCCTCGGGATGCACATAGGTGGGTAATGTGCTACGCAATGCCGACCGGGCGATTTTTGAAATCGATCAATGCCGTTAGTGCCGCGGCCAGGCCGTATTGTGTCCCAAAGTCAAGTTTACCTGGGAATTTCATGGGTCTTTATTAAATATGTAGTCACCCATGGAATATCCTCTCCGGCTCCCTCTGGTCGACCCTTCATTTCCATTCCCTTCTGCTATCCATGTCAGACAGTCCCCAAGATGCCAGCCCGGGGACCGCGATTCACCTCCATTCCCATGAAGAATCGGTCGCGCCTGTGCCTGAGCAACGCAGAGCTCGTGCCTCTTGGAAGGACAATGAACAGCAAGTCCTTCCGGAAAATCGTCTATGGATAGTCTTTTCTGGCCTCATGTGTTGCATTTTTTTGGCCGCCCTTGACCAGGTACATTTCCCGTTTATCATCCCTGCCCCTCCCAATTACCTCTCGTTTACTCTATGCAAACAGACCATCGTTGCTACTGCTTTACCGACGATCGTCGAGCATATCGGCGGAGGGAAAAACTACAGCTGGGTCGGCAGGTTCGTCATTTGTTTCCTTTTATGGATCATTCCCGTTCATCTCCTGCCAGTTCCTACCTCCTTGCTGCTAGTGCGCTCGCGCCTCTGTACGGAAAACTATCTGACCTCATTGGGAGAAAACCGGTTCTCTACTTTGCTATCTTGTTATTCCTGGTGTGTGTCCAAAGTGATAGTATATGCACCTTCCCTTACTTTATCATATCTATAGTTGGGCTCTGCGCTCTGCGGCGCTGCACAAACTCTGACCTGGCTAATCATCTGTCGGGCCGTCCAAGGAATTGGCGGTGGTGGTCTCATCCAGCTTGTTCAAATTGTCATATCCGACATAGTTTCTTTACAAGAGTATGCTTAGTCCTCTCATATCCTCACAGTTTTGGCTAACATACACGTTCACACTAGTCGCGGCAAGTATGGTGGTCTTGTCGGCGCAACATGGGGAATTGCGAGGTGAGTGGTGTAAAACTCTGGTTTATACAGGCTCTCAGCTACTTGGTTACCCGCAGCGTGGTTGGCCCCCTTCTGGGGGGTGTACTTACTGACCATGTGTCCTGGAGATGGTAATGGCCTGTTTATGGCTTCTTGCGATAAGACAACTGACCCTATATCCCCAGGTGTTTCTGGATTAACCTGTGCGCACAGTTATTCACTTCGCCATGCAAGATTCTACATTGATTCCGTAGACCCACTGGTGGTATCGCTGGGGTTATCTTGTTCTTCTTCCTTAATCTCAACCCCCACAAAGGGATGACACTACAGCAGCACATAAAAGAATTTGATTTCTTAGGACTGGCCCTGTTAATGGCTGGCGCTGTCTGTGTCCTTATCGGCCTCAACAGCGGTGAAACAAACTGTATGTCAGATCCACGCAGAGGGCTTTCATTGCTGATGATTGGTTCGTAAGGGTCATCTGCCGAGACAATCGCTCTCCTTTCCATTGGATGCATACTCTTGATCATGGCGATGATCAATGAGATCCTGACCAGCCGGTCCCCTATCATCCCCCCTCGCCTTTTCAGGGTTGGTCGTTCATTTTGCTGCTGGGCGTCTCATCGCTGAAGTTTCCACAGACACGTACCACTGCCATCGTTTTGACCACATGCTTCTTCCACGCTGTCACATTCTTTGCAGGTACTGTATGCACCCTGTGCCGCTTTTCTACTCCCGGTCGTTAGGCTTATGATTTTTTCAGGCGCCTTCTACCTCCCGCTATATTTTCAAGTTCTTGGAGCATCTGCAACTGGCGCCGGGGTTAGGTAAGGAAGATATCCGATGTCTTTGCTGCATTCAACTCAGAGCATTTCATAGGATGATTCCATACTCTCTGGGTGCCTCCTTGACCGCGGTCGCTTCAGGCCTCGTCGTTGCTCGGTTGGGAAAATATCGGGGCATTATATGGGGATCTTGGGCTATCATGACCCTTGGGTGGGGCCTGATGACTACGTTGGATGACCGTTCTAATATGTAAGGCCGTGGTTATTTGTTTCTACATCCTACTGATTTCCTGTGATAAAGAGCGAAGAAGGTGCTCTACCCGCTCGTCACGGCACTTGGGGTCGGTTGTCTATTCCAGGTACTGCACTCCTCCCCATGCGGCCACGGTTGTTGATTCCCCTCTAGGTGCCCCTCATTGCTCTGCAAGCTGCCATGCCTATCAAAGATATGGCCACGTCGACGGGCACTTTTGGCTTCCTCAGGTGGGCTTATCTCGTGTCCCCAGTGCATCCCCCCCTGACTATGCATGCCAGGACAATGGGTGGCACAGTTGGAATCGCTGTCGGGCAGGCCATCTATACGAGCATCCTCAAGAAGAAGATCAATAAGATCCCCGGCCTCAGTGGGTTCGATACCTCGTCTGCTGCACTTAGCGAGAGTGTTCGCACGCTCAAACTACTCCCCGTATGTGCCTACTTGATCTGTAGTCCCTCCAGTTCTCAGGCTGAATGCACCACTTCTGTAGCAACCTGAAAGAGGGGAGATCATTCACGCTTATACGCAGTCGATTAGTGCGATATGGATCTTTAACGTGCCTGTTGTTGGCCTAGGGTTCCTCATGGGTACGTAGCCCGAACGTATAGCTGCACAGAAACCCGCTAACGTTGATCCAACCGTGAAGTTCTCTTTATCAAAGCGTATTCACTCGAGCGGATAATAATCCGGGGCGGTCCACGCGCAAGCGCGGATGTCGAAGCTGCAACAGGAGCAGGAACATCACCTGATGACGCGCTGGCAGGAGCAGAGGATAGTTTGGACGAAAAGTCAGAGGGGCATGAAACAACGCTAGGGGATCGCACCGACCGAGACCACACACCTAATGACGCCCGTGACAATAACGCCAACACAAGTACATCGGAGAAGGTATGACTAAGAGAGAAGAATGAGGGTTCATGAATTTCGATTTCACACTGCATGAGCACGCCAAAATTACTTTATGGGATATGGTTTTTGAGTAGATCATATCACCGAGTCGGCAGACTCCCCCGCGGCATGACTTGTTATGTTCATGACTTTCTTGCGAGCGCTCGCGACGTTGTTGCTCATTATCACGCCATATCCGAGTTGTATTTGCTTGAGTGACCCGTGCTGTATAAAGACTACCCGTGACCGTGAAGGCTAAACCTTGTGTTACAGCTCGTATCTAAATACATTTCTCGCACGCTCAGTAATCAAGCAAAGTGCCGATAACGAACGATGACCGTGACGGTCGTGGACAACTTTACAAGCATCCCGGTTCTGAACTACGCCCTCCTCTCTTCCCCAGACACGCGCGCAGTCTTCATCGAGCAGCTCCGACACGCCCTCATCAACGTCGGCTTCCTCTACCTCGAGCACCCACCGGTGTCCGACGCCCTCATCGACGAAGTGATCGCCTACCTACCCCGCGTCTTCGATCTCCCGCAGGAGCGCAAGGACGCGCTGCGCATGGCCAACTCGCCCCACTTTCTCGGGTATTCCCGCCTCGGCGTGGAGATGACCAAAGGCGCGGCCGACCAGCGCGAGCAGATCGACATTGCGACGCCGTTCGAGTGCGTGTGGAAGCCCGGCGACCCGGAGTATTTGCGTCTTTGGGGTCCGTCTCAGGTGCGTATTTTTTTCTTTTGAATGAGATTCCTCCTCGCTCGGGGAGGCGTCAAGTGTCTGCTTCCCCGGCGGGTACTATTTCTGTAGTATGCGTATGCGTACTGATGATGGACGACACAAACAATGGTCATATCATATAACGATGCTACGCCGCCCTCTATCCCCCGCCCCGTCCTTCGATCAGTGGCCGGAAGAGGAGGACGTGCCAGGGTTCAAAAAGACGTATTTGCGGTACCTGAGCGAGGTCGAGAGTCTGAGCTTCGCGTTTATCGGACCTGTGGCGGAGGCGCTGGGCCTGGGCCCTGATGGACTCGAGCAGTTTTACGATGTTCGAGGGCCAATGCAACATCGCTCAAAGGTGCGTGTTTTGTTTTTGTGCGCGGGTATGTACATGGTGAAGCGGGAAGGGAGGGAGGAGACAAGAGCATCTGAGTCATGACCCTCCTCCCTCATTGGCACGATTGTTGGACCTTGATCAAGCGCAGTGATCGCGTTGATGCGATGAGCGCCAGGGTCTCCCTTCCCCCCCACATGTGTCATATTTTACGTGCCGAGTGGGATTGCCCTGGCTGATCAGGTACCCTTGTGTCCTTGTTTGGTTTGGCCGTCCAGATCGTCAAGTATCCGACGCGAGACGAGGTCTCCTCTGATCAGGGCGTGGGACCACACTTTGACGCCGGTTTCTTAACCTTTGTAAGTCCCCCGAATCAACATTCAAAATAATATATATATATTTACGAAATCGTCGGACGGCTCGTGCACGGCTGGTTTATATTGTACTGTGACGGTTGGCGATGCGATAAGCTATTGCAAGCGTCGGATCACGCCGGCTTGCAGGTGCAGAATGTGTCTGGGGAATGGATCGACGTGCCCCCGCGCCCATACACGTTCGTCATCAATATCGGCAAAGGTCCGTTCACGCGTTTTACGTCCTCCCTTCCTTCCTTCCCTCCCCGTTCTTGCTTCTTTCTTCCATGCCGTACGAATGACATCGTCCCGTCTTTGTACGTGTTTGCGGGGAAGGGGGTGTGGAGACGGGTGGGTTTTGGGCAGTGGAGTGTGCGGCGCTGACCCTTAGCGGGCGGTGTCCTGAGTTTTGTTGATGTTTTGCACACAGGACTGGAGTCGGTTACGCAGGGCCTCGCGCGCGCCACGTCTCACCGTGTGCGGGCCCCGGCAGCGGGCACCTCGCCGCGATATTCCATTCCATTCTTTCAGAACATCAAGCGGGACTTGCGGCTCAGCGAGCACGAGCTACAGTGTGTGTCATTTCCCCCTTCGTGTTTTTGCTTTGCTTTTCTCACCTTTTGGTGCATGTGGATTAGTCCCTCCTGAGGTGCTCGAGCTCAAAGGGCGCCGCGGCGAGGTCGGAAAGTCAGATTGTGAGTCCGGATATCCGAAAAGCTCCCACATGACTGATCGATTCTAAATCGTTTACGACACAGCGGTAAACTTCTCCGAGTACGACAACTTACCTTCTGGCCAAGTCTCCCTCATCAACCGAGTCAAGTACGTAGCCCCCCGCCTTTCGACCCGCGCTCCCTTGGGGTATGGGTATTGGGTTGACTGACGGTGCACCGCGTCACAGGAGTCACCCAGACGTTGGGGAGAGGCACTACCCGAATCTGTTCAAGCAATTTTTCCCCTATGGCCTGCCGTCACATGGCACGGCGTACTGAGAACTTCCGGATTGAGAGAAGCGAAGTCGCGAAGCAGGACGGGCTCCACAGTCGAGGTCGTGGAAGAAACGTTTCTGGTCACAACCGACCTTTGTACGTGTCGTGCCATGTAGTACCCTGAACGAATAGAATGTATGAGGGTCAAGATACGAATAATTTGAGACGTTAGGGCGGGGAAGGAGTACAAATGAAGAGAAACGGAACAGTGGAGATGTACCCAATCAACCGTGTGGTTCTTATCTTGCCTGCGCTATCTCAGGGTTAGGCTCATCCCGACTTTTGGTACGCCTCAGGGGCATCACGCTTTAGATCACCGGGGATGCCCCAAGATACAGCCAGATCCTGGGTTCGTGCTGGCATACATACTTCCCAACGGTAATGTCACTCCAACATCGACCGGGGGGGTTGATTTGGTTTCGATCGGATCACCCTTGGGTATTCAGGAACCGCCTCGCAGCTCGGCAGCAATACATGCGCAAAGATTCGTTCCAAGGAAAGCAGCTTCGATAGTTTGATGCTGGCTCGGAGTCAGTTCACCTTTGGATCAAAGAGTGTTAAGGTGGTCACGTAAACGACGACAAACAAAAGGTGTGATCACCTCCTTCGTTCGCGCGTTCGCCAACTTTAATTAGTAATCAGGTGCATCGGGGCTTCGCTCGCTCGGGATGGATTGATACGAACGGGGTCATCTCCACGGCCACGGGAACGGCCACGCGGACGCCCGCCGTAGATGAAAAAACGAAGGCGTTGGTATAAGCGCCGGTGCCACAGCCAGGCACAAGGTC
>Ga0307509_10011952_pt1 | contig 10434 bp, 7 predicted proteins | sample 10_EM_MG_FD_202245 | JGI IMG/M metagenome (GOLD analysis project Ga0307509, IMG submission 202245) | Populus trichocarpa ectomycorrhiza microbial communities from riparian zone in the Pacific Northwest, United States - 10_EM | ecosystem: Host-associated > Plants > Roots > Unclassified | place...
CTCCCCTCCTTTTTATTTTTTTTTTTTTTAAAAAAATTCGCTCCGATTAAATTTCGTACTGATGGAATCCACTTTTAAATAAAACCCAGGCAAATTATTGCGAATACCCAATCTTTACCCGTCGAGCATAGGGAAGGCCCTGGCGAACTACAAAATATTGCCAGAAGAAGAGATCGCTCCTGCTGCGTCGTTTATTAAAGCATGTCTTCGGGTAGATTCATCGGATAGGCCTTCCGCCCAGGAGCTTGAGCTGCATCCGTGGTTGAAAGGGGCTTTCTGTGGATGAGGAATTTTACTGGTAAACGGGATTCTTTTTTTCTCCCTCCAGAGTCCAGCCGTATCAGCACATTCTATAAACGCCACTAATACTACTAAGGTGGGGCGCGTATCTACTCGTCGAGACAATTCTAACCTGCCCACTAGAATCACTACTTATTAGCTTAAACTGCAATCATTGTGTGTTGGACCCTTGGCTCGTTTGGGCGCCAATTTCTTGAGCCAAGCTTAAGGACTATTGTAAGGCCGGGGCCTTTCCACCGCATATAGCGCCGGCTTTGGGAATGGTAGACCGTTCCTAAAAGTTACCTTTGCCATTTGGCTGAATCAGTTGAGCACTCAGCTAGCGCTCTCAACTGTCTTTCGGATATCTAGCCAAGGTCAGGGCAATACTTTGATTCCTGAAATTGTGAAAATATAGCTCTATGCTCTGAATTAAACCATTCAATACTCAATCACTGGATGTCCAAGTTCCTTTTTTGCGACATGTCGGATTCGGAGTAGGTCAGACCTTTTTGATTTGTGACTCGGTGGATCGGTGGACGCCAGCCTGGGCTGTTATTTCAATACGAAGTCGACTACTTACCACCTTCACAATTATAAGTAGTCGAAGTGCAGATGTCGGAGGCGAACCATTCTGTATTTCTCCCTCGGCTTGTGCCACACGTCTTCAGTCGTCGATCTAGCACCCGACTTACTACTATGCCCGACCACCGTTCACCCTCATCCATGTCACTATCAGATCGCGCCTCGGAATCGCCGATGTCCACAACGCCCCCAAACACCCAACCACCCAATGACCCCAACAAAATGGGTACAATCCTTTCAGCCCTCGTGAACGGCGACGCCTCTCTGTTAATATCACTATATCATCTTGCCCCGGCAGCAGCCGTCTCAGTTCTCGAAACCCTCTTGGCGGGAGACCATCAAAGCCTTTCCCGCCTTATGAACCAGCTTTTTATTACAAAGCCTGTCGACGCGTTTTCGATCTTCCAGAGTTTCGCAGGTTCGAAGTTGCAGGCAATGTGACTAGAAAGTCCCATCATGTTCGGTGAATATCCCAGCCATTATGATAATGATGTTCATTTAATATTTTGGCTAGTATGGCATTATGTATGAGATAGCGGGTTTTGTTTGGACTGCTGCTTATGTAATGTTCTCATTCCGCTTTTGTACAGTTTTAAAAATAAAGGAGCACCATTGCCTTTGAGTTTCCCATCCATCCAATATCCATCGTCGTTGCTGTCATTGACGTTCTGACCCCTCCTTTGGCCCTTGTTGTTCATTGGTATTCTAACCCCTCTATTTGACATTGCTATTGTCTACAGTCTTTGACATTCCCAATGCCTCCATATGGCTGGTATCGGCTTCGTTGGTGTTCTACATGGAGGTGGGGTGGTTTCTTCTCGTCGCAGCGTACCCAACCCCCTCTCTGTGCATCGTTGCGGTGACTCCTCGTCCTGATGTGCATTGTGGGTCGCGTGGTCGGAGTGGTATATTGTTGTCGCTCCCGCGTCTTGTCCTGATCGTGGCGTTGTTCGTTACCCTGGCATTGAGAGTAGAGGTCAGAGGTGGGATGGGCAGAAGGATCGACAAAACGAACTACAATGAAAGTGGTAGTTCGTTTTCGTGATGTACCACTTGGGCCTCCCATTTTATGGGTCCCCCTGGTCCCTTCTCCCATCCTCGATTCCTGACTAGACCGAACCGTGGTTCGTTTTCGTGACACACCAACAGTGCCTCCCATGCCCTCCTCACCACCTGGCTGAACTGATGTCCTTTACATTAATCGATCTCAGCCAACGTCCGTTTTCCGTTTCTTCTCATCACCGGCATTTTCTGTCTCAGCGAACAATATTATTGAATACTTATCTAGCTCAGTGGGCCGGGAAACAACCAACCGTCGACACGTTCAGTGCACCTGCCCTGCGCGCACCAGAAATCATCCTCCGTTCAGATTTCGGCCCTAAAATCGACATATGGGCTGTAGGCTGCCTGACTTTCGAGCTCCTGGTCGGGCGCTGGCTTTTCGACCCAGAAGATGGTGGTGAATAAAGTAGGACAAAGTTATCTTTCTTTCATCTTTTTCTTTTTTTTTAAAAAAAATCGCTCTGATTATGTTTCATGCCGATGGAACCCACTTTGAAATAAACCCAGGCAAATTATTGCGAATACCCGTTTACCAAAGCATGTGTAATCAGGATTCTACTTCTTCTCTCCGCAGTCCAGTCGTATCAGCACATCCTATAACTCCACTAATACTAAGGTAGGGCGCACATCTACTCGTCGAGACAATTCTAATGTGCCTCCTAGAATCACTACTTATTAGCCTAAAATACAATCATTGTGCGTTGGATCATTGGCTCATTTAAGCACCACTTTCTCCAGTCAAGCTGAAGCGCTAGTTAGCCAAGGTCAGGGCAATATTTTGATCCCTGGAAATCTAGCTCCAAGTTTTAATCTCTTAAAATTAGGTGACTGGAATTGTAATTTTGCAGCTGCGCAGGCTATCAGCGTTATATTGGAACCGGCTTTCTAAATGTCAGAGACTATGTTGTTCATTAGTAATTCTGGATAATGGGATGGCTCAATGGATTTGAAAGGAACCTTTTCGGACAAACAGAAGTTCTCAAGTCCGATGGCTTCCAGGCAGGAATAAAATGACCACGTACCACGAGGGGATTCTCCTCGGATATAAATTACATGTCATAGAGGGCTTTGCTCGCAGCATTCTTCCGGTTTCAAGGACTCGGATACAAGAACCTCCGGTATTCTGTTCCCTTCTACTCGTAGTTTCTCGAGAGAAAGGGGAGACTCGACCGTCTTTCTCACTCTTGGCATTCCATCCTGATTTAACTGAAAACCTCCCTAGTGGGCGCCGCAGCAGTTATCTCCGTTAACGAATGAAAATTAAAAAAGAGAGAGCTCTTGCCTTCACTGTCGCCCTTCTCTCTCCGCCTTCGCGGCTCACCATACTTAAATGCAAGGATTGTGATTTATCTTGCGATGTGGCGGGGGGATGGACGTCGTATACGGGTGTCGATCTTCATACCTGACAATTAGACGCCATAGGCAGAGGAACGTTGTTAGAGATCCGTGAAGAAAACATCACAGAACATTCCTAGAGCTCAAAACCTAGAACAAAATTGATTGCCGTCTTGTATTAAGAGCAGAGAAATCTAGGGAAATGGGAAAATGTTGGGCGCTGCTGAGGGCTGAGGGCTAAGGGCATGTTGCATCGTGGTTTATTGCGCTATACCATATCTGATTGTATTGAGGAAGAGCACAGAAGTTTAGTGAATTGGCAACTTGCGGAACGGTGAGGCCTACATGTACAATAACATAAGGTCGCATCATAGTTTATTGCGCTATACCAAATTTGGTTGTATTGAGCACAGGGGTCTAGTGAAGGGGGATATGGAACGTTGCTGATTGTGGCCTGAGGCATGAGGGCGTGTTGCATTATACCATATTCTGATTGTACACGGTATAAAAGGCGCATATGAGCGATTTTCAAGAAGTGTCTACCATTTTTGCAAACGGCTGTAATGAATCCAGACACCCCAACGAACATCGACATGAATTCGTACCAGTTTACCCCTACGCAAGACTGGTTTTCTCATAATATCGAGCACTGGTCGACTCTTTTCCCTCTCGTCGAGTCCAAATGCCCACGGGTCCTCGAAATCGGTTCATGGGAGGGTCGTTCGGCCGTATTTCTCCTCAATAATCTTGTCGGGGAGAGCGGCGAGATCGTGTGCATCGATCACTTCGACTTCCTCCAGACGGAGGCTGCTCGTCAACGGTTTGAGAAGCTCAACCACAATTTATCACAGACCAAGAAGAAGTGGCGGTTGTTGAGGGAATTCAGTGTCCCAGCATTAATGATGCTCCTTCAGGAGGAGATGTTGTCCTCCAACCCGGGATTCGACTGGATTTACGTTGATGGGTCGCACAGGGCGGACGACACCATGCTCGATGGCGAGCTCGTCTGGAGGCTCGCGAGGAAGGGCGCAATCATAATCTTCGATGACTATCACTGGAAGAAGGAGCCGGAGCACAGTATCCACCACCCTAAACGCGGCATCGACGCCTTCCTTTTACTCCACTCAGGGGAATACGAACGTCTGTCTGACGACGCTCATTACCAGGTGTTCCTCAGGAAGACCACGGACATGCGAATCGGATTCGTAATCGGAGAAGGGACGAATGTAGAGCTCAATGAGGAACTGGATGGCATCGATGTTGCCCTTGTTGTCGACTCTGCGTGTGCCATAGGCGCAGCCGTGACAATTCGTAGCGCCACCGATGCGACTCGTGGACACATCACCTTTTATGTCATTGATTGTGATTTAACGCAAGATGATAAAGAAAGTTTGGAGCGGGCCTGCGAGGGGAATTTGGATGCGGCCATGATGTTCTTGGAGCTTCCAAGCGACAGTTTAGCGAACCAAATGGGGGCGATGTGGGCAAAGTTTGATATGTTAAAGGTCCTCCCAGCGGAACGCGTGCTGTACCTCGAGGCTGGTATCCTTGTTCGGCGAAATTTGAACGAATTATGGAGCTCTGACTTGGGAGGGAAAACACTTGGAGCTGCGACAGATATAGGATATCCCATGGGGCATGAAGAAATCGAGAGGCGCCCATACTTCAACTCGGGTGTTTTGTTGATAGATTTATCGAAGGCCCGACTGGGAATTGATGAACTAACGGGTTTGGCCAAGACTATGAAAGACGCGAGATTTCGGGATCAGGATGCGCTGAATATGTATTTTGCTGATGCATGGGTGCCCCTTGGTTTAACGTGGAACGCCCAGGAGCTGGGAACGTATACAAACCATCCTTCTTTGGATAGAGACGCCCTCAAGTTGGAAGCGATGAACGACCCAAATATTGTGCATTTTACTGGACCTGTCCACTCATCTGTCGTCGAAGTTCTAGACCCCGACGTGAAGCCTCCGACTGCAAAGCCTTGGGGGTATTTGGGAGCCCCTAATCATCCATATGAGAGCGAGTGGTGGCAGGTCTTGGGAAAAACTGGGTGGAAAGAGGGAAATCGTCAAAAGCACGGCGATATACAAGTGACTTAGCTATACAAAAGTCTGGCAGTGATACTTGATTTCGAGGATGCCATAAAGCGAAGAGTGGAAGATAAGTACGTAGCGCATAAGGTTGTATAGTCATAATCAACCCCAAAGGTGTGACATTTGTGTGACATTCTGATTCAAGAATGGATTTTTTAAAATTGGAATCTACTACATACAACGTCAAAAATCTGCTCCTAGGGATTTATCATAATACATCACAGTAGTCTACTTGCAAAAATTCAGAATATTTGGAAAAGATTTCGTTGAGTTATAAACTGACTCTTGCGTGGAATCGAACTTCTTTGACAAAATCACATTCACGTTCCCTCGAGTCAAGAACTACTCGAGGGTCCAGTCAAGGTCCAGTGGCTATCTTTACAGACTGAAAACGGCAATACTTCATGACAACCGATCACTACTGATTAGCTTAAACGACGATCATTGCGTGTTTGGACCCTTGGCTCATTTGGGCACCAATTCTGGATCCCTGAAAATCTTGCGCCAAGTTTGAAATTAAGTGAATGGAATTGCAATTTGCAGGGTATCAATATCGTATTGGTACCGCCCTTCTAAATGTTAGAAATAATGTGCACATTATGTCGTAATTTATATCCGAGGAGAACGCCCCTCGTGGTGCGTGGTTATTTATTCCTATCTTGAAGTCGTCGGCTTGAGAACTTCTGTTTTTCCGAAAAACGTCCTTGTCGATCCATCGAGTCAGCGTATTCAGCCCATAATCCAGAATTACGGATGATAGGGGGCTTTGATGATTGCAGCATTCGTTGCATTCTGATTTCAAGGACTCGGACAGTCACCAACTCCGAGGACGCCTGGATGTAAGATTCTTTAAGAGTCCTCCCTTTAAACTTCTTTAGGGAAAGGCCGTCCTTCTGTGAGGTCTTCACATTTTATTTCGATTCGGCTTTCAAAACTCCCCACTAATAGCGGGGACCCCCTCATGTGGGTGTGACACCAGCTTTAACCTCCAAGCGCATCCGTGATTACCCAGGGTGTCTCCTAACCTGCATTGGATGAAGATTTGGGTATAATAATGAGATCTAGAGATTGCCTTCACCATTTCCATTTCTGCTTTCTATCTTCGCGGTGCACCAAACTTGAAGATGCTCGGGCGTCTACATCTAGACTCGGAGACTCGGATGGCAAAGCTTTATGGATTTAAATATAAGGGATGTGATTTATCTTGCGTTGTAGCTTGAGGATAGAACCTGTAGACGACCATCACCTGATAATTAGACGCCCGTTGCCGGAGGAAAGGTAGCCCGGCTGCTTGGCAATTCCCAAACTAGAGTATCCCAAGCAGAGCTAGTGCTCTGCACATTTTACTTGCGTTTGTAATCGGTAAGAGGTATTGGCCTCAAGTGTCGAGACCTTTTTCTGAGGCTCTCAGAGGTTGCGGGGGAATCAATCCTGTAGGTCTATTAGAAAGTCAGACTCAGCGCACCAGTCACATCATTTGAGCAACCACCATTCTAAGCCTTCGTTCGATGTGGGTTAATTATGCCAGTGTCCGCCATACCAAAGAACGCCGCGTGCAGATTTAACGCCTATTTCCCTGGTAATATAATCGATTCCTACTCATTTAGGTATTTCGTGGTGCTCGTAGCGTTAAAAATGGTTGGAACGTGTTTTTGTGGAAGGGCTAGCGAAAACAATGGCTGGTTGATAATAACAGCAGGGATCGTATGGTGTGAGCCATGCAATTTCTTGGGCAATGGTCTCGTGCCAAGGTCCACCATGACGAGCCACTGGTGCAGGTGGATGACGAAATCTGTATCGGTATCGTCCATTTTAGCGCCGAAAGGCCAAGAATAGTCTTTTAATGGTTCGGAGCGGGAGAAGAGAAAGGCACACAAAGCGATCAATGTTTATTTCCCCATAGTGCTGGATGGAAGTCACTCCAGCGACAGTGTTAATCTGACAGTACTAGTACCACGAGTAATGGTCGAGGATGGGGATGAGAAAAGAAAGTTTGGTAGAAATCGTGACTTCGCGATAATCAGTGTGGGGTTGACAGTTGCAGCATGCACGCTGTGATCGTCCGGAACCCCCAGGAATGACGAGTTCCCAGTGATGTTACTTACGGACTTACAAGTGGCATATTATTATGACACCTGCCTAACCGATTTTGCTGAAGACTTTGTTTGGCGAATTCGGTTAGCAGGTTGAAATGAAAGGCACTTGTACTTACTGCACCTCCAAACATCAGAAAACGAGAACTTGGACTCCAGAGCCGAAAAGCATACAGATGGGGTTAGGTCAAGAATTTGAAGAAAGCTTTAGAAAAGAGACTTAAGTGCTAAAAACACATCTTACGTAACAAGTAGCAACTGACGTGGGGAGCGAAGTGGAGCCAAGCCGTGCGCGTGATGGTTGAAAGAAAGGATTCGTGGGAATCTGATATTAGTTACTGACGAATAGCAGACCACTCTGTTGGGTCGTTCGCGTTATGGTTGCGGTCGCTGTTTCTGTCCCCGCAGCTGGTAAGTAGAGACTGTAAATTGACTGCAAAATGCAAAATGGTCAGATGGACGCACGTGTATTTATAAGGTACCGCTCGAATATCGTGCAGGGGATCATTGCGATCCCCAACATTATGCATCCGGCCTTGGGCCTCAGGCCTCAGGGATGAACCACAGAAAATACAGTTTAGTATCAGTTTGGTGAAAGTCCCCCAAAAGTTTTCTTGAGAATGACTGCCGCGGCAACCATTGGCTACGCGGCGCTTAAGTAGGCCTGTGGAGCTTGGGAGGCTTGGGGAGGAAAATTAGTTTCGGCCGAAAGCGGCGCTAACACTTCCATAGGAAGGTGTGACAAGGGCTCCAATCGGTGATGAATGTGGTCCTGAGTCCGCAATCCACGATCGGGATGAGGGTCAGGAGAGAAAAGTAACGCTCCTGAAGGGTAAAGCAATTTAATTTAATGGCCCATGATTGGATCCAGACCGTATTGTGCACAAATGGTGCCACGAGGGGAGAGCTTGTCATCCGATGTAACAAGTCTCATCACGCTAGGGGACCATGAAAGAGACGAGGTGTCTTCGTATCATCGTAGAGTTCATCATGTCGCGGTTCTCGGAGGTCGACCATCAGCAACAGCGAGCAATGCGGCTATTCTAAACTTTCTTATCACCTTCAATTGATCCCTCAAGGAAGGAGACTGATATAGACCGCAACACCGCAGCTGATTAGCCCCAAACTTGGGTAGTGGAATTGAGTTTGCAGACCTCTGTCCATGCCTCGAGGAGTTTAAAGGCCGTCTCACGGGCTGCGGAATCCGGTGAGGAGTATAAGTACAGCCATGCTATGTCTGATGACCACCCCGGAGTCGACATTGTATATTGGATGATAAGAGGAAATTTAACACGTTCATGATAACCGCCGCTGATGAATTCAGAAAGGGGTTGACACATGTGCGGCATATCTTCGCACAAGTAAGTAAGTGGGAATATGCACGCCTATATGTTCAAATGATCGTCGATGGTTCGGATATCATGTATCAATTGACACAAGTGTGATAAGGAGCGTATGCATCGCCCAAACTCTGGCCAAGTGCTGGTCATGGGCGCTGCGGACAAGAAAAGAATTGCTGAACAAGGCGCAGAATCAGCTTTGATGTGTTGTTCCCGGTGCAAAGGGCAGCTATATAGGAGCGAAACCGGAAGTCGTAAAAAGGTGCCGAATTCAGCCGTGAGAAGTCAACATTTTTCATATTTGTGACAAAAGTGGGCCAATTCTGTCCCTGCCACGGACGACGACGACGCGCAGACTTTCAACGACGGCGACAGAGATCAACCTCGGTCCGCACGCTGTTCCCCCTGTTCTAACACCTCATGCCAACAGCTTCTCGTCCTTGTTCCCCCGATATGCACCAGCGCCCCCTCCCCACCGTTCGCTCTCATACTCCGAGTGTCGTGTCCAGCAGAGCTCCTACACCTAGACATTCCCCAATGTTGCCCACAGCGCCCCTCAGTTACCCCTTAGAAAAGTATAATGGCCCACAATCTCCCCAACCCCTACTGTTGCAACAACCAACGATATGCGGGATGCCTCTGAAATACGTTTCGTGAGTATTCCAGACAACAGGGAAGGGAGTTTTATTGACAGAACCCAGGCTGGTCACCCTCGCCGTTCAAAACGCGGCGCTTTCAATCGTGATGCACTATTCTCGCGTCTCAATACCCACTTCGCTGGCGTATTCCCCAGCTACGGCGGTCCTCCTAAATGAACTCCTCAAGGGTTCTATATCCTTTGTCATCGCCTTTTTCCGATCGCCTGTCCTCAACCACCACCCCTTAACCCGGCGAAAAACAACCAACACCCCCTTTCTTTGGTGGTCAGCATTCTCCGACCTATGTGGCGAAATTTTCAGTCCGGATTGCTGGAAACTTTCCATCCCGGCCATCCTCTACGTCGTCCAGAACTCCCTGCAATTCGTGGCCATCTCGAACCTGCCCGTCGCGTCCTTCCAAGTGACGTATCAAATGAAAATCCTCACGACGGCCGCATTCTCAGTCGTGCTTCTTCGGAAAAAGCTCACCACTGTCAAGTGGCTCTCTCTCTTCTTCCTTGCAATCGGTGTTGGTATCGTCCAGATACAGAGCTCTGCGGGGAGCGGTCATGTTGGCCTGCGGAAGCCGTCTGCGACGGCAGTGGGCAGCGCCCACGAATTTCACGTCCACGTCATGAATCCCCTCAAGGGCTTTGGTGCCGTGACCGCGGCGTGTTTCACGTCGGGTCTCGCTGGTGTGTATTTCGAGATGGTGTTGAAAGGGTCCAAGGCGGATCTGTGGGTTCGAAATATCCAACTTTCGTTGTTCTCCTTAATTCCGGCACTCCTCCCCATCCTCTGGGCATCCCCTCCTCCGAACTCCCAAGGTTTCCTGTTGGACCTGTTCCGCAATTTCGGAGGTTGGGCATGGGCGACAGTGGCCATTCAAGTGTTTGGCGGCTTGGTGACGGCGGTCGTTATCAAGTATTCCGATAATATCCTGAAAGGATTTGCGACATCGTTATCCATTGTCTTGTCGTTCCTTTCCTCCGTCGCACTCTTC
>Ga0307509_10011954_pt1 | contig 10430 bp, 3 predicted proteins | sample 10_EM_MG_FD_202245 | JGI IMG/M metagenome (GOLD analysis project Ga0307509, IMG submission 202245) | Populus trichocarpa ectomycorrhiza microbial communities from riparian zone in the Pacific Northwest, United States - 10_EM | ecosystem: Host-associated > Plants > Roots > Unclassified | place...
ATTATGTAAAATATTATCCCTATAATAAAAAAAAAAGTGAGGATTATACATCGTTATCTAACCTAAATTCCAAATCATTATCCTATGAATTTTTACCTCTAATAAATATATATTTTTAGTTTAGGAAAAATATTAACATGTATGCATAATAAGTGTTTTTATCTTAAAATTAAAAAACAATATAGCTTACTTAGGTATGATTTTTTTTTCGTGATTTCCATCTTTGTTTTAACATAATTAGTTCATTATCTAAAAATCTTTGAAGACCAATTAGGGTTTCTAGTAACCATAAAATTAGATGGCTTGTAAAATAAACTACCAAAAAACCTAGCACAAGGAAGAGAAAGAAAAAAAAAACAAAAAAATACAAGCTGTCGAATTGCGTAGAAAATCTAGCATCATAGAATTGATTTGTTAGCCTCCAATCTCAAGTCTCTCATGGAGGTTATTGACACCGCTAGAACCAACAAGAAGAGGAAGTAGTTGTCTACGACGCGGAGGGGTCCATGTGCTTCCTTTCCTTAGTGGCCCGTGAAAAAAAGCTTCGGAAGCCAAACCGATCATCGACACATGTAATCTATGCACCAATATTGTTTTTTCTAGCACTTTTGTTTTCTTCGTTCAGCCATTTGGTGAAGTTCCAACCCATTCCGATGACTTGTTCCGACATTGTTTTAATCCCTACATGTGATTTATTTTTTTAGAGTAATTTGTGGATTTTTTTTGTTAGTTTTTTACTTGCGAACATGTATTAATTTATATTTTGTTTTGAATGAATTTGCGATGAGCACATGATTTTCTCTTTGTATTTATACGCATTAATTAACTGAATTGGTTGGAATATTTATAGTTATTTATTGTGAATATGTTGGGAAATATAATTAATTTGTGGTGGATTAATATAAATGGAGTAATTAAAGAAAATAATTCAAAACTCGAGTCTTTGTTTACTATTATTTCAAATCCTACCCCATAATAATAAAAAAAAAAATGAGGATTATACCTCCTTGTCGAACCTAAGTTTCAAATCACTATCCTATGAATTTTTAACTCTAATAAACATATCTATTTAGTTTAGAAAAAATATTAACATGTATGCATAATAAGTATTTTTATCTTAAAATAAAAAAAAAACAATGTAATTTACTTTAGGTATAATGTTTTATGGTAATTGTTATTTTTCCTTTAATATAACAGTTTTTTGCCCAAAAATTTCTAAAAAGTAATTTTATAAAACTAGATGATGATTTTTATTTTTATTTTTAATCCTTTCATGTAATTAGATAGCCAAAATATCTGTTGTGAAAAGTGAGGGAGAAGCTTTCACTCATATAGTTGCGAACAACAAAAGAATAATAATTATTAGGGGAAAATTGACATTTCACCAAATACTTATTAACAATTTTATTCCCAAACTATTTATATATCAATTTTATTATTAAAATTTTAAAAAAATAATTAAAGACTTCCTTAAAATCAATTAGCTGTATTTTTAAGATTTGCCCTAATTATAACCTCATTGGCAAAAATTGAAGTTCACGCCCGGTGGGACTCGAACCCACAGTCGCCTGATTAGAAGTCAGACGCCTTATCCATTAGGCCACGGGCGCTAGTTTTGCTTATTGTTCGAACTATAAATATATCAATAACATAATTAAAATAGAAGATGACCATGGTACAAAACGAAAGGAACTTCATTTATTAGAGGACATCGAAGTTTGAAAGCAAAAACATGAAAAGTCTCTTTTCTTCTTTGCTATTATGGATTTGCATGAAAATGATAGAGAGATGCAGACTAGTTCATTTAAAAAACAGATATGGATTGATATGTGTTTAAAAATACATTATAGATTATTTTTTAAAGTATTTTTTTCACTATAAAATATATTAAAATAATATTTTTTATATTTTTAAAAAATTATTTTAATATCAATAACTTAAAATAATTTAAAAAAACAAAAATAATAATAATTTAAAAAAAATAAATTTTTTTAATTTTTTTCATAGACATCTTAAAGGTTAAGTGGTTAATCAAAACAGATTATTAGTGGACATCTAGCAAATAAAAAGCACATTTTCATTTTACAAACTATAAGATGGTTATGATTTTGGCTACGTTATAAGAGTCCTGCATTTTGGTCCCTCAAACATGTCATGACCGGCAATCCTCCCGGTGATAAATTCAGTTTACATATAATTTGGATTTGTGTAGTACCAAATATTCTTTCTTCGAAGCACAATTTGAGACTACATGAATACATATACAATTTATGTGGCTATGGAATCTATAAAATGACAATCCACCCCTGCTGCTGCTTCTACTCCTGTTTCGTGGAGAGGTAGATTAGCCGGACCCTGAATTTCTAAAACAACAGGGAAGATATTGACAACTGTTATCTTCCTCCTCAGTGCTTGCTTTCTACACTTCAGAAAGAAATTCAGTACACCTGCATATTGGATCCTTTCAATCTTGCAGTTCATAGAAATGGAGATCATCACTGTGTTATAACCATTTAGCAAAGGGAAATATCTGTCAGAAGTGCGTTCAATCGAAATCTTGTCACCCAAATGTTAAGCCACCAAAATCAACTACGGGGAGAAAACAAAAGACTGGAGTTTATGAAAGAGGAGATTTAGTCTCTTTGGACATCTGACAGTTAAACTAATTATCATCTAGTCATCTCAACTGCACAAGATTCACATTTACTAACAACATCAAATACTATTACACAGAATTTTGAGAAAGTATCCACTCTCGAGACTGTCTCCATGCTCCCTCTATGATCCCCATTTTGGATGTGCACCAATTCTCAAGACTCAACACTGCACTTCGATTGGACTTTAGACTATGGAATCATTATTAGCATTCATAAATAGCTATAGTGTTGACAAGTCATTCATATTTCAAATTCCTAAGCATCTGTAAAAAAAAAAAAAAGGACTAGCCCATTGCACCAGCCCACAACATTGAACATTTTTTGCCCTAAGCTACATAAAAAGACTGATTGATCCATGACCCTCAGAGACAATGGTTTCTAACACATGTTTGAAAGCAAAATGGAGCTTCCAACTCTTTCCCATGTGGTCTCTTATCAATTGCTCCAATATTCCTCAATTTGAAACTTCAGTTTTGCTATAGAAACGGACTTTTGTCAACAAACATTTATTTGGGAAGAGGATAGATCTTATGCTATATCAATTTCAAGTGGTGAGAACATAGCAGCTGCAAAAAATTCATGTACTAGTGGTACAAGAATTACAATATGCCCCCTATATCAAAAGACTTGAGTAAAGCATGAAATCGGGTGCCAAAACACAAAGAAGCATCTAGTTGATTTCATGCAAAAAAGATCATCATAGGTTTCAGAGTGGAATCTGGGTCAAGAAGACAAAATTGGTTCAGTCTGAAAAGGGGGCAAAAATCCATCATAACAATTGTCTTAGTTCCAAAATAAGAATAGCAAGCAAACACTCAAAGTCACAATGTCAGTGTTTTATGTTAAGTTGTCACCATTTTTTTCTCAGAGTTGGCAATGTGGGATATTTACATCATCCACTAACAAGTAATGCCATATTACCTCAGTTTTATATTTTTGTTAAATATCTCACAAGAGTATAGTTCATAGGGAAATAAATTTCAAGGGAATAGAATTACCTTTCACCTCAATAATGAGCAGTGTAATACTACTTCTCAAGCTGAATAAACTAGAAAAGGCACTGCAGAGAGATGCAAGTTAATAACCTTAATCAGTGTAATGTTAAACAAGGATTCAAGCATGGGCAATAAAACATCATAAAAAATATGAATTACAACAGTTCTCTCTATCATTTAAAAAACACAGGAGCTCAAATTTCCAATCTATTTCCTCGGTTCACAAATTGAAGCCACAAGTACAAAATAAAGATGGGACAAGTGATCCATATCATTCACAGGATCATTCTATTACACCTACATGTCCAAATTGCAAATGTGGCTATGATGTTCTCTTTTCCTTTTGGTGTTTTAACAAAAGAGAGGGTTATGATGATGGCATCACCTTTTTCAAATTTACTTCATGTGTAAGCACCTAGAGGACTTAACAAACCCAGTTATTTAAAATGCTCCATTGATCAGAAACAAATGTTCCCTTAGACCAAAATCTCATCCACAGACACATGTCATGTAGGAAATGTTGAAATGATAATAGTCAGGATTTCAATGCTAGGTAAATACTTCCAAAGTACATTTTTGTTGAGCTAAAATAATGTAAAGATTGACAAATGAGCTAGCAAAGTTGACAGAAAAATCAGATATTTCTCACTGATCAAAGAAAGAAGTTCCTTATCATGTGATGGGACCAAATTAAACAAAAAGGCTCCTAATATCTACAAAGGTTGAATGCCTGTCTGACAGAAGATGAGCTTCAGGAATTTTGGATTCGAAAATGCTGGTTAACATATTTCATAGAAAAAGTAGACAATTCTGATGAGAAGTTAAAAGTTGGATATCATATTTCATAGAAAGGACTTCTAAGCTTAACCTGGTAACTTGAAATGCATTTTCAACAAGATAAAGCAAACAAGTAAAGGAGTTCTGGAGTAAAATGATGGCATGAAGATGAGATTGTTGGTAGTTTGCTTGATCAATTAAGACATATGGTATCATTATAGTAGTGCCTGTAAGCACCCGTGAATCTAGCAGCAAAAAGGCATTCTGTGCAGAAATTGGTTTTGGATATGCTAAATATCCAAACCTAACCATCGAATGATATCTCCAAGGAGATAACAATTTTAAATTAATGGAACCACATCTTCTGTTAAGGCCAAAAGTAACAACAGAATATCTGCTTAGTTCAATATGACTTCATTAAGCCAGTAAATTGTCTTTAACTACATAACTTCCTAGAGTATATACTTGTTCAACGATGTCCACAATACCAGATCATTCCAATATGTTGATCAGTGGTCTCAAATTAAGTATTGTCTCCAATACCAGCTGCTGGCTATGTGCTTTGACCAGCTAATATAAGGGGAGAACCAAGAGAATGGTGTTTGGCAATCATTTTTCAACAAAATAGTGCATGAAGTTCAAAAGAATCAAGAACTTACCAATTAAGAAAATGCTGAGCATTAAAGCAAGAGTAAGTTGGATGGAACAGCTGAACTGCAGGTGCAGTGGGGTTTGCAATTGCCTTTGGAAACCACCTGTCTGACCAGAGAGCTGCAGAAGGTTAAAAATTTATAAGATCTCCTGGGAATCTACCAAAACATAATGATTTGTGAAGTAAAAAAAAATAGATCTTGACAATTGCACAAATACTGATCCATTTAGATTGAAAATAATATGAGAAACCATCCCTGCCTTCACTTTCACAATTATAATTCAAAAGGGACATTTATTTCAGACAGATAAATAATCCATTTTCACATATCCTAAGCAATTAACTATTTCACCTGATTGAACAAAGTAATTGATCCCTTTGCCCGAGAATGTTCTCCACACCTTCGCTTCCAGAAGATAGGTTCGTACCCTTTTTCTTTAGGAGTGGCCTCAACACTTGACTTCATTTTGTCCCTTTGTTTGTCATCACGAGAAACCACGAATTTCATAGAACCAAAATTTGGCGAACTCCCTGTTCTCCTTGAACCAGTTGTTTTATCAACTTGACTGATTATGTCATCCCTCATTCCAAGATTTTCTTTCTCTTGTATATCTATAATAAATTCTCCATTTTTATTATCAGTAATGAATTCATTTTCATCAGAAGTACCTCTACTACAGGTGGGCCCAGAGTTATGGTCCACTTTTTTCCTCTTATGAGGGTTCTCTCCAGGAGAACCTTTCATGGGAGATTTGGCCGTGGTGCAATCATCTTTCACATTCTCTGGAATTTGGATGGTTCCAGATAGAAACATGGCTAAATCATCACATTCTTCTTTATCTAGATTCACCCATCGAAAAGGTTGCTTTCCTTCCCCACTAAAAGCCTCCCTTAGAGCTGCTTCAACAAGAGATATTTGACTTTCAATAGCAGTGACAAATTGCTTATGCCTAGATGTGGTGAAATCATCAGAACAATGTCCATGGCTCAACTGAACAGCCCTCTCAAACTCCTCCAACTGTTTCATGGTTCAAAGATCAATGATACAGGGAAAAATGGAGAAACAAATGAAAAGAGAACTATTAGCGAAAAAGAAATTAGTCAACTGTAAGAATTGAAAACAAAATTTATAGTGATTTCTTAGTGCTCAGTTCATTTGGCTAGGGTGTGCAGTAAAAGGGGAAAAAGTATTATGATACTTAATAATATTGATAAGTGAAATTTAGGAAAAAGCACACACTCTAAGCAAGGGATTCAAAGTTGGATGAGTTGAGGTTAGCTTTTCATCTGTCAGATGTAAATAATAGAAAACATAGAATTGGAAATAGTCCTTCAACTGAAGTTTAACATTCAAAATACTGAAAAGCAGTTCAAAGAAACGGATTAAGAGAGGCACGTAATAAATTTAGAGGTTTGAAGAACGAAATACACCTGCCATTTGGCGGTGCCTAAAGCAGTTTGGAGCTCTCTGGAGAGTTGATCCAAATCCTCTGGTTTTGATCCCTCTCTCTTCTCTCTTGTCCACATTCTATATGCTGATTCCATTCTGCCAAAAACAAAAATAACCAAAAACTGCTTCAATTTCAGTTCCATAGAAGTCTAAGAGCATAAGAGCATTCTAATGATTATCAAGTTTGTAGCACAAGAATAACTTGTTGATTTGATTAGAATACAGAGCTGCCTGCCTTCAAAGAGCACAAGAATAACTTTCTGCTAGTGAAAATTGAAAACTCTCCAAAATTACAGGAAATAGAATTTATGATACTTGAAGATCAACAACTTCAAAGATAGGAATATATAGTCATGCATTACAAAACAAACAACATAAACCCCACATTTTCACATCAACAAGACCTGAAAAACAAAGAAATAAGGCACGCATCCGCATATTTGGTGTCAAACTTTAAATTGAAGAGCTTGACATCACAACACATCTACAAACACATTCCTTTAACTAAATAGGCAGAAATTCCAACCAAGAAAACCCCAAAATCTACAAGACAACCTTTAAAACAGAGCAATAAACACACATCCAGACAACCTCAGAAGCAAAACATATAATAAACATCAGTATGCAGCATGCAAAACCCAATTCAAAATACAATCCATAGTCGTAAGACTGGAGAAACCAAACAAATTGTTGTACCGAACAAATATAGAATGTAAAGCATGAAATGAAAACGTACACATCAGCAGATTCCTGAACCTCCTCTGCAGCCGAAAAGAAAGCATCTTTTTGCCATAGATCGAAGCTGTTAGCTACCATCATCTTCTTCACTTCAAATTCAACAACAAAACAAACGCAATAAGAAACCCGTTCAAGCACAAACAGAAACCCAGAAATTATCACAAATGTTTTTCTTTTTTTGCTTTGCTTGGACGGATATGCTTTCTTTTCTCTCTTCTCTCTTCTCTTCTGTACTAAGAAGAAGCAAAGAATGAGAGAGAAGAGAGGACAGATGAAAGAAAGCAAGAAAGAAAGAGACGTTTAAGCAAATTCTTCACCCTCTCTCTCTTTATTTTTTATTTTTTGAAAAAACAAATACTATGCCTCCTTATGTGGCGTGCTCGCTCTGTAGATGAAAGATTGTGCCCTTATTTTATTATTTCCTATTAATTTTAAAAAATGGAAAAAACATGCAATAAATTTAAGTGGTTCTATCTTCTGTTTACAGTTTCATGTTATTATAACAGATAATACTACTGTTTATTATTATTATTATTATTATTATTGATAGCACTAACATGTTCTTTATACTTTTTAGACTTCGACTATTATATTCGTCAGCGCTCTCGTATGGGTTAGAACTACTTTTTTTTTTTAAATATTCAGATTTCAGAGTATGTAATTTTTTTTATAATATTATTAAATCCAATTAAATAGTTTCATTTTAAGATCTAGGTTACCGAGTTCTTATCCGACTCGAGTTTTAAATTAAATCACGTCAAAACTGATATAAAATGAATTATTTAATTTAATGGGTTCATAGACAACTTAAATTATCTGTAAAAACATGACATAACTTTTTTAAAAAAAACTTTAAAATGATAATTGTTTTTAATATTGAGATGATATCAGATTGGATCGACCTCGATCACTTTGTGACCTAGGTCATGGAATTCAATGGGTTTAATAACTTTTTTGTTTTTATAAATTATTTTTATTTAATTTTATGATAAAATTAAATGCCTGTAAAATCGAGCATCAACCCTAAAAAAGATGTTTATTTGAGATTGTGATAACCCTATAGAAAATAGAAAAAATAAACCATGAATTCTATTTCTCAACCAATCCAATATTGAAGAAGAATGAAATAAAAAAACTATTAGAAAAATTAAAGGACTAAAAACTGGAAAAAAAATATATCAGGTTTGATGGGTAAAACCGTTAAACCCGTGAATCGGGTAACCTGGGTTAACAAGTCAAACCCATAAACCGGGCAATGGACTCCATTGAAATTAATAACTTGTTTTTTTTCTAAACTATTGTTTATTTAATTATATGATAATAAAAATAGACAATCATAAAATAGAGCGTTAAACCAATACTGAGACTTTTTTAAAGACTATGATAACCTCATAGAAAGCAAAACGAAATAAATTATGAAACTCAATTCTCAATCAATTCAATATCGAATGATGAAATACAAAAACATTTTAAAAAAGTTACACTCGTTAAACCCGTCAATAGGTCCATGAACTTTCTAAAATTTAATAACATGTTTTTTTTCAAAACAATTTTTTTTAACTATATGATAAAAAAAAATATACAACCACATAATCTAGTTCAATTAGAGGGGGGAAAAAAAGGAACCTTGCTAAACCCGCGAACTGGAGTTTAATAACCTAGTTTTTAAAAAAATATCTTTTTTGTTTAACTAATTTTTTTTAAAATAAATCATATCGCGATGTTGAAATATTTTTCTGATACCAACTTGATGTTGGGATATTTTCTTGATATCGCAATAATTATATAAAAGACAAATCAAAATAAATTATCAACGATAAAATCCCATAAACACATTATATAAGAATTAAATTAAAAAAAAATTAATAACCAAAGGAAGGGGCAAAAAAAGGGTCAAAACAAAAAAAAAATTGTGATCCAAAATGCTAATGGGTGTGGGGAAACCGTGTTTTCCCCGCACCTTTTAGGGGGTGCTTGAAAGTGTGATGGCGATTATTTTTTAAAATGTTTTTTGCTCGGAAATACATCAAAATAATATATATATTTTTAAAAAAATTATTTTTAACATCAGTACATCAAAACGATCTAAAAAAATACAAAGAAAATTAATTTTAAGCAAAAACATTCAATTTTTTTAGAAATATGGTTTCAACCGTGTTCCCAAATAGTCACTTAGCTTTATATTAATCAGAAGAAAAAAAAAACTTTGCTAAACCAGCAAACCGGGACAACCACGGTTACCTCGCTAAACTCACAAATCAGGTCATTAATTCCACAAAGTTTAATAACCTAGTTTGTCTTAAATCATTTTGTATTTAACTAAACATTTTTTAAAAAATAAACCATACCATGATGTTGGAATATATTTCTAATACCAACCCGATGATGAAATATTTTCTTGATATCGCGATAACCAAATAAAACACAAATTAAAATAAATTATCAACTCTAAATCCCTATAAACACATCATATAAAGACTAAATTAAAAAAAAAAATCAATAACCAAAGAAAAAAAAAGGGTCAAAATGAAAAAAAAAATTGTGATTCACACTGCTAATGGGTGTGGGGAAACTGTGTTTTCCCCACACCTTTTAGGAGGTATTTGGAAGTATGGTAGTAGTTGATTTTTAAAGTTATTTTTGCTTGGAAATGCATCAAAATAATATTTTTTTATTGTTTAAAAATTATTTTTGATATCAGTTCCTCAAAACGATTAAAAAACATATAAAAAAAATTAATTTTATGCAAAAACATTTAATTTTTTGGGAAATGTGGTTTCAACCATGTTCCTAAACAGTCACTTAGCTTTATATTAATTAGAAAAAAAAGGTATCTTGCTAAACCCGCGAATTGTAGCAACCAAGGTTACCTCGTTAAACTCGCAAACCGAGTCATTAACTTCACAAACTTTAATAACCTAGTTATTTTTGAAATTATTTTTTATTTAACTAACATTTTTAAAAAGTAGATCATACCGCAATGTTGAGATATTTTCTGATATCAAACCAATGCTGAGATATTTTTTTGATATTGCGATAACCATATAAAAAATAAATTATCAATTTTATATCTCCATAAACACATTATATAAGGATTAAATAAAAAAAATCAATAACCAAAGGAAAAAGAAAGGTCAAAATGAAAAAAAAGATTGATTAAT
>Ga0307509_10011955_pt1 | contig 10430 bp, 8 predicted proteins | sample 10_EM_MG_FD_202245 | JGI IMG/M metagenome (GOLD analysis project Ga0307509, IMG submission 202245) | Populus trichocarpa ectomycorrhiza microbial communities from riparian zone in the Pacific Northwest, United States - 10_EM | ecosystem: Host-associated > Plants > Roots > Unclassified | place...
AAGACTTTTTTAATAAAGACTTTTCATGAAAAGAATCTTTTCAGGTTAAAAAAATAAAAAAAATATGATTTGATAATTTTTATAATCAGACATTTTATTTTTATTGAATATCAACAAGGAATTTCAAAAAAAATAAAAATTATGCATTTTATTTTAATATATAATTATTTATAAACTAATTGCTAACATTACCATTAAAAACCTTTGATCTTATTTGAAAATTATGGTATTTATAAAACCCCCAATAATATCATTGATAATAATAAAAGTCAAGATTATAAAAAAAAATGTTAAGTGATAAATTAAATTATAAGAATGATGATAGATTGTACGAAGTATTTATAAAACCCCATATAATATCATTGCTTCAAATTAATATTTTTTTGATGTTTTTAGATCATTTTGATGTGCTGATGTCAAAAATAATTTTTAAAAAATAAAATAAAAAATATTATTTTGATGCATTTCTGAGTGAAAAACACTTTGAAAAGTAACCTTAATCACACTCCCAAATAGGCCCTTAGTGATATTTGAAATAGCTCGAGTAAAATTTGGTATAAACAGGTATCAGGATTTGAAAAATTTTACCCAAAAATCATATAAGTTACTATTAAAGGACATTGAAGGAATTTGTAAAAAGGTTAAGTGTGTGTCTATGCACGCGCGCCTGCGTGTGTTCAAGTGTGTGTGTGCGGAAGGAAAGACAAAAAAAAAACCTTATTTTTCAAAGGAGAAGGAGAAGCATTCAACTAAAGAGAGGAAAGAAATCAGAGTTAAGAAAAATTTCTCAATTTAAAAGTGTTAAAGTTTTAGCTATTGCTTGGTAAGGTGCTTTAACACTTTTAAATAAAGATTCTTGAAGAATGTGTACTTTAAATTGATTGAACTTTGTAAAATTAAAATTATAGTTCTTGATAAATTTTTGAGAAAAGTTGCAATTGATTGTGAAATTGTGTTAAGATTATTGAAGGGAGCATAAAAAGTAAGAAATTATGGTAATTGAAGCAAAATTCTAAGTGTTCTTGAAGAAGGGATTTTTGACAAAATAATAATAATAATAATTTAAGAATTTTGATAAGATGATGAGATTGTATAAAAAAAAGATGAAATTAATGTTAAAGAGTGAATAGAACATGAAATTTTTATGTTTTCCTTTAGTTTAAATTTTGGCGAAAAAACAAATAAAATTAAAGAAATATATATGTATTGATTTGAATGATGAAATGAATTGTGTTACAATGTGGGAATTTGAAGAATGGGAAGAAAATTTACAAAAGAAAGAAAGAAATTTTCATGTTTCTCTTTAAATATAATTTTTTGGCAAATAAAAGGATAATTGGAAGGATTTCATTTATTGATTGTGTCCCTATAAAAAGTAGAATATTATGATGTGTGTATGTGTGTGAGAAAAGAAATGGTGTGATATACTTATTAATCTAGGAGAGGCTGCCAGGCCAACATCGCAGCAGGAAACCTTAGCTCGAACTCAGTTGTTAGATAATTATACAGTGCTCGAATTTATTATTGGTCAATATGTATTTTTATCTGATTAATTATGATTAATAGATTAATAATTGTTATATTGTTTACTTGAGGAAATAAGATATGTGATGTGATGAACTAATTCATGGATTAATGAAATTAGTGCCCTAGTTAATAGGCGTAATAAGGAATTAATTTCCTGGTGAATAGGCAAATCATTGAACTAATTCCTGAATTAATGGAATTAGTGCCCTGGTGAATAGGTGTAATAAGAAATTAATTCCCTCTTTAATGGGATTAATACCCTAGTGAATGGACAAATCATTGAACTAATTCCTGGTTTAATGAAATTAGTGCCCTGGCAAATGGACATGATGATGAATTAATTTCATGGTTAATGAAATTAGTACTCTGATGAATGAATGAATCATTGAACTAATTTTCTGGATTGATAGAATTAGTGCTTGTTGAATGGGCGGGCGATAAATTAATCACCTATTAGTGGAATTAATGCTCGGGTTAATGAGCGATATGAATAATTATATTTTTGGTTGATGTTCAAAAAATAATTAAGGATTATTCTGAAATTTAATTGAAATATATATTACTAGATGAGCAAATTAATTTAATGATCTTATGAGTAAATTTTCAAAAATAAAAAAAGAAAGAAATTAAGAAAGAATTTATTGATATTTTATTTCATTTGTGTAATTGAATTATTGTATTAAATCAATTTTCAAGTACATCTCTATATTGGACTGAACAATAGATTAGTTTCCTTATATTTTGTTGGGTATCATTTTGTAATGAATGAATTTATTATTTTGTTATGTAATATAAATTTCAAAATTTAATGAGTCAATAGTTTATCGAAAGCTTTTTTTTTTGTAGTATAATTTTAATTATGAATTTCTTCTTTAATTATGTACTTATTTCAATTATAATTTCGTTAATGGTTTTTATTTGTAAATCTTTGAATTGTGTAATGTACTTCGGTTATAATTTGTAGAATAATTCATTGAATTGCATCTATGTAAATGTGTGATATTAAATTGTTTAACTATGTGTGAATTTGATTATTGAGAAATTATGATGTAATGAGAGGATGAAGTCCTGGATAATTGGACAAGTAGAAAATTTGATAATTGAAAATTGTGGAAGAAGAGTCGATAACTTGGTACCTATAAATATAGAGAAAACTCTGCCGGATTTTTGATTGATTGCAATAAAAAAAAAACAAATTACCCTAATCTTAACTGGATTATTATGTCCTTGCTCTTTGTTTTGAACATAAATTTTGGGTTTGTTACAGTATCATTATATAATTTTTAAAATATCATTGTATTTTTTTTTATTTTAAAGGATTTTATTTTAGAATATTAAAAATTATTAAAAGGGAGGGCCAACCTAAGCATGTATGGGTTTGGAAGTCGAGGTTTATGCAGCTTTACATAAAAATAGAAAAGCTCAAGTGCCTAGATATTGGATGCATATAAAAACAATACAAGAAAAACAATAACAACGAACAACACATAATTTTTACCGAATAGAATCACTACATAAAAATCTTAATTTAGAATTTTATTGCTAGATATTTTCTTTTCAAGTAATCTTTCTTTGTAAGTGGTTTACAACTCCTTAAATAAATAAAAAAACACACCTATACAAATTAGAAAACCTAAAAATAAAGAAAAAGTAATAAAATTCATAAACAAACTAGGAGAAATAAAATTATTAATTAAAATACTTAATTTTCTAAACTAAATAAGGAAAAATAATTTTTTTAAAAAACCTCCTACATTAATTTGTCCAGGTTGTAAAACTCACACTCAATTTTAAATTACTCTCGCCTCGATTTTATGGATGTCCAATCAAGGCTCTCTAATCCATTTTCTTTCTTCTCTTTGAATGCACAATAATTTCATACATCAACTTCATTCTCTTCATGTTGAATTTTTCATAAATAGAATTAATTGAGAAATGATTTCTCTTCCATTGGCTTCTACAATAATAAATTGCAAACCTCAAACTTCCTTCTTCAACATGTGTTGTATTCATATAACCCTTAAATAAATTTACTTTAGTGATAATAGTAAACTTGTAATAAGAAAACCAACAAGTCTACATCAATTTTTTTTTGTTGGGCACCTTTCATATTTTCTTTACACTCAAACTCTAACTTATCAATGAAAACACCATTGATGATATCTTTATTGCCATTACTGTCATTGTCTATTCTATCATTATCAATATAATTATCGTCAAAATAAACATCATAAATTGATGAAAAATACTAATTCACATATATCTCATTATAAATGAGATCATTAAAATCTCCACGATACTCATTCCGATCAAGGAGTTGTCTCATCTGCTCATGCCTCTAAAATGGATTATCAAAACTAGGTACGGATTCGTGATCACTCTATTATTTTTGTTTAAGACTTTTTACTAGTATATAAAAAGCTTAAAAGATTTGTAACAAGGATTTTTTTATTGAAATATATTTATGTGGTGAAATATTTAGTAATAAAATTTCAAATTAAGGTTCATGGTGTGGCGTTATTTGAAAGAATTTTGTGCTGCTTATTTTTGTTGTCTTTTTTGTGTTTTCATTTGTGCCCATGGTAGTCTAGATCCGTATATTTGTTTCTTGTTTTTTTCTTATATCAAGTCATCTTCTTGAGTTTTTATTTTCTAAAAAACAAAAGGATAACATGTCATCTATACAACAAATTCTAATCACTAGAGGTGGTTGAAAAATCAAAGTCTGGATAATTTGGACTCCAAAACCCAAATTTCAATATATTTTTCATAAATAAACCTAAGAAAATTCTAAAACCTAAATAACACCTATAAATAATCTAAAAACTAAAAATTAAACCAAATAAAAAATAACTTTACAAGCTTAATCTATTTTTCTATCATGGTTAAAGGGAAAAATCACCTCCATTGAACTTTGTTCTCTAAGTTGAACCCATTGATGCCAATTTTAACTTTTTTATGCCTAAAATATAATTGAATGAAATCTTTTTCTCTTCTCTAATTTTTTGATGACTTTCTTTGTCCTATCTCTGAACGTCTAAAATAAAACCTAAGAGAGAGGGTGAATTAGAGTTTAATTGAATATTTAATACTTTAAGACATTTAATTTTTTAACACTTTAAATTTTGACAATAAATATCAAATATGAAAGGAACAAATAAAATGAGATAGAGATCAAGAGAGATACACCAAATTTATAGTAGTTTGAACAATTGGCTACTTCACTTCTTAAACCACTATTTAAGTATTCACTATCAACTAAAGGTCTTTTTAACAATTGAGACCTTACTGATACACTAATATTTTTACAGGATCAAGAATGGAGAAAACCTTTCATTCATAATATTTTTCAAGAATTAAGACCTTAACCTTTCAATTGCTCACAACCAAATATTTTCTCAAATGATTCAAGTGCCACTTACACTTTCACAATATATGTTCTTTCACAAGGATTTTTCACAACTTACAATACATAAAAGATTATAAAAAATTAAACTCAAGTCTTTATAAAATATAATCTAGCTCAAGAATGTAAAAAAAAAAAGAGGATTGATACAAATAGAGTTTAAAGCATTAAGAAGATTATGAAAATAATGAAAGCTTTTAGATTAGAGAGATTGTAAGCATCAAGTGTTGTAAGGTTATTCACATGAAGTGTGCCACACCATGACAATGACTACGACTTTTTAAAAATAAAGGAAAAGAAGTTTAAATGGAGTCACCATCTAATAATTAGAGAAAACTAGGAATCCTAGATATTATCATTGATTTCAAAGATTCAGGTAAGAGGTTAGTTATATTTAAGAGAAATAAAATGTCACCCTTACCACATATTTTCTTATGAAAGATTATCTCTTCCATGTGTATTCTTCTAAATTTAACTTTTTTTTTATTGCCATTAAATATCATAATTATTTTCTAAGTTTATTTTTAATTTATTTTTTGTTATTTGCAAGAAACATGATGTTGTCGCTAAAAATAGGAGACTCATCAAATTAGCCAATATGTGAAAATTTTTAACATTTGCTTCACTAGAAGAGTAACCAAGAAAAATAACTTCATCAGATTTGACATCAAACTTTCCCAAATTATCTTTGGTATTTAAAATAAAGCATTTTGATCCAAATACATGACAATATGACATGTTAGGTTTTCTTTCAAACCAAAGTTCATATAGAGTTTTGTGAAAAATTGGTCGAAGAAAAACTTGATTTGAAATATAGTTAGAGGTGATTGTGGTTTTCGCCTAAAAATATTAAGGCAAACTATACTGATTAAACATAGGTCTTCTTATTTCTTGAAGAGAGTGATTTTTTCGTTTAACAACACTATTTTGTTATGTTATAGGAGTAGAAAGTTCATGTTTGAAACAATTTCCTCCATAAAATTTTTGAAAGAAAAATTATCGAATTCTCCACAATAATCACTTCTAATTTTAGAAATCAATTAATATTTTTCATTTTAAATTCTTTTGCAAAATTTTAAAAAGCCTTCAATTACTTCATCTTTATGTGTAAGAAATAAAACACATGTAAACCAATTATAATAATTTGCAATGACAAATGCATATCTCTTACCACTAAGACTTGAAACATGTATAGGACCAAAAAGATCCATATAAAGTAGTTGTAGTGCATGATTTATGGAGACTTGATTCTTGGCTTTCAAGGAGATTTTAACTTGCTTCTTATATTGACAACATTACAAATCATTTTTTTTTGTACTCAAGTTGTGAAAGTTTTTAATTAAAAACTCTTTCTTAATCTCTTTCTTTGACAAGTTTTTAATTAATTTCATGTTGGCATGTTTAAGTCTTCTATACCAAACACAAGGTATGCCCAATTCTTCTATGCCAATAATAAGACGAGTCTACCAAAGCACTAAAAACACTTAATATCATTATTAATCTTACTTAAATCAATTAATAAGTGTTTCCAATTCTTTTCCTTTGAAAATCATTTTGTTATCAATAATGTTAATTACTAAGCAATGTAAAGATTAAAAAAAACTCTATTATCCTAAAAATACTTTGATGTTTGCTTAAAATAACGTTTATGACCCCTATCACATAATTAGCAGGGGAATTTTCAATATTATTGATACTTTTTACCTTTTCTTTGGTTATATTGTCTTTTAATGTCATATATCTGACATTTGTTTTTTAAAGAAGGTGTGTTTGGATTTGTCTCCCGTCATTTGTCTTGAACATTCACTATCCAAATACCATTTGTCCTTATTTTCTACAAGAAAAAATCTTAACTATTTAGTTTTATCCATAATCTCATGAGTCCATTTTGTTTAGTAAATGTGCCTTTTGGCACCCAAATGTTTTTAATTTTAGTTGAGATTTTTTTATGCATGCAATGCTTTTCATGAAAACCATTTTTTCCACAAGAATTGCATAGGCTTGAAGATGTTTATGCTTTAACAATGAGTTTGAGTAAAGTTTTTAATCTTTTTGGATCATATCCTAAACCACTTTTCTCAAAAAACATCTTTGACTTGGTAGAAGTCTATCTAGGTTCTCATTTCCTTTAGTAAATTTAGTTAAAGTAAAATTTAAATCAATAACTTGAGTTTTAAAAATCTCATTTTCTTAGACTATTTTTTCATTAAAGAATCCAATTGCCTTTTAAAACAATGTTCATTGTTAACAAGACATCATTTTTTTTTCTTTCTAAGACATCAAAATCTTTTAAGATTGCATCTAATTTATTTTGTAGAAAAATGTTTTCTTATGCAATTTTGTTTTTTTTTTGTAATCATGAAACAATTCATCAAATGCATCTTGCAATTCATCAAAAATAATTTGAGGTTCAAGTTCATTTACCTTAGCAATATCAATGTTGCTATTTGCCATTAAGCAAAATTTTTATTTGGTGATGTCAATATTAGCTATCATACATAGATTGACTAATTTCTCTAATTTTGAATCATCATCATCACTCGAAGAAGTTGTATTATCATCATTGTCATCATAAGTAGACTCTTTTATTGCCCTTTTCTTTTTATCACACTTTGATATCTTTTTGACATTTGGGCAATAATACTTCATATGACTTGACTTCTTGCATTCATAGCAAAAGATAGCATCCTGGCTGCTAGATTCTCTATTGTCACCCTTTTTTCTTCTAAAATTTCTATGATTTGTACCATACTTCTTAATCCTTAAATATTTGGCAAAGTTTCTAGTCACTACGGTTAGATCTTCATCTTCCTCACCATTATATCCATTTCTATCCTCATCCTTATTTATGGCTTTCAAGGCTAAGGATTTCTTCTTGATATTAGTACTGTTAACCTTAAGCTCTTTGATTTTTCCTTCATAAGCAATTAAAGATCCAATAAACTCATTAAAATTAAGAGTCTTAATATTCTTAGCCTTTTTAATAATCATTACCAATCATTTCGTTATTGGTGATGTTTTTCCCTATGCTAACTATTTTACTAACAAATGTAATGAATCTATTGTGCATTTTTTGAATGTTCTCATTTGGCTTTATTTTAAAGAGTTCATATTCTTTGGTAAGATTTAGTAATTTAGAGTCTTTAACTTGACATTTACCCTCACAGGTAACTTCTAAAAGTCTTTAAATTTTAAAAGATGTTTTACAATTCTTTACTATAGTGAACTCCACATGATTAAGAGCAAATACATTCATCACTTTTGAATTATAACTATGACTTTTCTTTTGTTTGTAATCCCATTCACTTATAGGTTTAGGAATCACTTCTCATTTCAAGTTTATCATTGTAGGTCGAGTATATTCACCCTCAACGATATCTTACAATTCAATATCAATAGACTCAAGGAAAGTTTGCATACTAACTTTTTAAATAGGATAATTTTTATCTTTAAAAAAAGGAGCCCTAGATAGACATTGTCCCTCTTGTGTCATAGGTGGTTAAATTTCGAATAAGAACTCTAAGCTTTGATACCAATTAAAAAGCTTAAAAAGCCTAAGAGGGGTGGTGAATTAAGACTTTATCTAATTTTATAGCACTTTAAAAATTTAATATCCAATTAAATCAAGATAGCCAAAATTAATCCTAATTTCTTTAACAATGCTGAAATAAATAATTAATAACAAGATGCACAAATTAGTTTTTAATAAGCCAAGTAGTTGAAACACCCAAACAATATCAATAATCACAAATTTAAAGAGATAAGGAAATAGAGACACACACCAATTTTATATTAGTTTGGACAATCACCTACTATACTTTTTGAACCACGTATTTACTATCACACACGGTTTTCTTAGCGAGTGAGACTAAACCTTTATATAATTTTTTTCATAGGTCAAAGATTAAAAGCCTTTTCCAATTCTTTTATGGGTTTAGGATTTAACCTATTTTTTTACGAGCTCAAGTCAAACCAGTCCTTTTATGGGCTCAGGGTTAAACCTTACACAATTGTTTTTTGAGCTAAAGATCAAACCCAATTCTTTTACGAGATCAAGATCAAACCTGATCTTTTTACAGGCTTAGAATCAAACCTATCTCTTAATATTTTTACAGGCTAAAAACTAAAAAACCTCACTCATAATGTTTTTTCAAGGATCAATATTTAGAACCTTTCACATAATCTTTGTTAAGGATCAGGATTGAAAACCTCTCTTTGGTTTACACTCAAAGATAATCCTAAGTGGTTCAAGTGCTACTTGCACTTTCATAATTTGATTTATCTCTTATAAGAGAATAATCATTCCTTACAAGAAGAAAATATTACAATAAAAATAAGCTTAAGTCTTTATAGAATGTAATCTAACTTAAAGGACATTAAAAATTGATTTAATGTGATTTAAAGTTCTAAGCTTTCCAAGAGAATAAAATATGAGTCCAAGCTCTTAGAATGAAGTATAACAAAGCATCAAATGTAATAACTGTAAGCTTGTAAGGTGTAGGAAATTAAAAGAGAAGCTTATACTGAAATCAATTGAGTGTTTGTAGAAAAAACCACAAACTAGCCATTACTCATATGGAATAAAAAGAAACATGAAATTTTATTTTTTCAAGTGTTTTTTCTTTTTATGAGAAACGACTTGTTTCTTTAAAAAGAGTTGTTACAAGAATAAGAGAGTTGAGGTGATTATATAATTGGGGATTGATGAGTTAAATACTTTTTTTTAAATTACTGGTTTATCTTATAAAAATATTATTTTGATGTATTTTTTAGTGAAAAATATTTTAAAAAATAACAATAATTATATTTTCAAACACAGATATATTTGAGAAGGTGTTGGAATTTCTAAAATACAGAAAGATACAAAAGTATTGTTAATTTTAGTTTGCTGCTTGTACCATCTAGATTTTGACGGGTAAAGTTTTAACTCACAAGGACATGTTTTTGTATGTCTGAGAATATTTTAGAAAGATTTGACACCATGTGTTTTAAGCAAAACCTATTTATGTTGAGCTAAGATCACTTTAACCTTTTTCAATGCTAATTTAACGATTCATCTACCTGGGAGATTTTCTCTCTTACTTCACACTTTCTTTCACTTTTTTCATATTTCCTCCTTTACTAATGTTTGATTAATATCCCATGCTATCATAATTATTAAAAATTTCATATAATCAATCACCTTATCATATTTATGATATTTTAGACTTGTTTTTATGGGTAATTCTTGGAGATGACAAGATCTTATATTCTCATTTTGATCCATAAAAAGATATTACATAATGTTGAATGATACTCTCATTCTTGTGCGTCCACACATGGCTTTAGTAATTAGTAAGTGTTGTCAAAATCCACGGTAGACTTTTACTTTTCCTCCTTTTTATCTTTAGCTATTCTGCTGCTGCTGCTGCTGCGCCACCCTCCCTCTGCCCCCACAATTCATGTCATCTTATGATCATATCTTTTTCTTCCCGTTCATATTTGTGTAGCGAGCAAG
>Ga0307509_10011956_pt1 | contig 10430 bp, 7 predicted proteins | sample 10_EM_MG_FD_202245 | JGI IMG/M metagenome (GOLD analysis project Ga0307509, IMG submission 202245) | Populus trichocarpa ectomycorrhiza microbial communities from riparian zone in the Pacific Northwest, United States - 10_EM | ecosystem: Host-associated > Plants > Roots > Unclassified | place...
GCTGCGGTCGTTGGTGCGCTCGGCGCCCGAGCCCGAGGCCGGTGCCCATGTCGTCGCCACTCCGCCGACCGACCCGCGGCGGCTGCCGATCGTGCGCCGGCGCGGCGAGCTGGTGCGCAGACGGCGCGCCGGGCTGCCCGCGACCAGTCCGCACGGGCGGCACAAGCGGGCCAAGCAGGAGGTCACCGGGTCGCCCCGGCGCCTCGGCCGGACCCTGCTGGTGCTCGTCTTCCTGCTGCTGGCGGGCGCGATCGCCTACGCCATGCTCTTCATGCCCAAGTCCGGGGAGGACACCGGCGCCGGGCAGGGGAACAAGACGGGAGCCGCAGGGGATGTCAGTCCCGCGCCCGGTCAGTCCTCGGCCGCGGCGAGCAGTCAGCCGCAGCCCGACCAGACCTCGCCCGATACCTCCAACACCCCTTCCAAATCGGCTGGTTCGACCGAGACGCAGACCGGCTCGAACGTCGCCGACGGCTTCGTGCTGCGCAAGGACTCCGTGGGGTTCCAGGTCGCCGTCGCCAAGGGCTGGACCCGTACGCCCAAGAACGGGAGCGGCCAAGTGGTCTACTCCCACGGCGACTTCGAGCTGATCGTCGTGGCCGGGCGGGACAGCGCCTCGACGTACGGCAGCGACCCGATGGTGTACCAGCGGGACAGCGAGCGGGAGTTGCAGCCCTACCGCAACTCCAGCTGGGCCACGGCGACCGGGCTGCGGACCATCACGGTCGGCGGGAAGACCATGGCCGAGGGGCAGTTCACCTGGACGGACAGCCAGGGCGGCGACCTGTTCGTACGCAACATGGTGTTCCTCATCGACGGCCGCTACCACATCGTGCAGATACGCGGCCCGGAGGCCCAACGGGACGAGGTGACACGGCTGTACGAGCAGGCGTCGTCGACCTACCAGTACACCGGCTGACCCGCGGAGGCGGCGCGCCGGAGCCAAATGGTTCCCGTTCGGGCGCAGAAGCGACAACCGTCACAGTGCGGTCTCCTTGGTACCCCGCTGGTTCCCTGTCGGAGGGCCTGTCCTTACGCTGAGCCTGTCAAGAGCATTGCGGGGCAACGTGAATCAGATGCAGGGCCTGCTCCTCGCGGGGCGCTATCGGCTCGCCGAATCGATCGGCAGCGGCGGCATGGGCCGGGTGTGGCGTGCGCACGACGAGGTGCTGCACCGGGCCGTCGCCATCAAGGAGTTGACGGCCGCGCTCTACGTGTCCGAGAGCGACCAGCCGAGACTGCTGGCGCGCACCCGCGCCGAGGCGCGCGCCGCCGCGCGCATCAACCACTCCGCAGTCGTCACCGTGCACGACGTCCTCGAACACGACGGCCGCCCGTGGATCGTCATGGAGCTGGTCGAGGGCAACTCGCTGGCCGACGAGGTCAAGGAGCAGGGCCGCATCGAGCCGGCCGAGGCCGCGCGCATCGGCATGTGGGTGCTGCGCGCCCTGCGCGCCGCGCACGCCGCCGGCGTCCTGCACCGTGACGTCAAGCCCGGCAATGTGCTGCTCGGGCAGGACGGGCGGGTGCTGCTCACCGACTTCGGCATCGCGCAGATCGAGGGCGACAGCACCATCACACGGACCGGAGAGGTCGTCGGGTCCGTCGACTACCTCGCCCCCGAGCGCGTCCGCGGCGCCGATCCGGGGCCGTCCTCCGATCTGTGGGCGCTGGGCGCCACGCTCTATACGGCAGTCGAGGGCCGGTCGCCGTTCCGCCGCACCTCGCCGCTGTCCACGATGCAGGCCGTCGTCGAGGAGGAGGCCGGCGAACTGCGCTACGCCGGTCCGCTCGCGCCCGTCATCGCCGCGCTGCTGAACAAGGACCCCGACCTTCGGCCGAACGCGGACCAGACCGAGCACATGCTCGCCGAGGCCGCCGAGGGACGACGGCCGCGGTCGGCGGAGGAGTGGCTGCCGACGCAGCGGGTGGGTTCGCGGGCGGAGAGTTTCACGGACACGCCCGGCGCCGGCGCGACGCCGTACCCCGGTACTGGTCCGACGCCGTATCCCGGTACCGGTCCGACGCCGTACGCGGGCACCGGCGCGACGCCGTACGCGGGTACGGGTGCGCCGTCGTATTCGTCGGCGACGGGGGCCACGCACCACCAGACGCCTCCCGTCTCCCTCGTGGGTCCCGGCGGTGCCGCGCCCGCTCCGCCGAAGCGACGCCGGCTCCGTTCGGTCGTCCTGGTGGTCGTCCTCGCCGCGCTCGTCGGCGGCGGTACGGCGCTGGGGCTGCAGAAGTGGCACCAGGACCGGGACCAGGGCGGCACGCCGGGCGCGTCGGCCTCGCAGAGTTCCACGCCGACCTCGTCGCCGAGCTCGGATCCCGCCAACTGGCAGGTCTACCACGATCCTTGGGGCTTCGACATATCGCTCCCCAAGGGCTGGGTGCGGAAGGTCTACAGCGACTCCGGCGGCATCAAGCAGGTCGACTACACGCCCGACAACGGCGAGCACTTCGTCCGTATCGCCATCGACCCCTCCCCGGACTTCCCCACCGCGAACGCCCACCAGCTCGACCTGGAAGTGCAGCTCCAACGGCTGGTCGACTACCAGCGGGTGACCCTGGAGGCGAACACCTACCGCGACCGCCCCGGATCCCTGTGGGACTACACCTGGACCGCGCAGCCGAAGGACACGCCCTTCCCGGGGCCGCGGCGTGCCATCGAGGAGACATACACCTCCCGTGACGGGATCGAGTACGCGATCTACATGTCCGCGCCGGCCGCGGACTGGGCGACGACGAGCAAACAGTTCAAGTCGGTCCTGCAGAGCTGGAGTCCCGACGCGGGCTGACCGCTTCCGGTTGCGTCATGATGGTGCGCATGGGGACCGAGGGGGACAACGTCCGGGTGATCGCCGGGCGTTACCGACTGGAGAAGCGGCTCGGACGCGGTGGCATGGGCGTCGTCTGGCGGGCGACCGACCAACTGCTGGGCCGGCAGGTCGCCGTCAAGGAGATCGCGCAGGACGACTCGCTCTCCGAGGAGGAGGCCCGGCAGCACCGCGACCGGACGCTGCGTGAGGCGCGGGCGGTCGCGCAGCTGCGGCATCCGCACATCATCGTCGTGCACGACGTCGTCGAGCAGGACGAACGGCCGTACATCGTCATGGAGTTGATCGACGGCGGCTCGCTCGCCGACCGGATCTCCACGCACGGCCCGGTCGACGCCGCCGAGGCCGCCCGGATCGGTATCGCCCTGCTCGGCGCGCTGCGCACGGCGCACGCGGCGGGCGTCCTGCATCGGGACATCAAACCGGCGAACGTGCTGCTGGACACCACCGCCGACGGGCCGGACCTCGACCGGACCGACCGGACCGCCTCCGGTCGGGCGCATCCGGAGTCGGGCTCGGACCCGGACCCGGCCGCCTTCGCCCGAATCGTCCTGACCGACTTCGGTATCGCGCAGGTGGCGGGCGCCACGACGCTCACCGAGAACGGCGCGTTCGTCGGCTCGCCCGAGTACACCGCGCCGGAGCGGATGTCCGGCGTGCGGACCGGCCCCGCGTCCGACCTGTGGTCCCTGGGCGCGCTGCTGTGCACGGTGCTGAGCGGTGAATCGCCGTTCCGGCGGGACTCGTTGGGCGGCATCCTGCACGCGGTCGTCTTCGACGAGATCCGGCCACCCGAAGAAGCCCGGCCGCTGCTGCCCGTCGTACGGGGACTGCTCGAACGCGATCCGGAACGGCGGCTGGGGGCGGCGGAGGCGGAGCGGATGCTGCGTGCCTTCCTGAAGACGGGGCGCACACCGAAGGCAGGTGCGGGGCACACACCGAAGGCCTCGGCCGGTCGCGCCGCGCACCCCACGCCCGGTTACACGCCGACCCAACAGGACCTTCCGCTACGGGAGTCGGCGCCGCCCGAGCCGTCGATACCGTCACCTACGCCCCCCGTCACGGAAGTGCCGCCCCCTCGGCGTTCCACGCGTGGGGTCCTCGTGGCCGCGTTGCTGGTCGCGGCGATGGCGGGTGCGGGGGTGTCGGCGGCGGCGTTGTTGATGCGCGGGGACGACAAGGAGGCTTCCCCGCCGGTGAGTTCGGCGCCGTTGACCTCCACGAGCGCCGGTACGGCGTCACCGTCACCCACCCGCTCGGCCACGCCCTCGCCTTCGCCAACTCCCTCGAAGACCGCCAACACCTCCACCGCGCCCTCCGGTTACCGCGTCGCCCACGACCCCGACGGGTTCGCGCTCGCCGTACCGGAGGACTTCGTGCGCGTCCCGCAGGGCGAGCGGATCTTCTACATGTCGCCGGGGGAGACCTTCCGGCTCGGCATCAAGATGTCGGACCCCGCAGCGGGCGGCCCGCTCGCGGTGATGAAGAGCGCGGCGGCCAAGGGGGCGGACACGAACCCCGGTTACCACGACGGCAAGGTCACCGACACCACCCACTACGGACACCCCGCCGCGCTCTGGGAGTTCACCTGGAACGGCTTCAGCACGGCGGAGGGGCCCCGGCACACCTACGACCTGTGCTGGGAGGAGGGCGGCCGGATGTACGACGTGTGGGTGTCGGCGCCGGTCGGCAAGGTGCGGGAGGCGAAGGAGTACTTCGACGTCGCGCTGGACACGTTCGTACCGGCGTGACCCGACACGTTCGTACCAGAGCAAAAGGGAGATAGGTGACCGTTCGAGTCACGGGTGTGTGACCGGAACGCGTTCCCTGTGGATACGGGAGCGGTCGCCGCGATATGGATGGACCCATGAGCAGCGACGGGGGACAGGGCGGCGGGTCCGACGAGACGACGAGTTTTGTTCTGCAACCGCCGAGACCGAAGGTGCCGCAACCCTCGCGGGGCGGTGGCACCGGACGTCTGATCGCCGGGCGCTACCGGCTGCTCGGCAAGCTCGGGCATGGCGGTATGGGCACGGTGTGGCGGGCCCGGGACGAGACGATGGACCGTGAGGTCGCCGTCAAGGAACCCCGCGTTCCGGATAACCTTCCCGAACGCGAACGTGACAACGCGTTCGAACGGATGCGTCGCGAGGCACGCGCGGCGGCCCGGCTCGACCACCCGGCCGTCGTGACCGTGCACGACGTGGCCGTCGTCGACGGCCGGCCGTGGATCGTGATGGAGCTGGTGACCGGCCGCTCCCTGGGCGAGGTGCTGCAGGAGGGCACCCTCGACGCGCGCGACGCGGCCCGTATCGGCCTCCAGGTGCTGGGCGCCCTCGACGCCGCGCACGCGGCGGGCGTCCTGCACCGCGACGTCAAGCCGGACAACGTCCTGCTCGGCCGCCACGACCGGGTCGTGCTGACCGACTTCGGGATAGCCCAGATAGAGGGCGAGACGAATCTGACCGACACCGGCGGCTTCGTCGGCTCGCCCGAATACATCGCGCCGGAACGGGTGTTGGGCCAGCGCCCGGGACCCGCCTCCGACCTGTGGTCCCTCGGCGTGGTCCTGTACGCGGCGACGGAGGGCGTCTCCCCGTTCCGCCGCAGCAACACCCCCGCCACCCTCCAGTCGGTCCTCAACTCCGTGCCCGCACCGCCGGTTTCGGCGCCGGGCCCGCTCGCCGAGCTCATCACCGGCCTGCTGGCCAAGGACCCGGCGAGCCGCCCGGACGCGGCCCGGGTGCGCGCCGTACTCGAATCGGTGGCGAACCCGCCGGCTCCGGCGTCGACGCAGGAGGTGCGGTACGTCCAACGGGCCGCGGGAAAGCGCCGGTTGGGCCGCAAGGCGTGGCTCGGGCTCGGTGCCGTGGTCGTCGCGGGTGCGGTGGCAGCCGCGTACCTGGTGATCGCGAACCCGTTCGCGGGGCCGCTGCCGCACGGCTGGAAGAAGCATCACGAGTCCGACGTGGCCGCGACGCTCGCCGTCCCGGCCGCGTACAAGAGGACCACCCCCGACCGCGCTTCGGACAAGAGCCACTGGGTCACGTACACCGACCCGAGCGGCAGCATCTGGGTCTTCCTGAGCCTCGACAAGAAGTCCGAGGACCCCAACGGGTACATCAAGGACTCGGCGGCGGCCGAAATGTACTCGGACAACGGCGACTTCAAGACCAGCGGCAGCGTCGACCTGGACATGGGGAAGGCCGCGACGACCGTCCCGAAGCCGACCGGCACCTACCGGGGCGAACCGTCCGCTGAGAACACGGTCGTCTACGACTCCGACGACAGTCAGAACCCCCTTCCCCGCGAACTGCGGATCCTCTACTACAAGACCTCCGCCGGGGACATGTACCGGCTCACCGTCAGCTACCCGGGCAAGGGCGACTTCACCACCCGTGGCCGCGAGGTGGCGAGGGCGGCGATCGCCAACCTGGACGTCGACAGCCTGTGAGCGGTGGGTTCACCGCGTTCAATTGCGTTGTCAGTGGCGGCAGTTAAGGTCATTCTCTCTTTACCGGATCTTGGGAGGGGATTGACCTTGAGGACGTCCGAGTGGAGACGCGCCGGGCTGACCTGCGCCGCCGTGGCACTGACCACCGCCGCCCTGACGGGAGTTGCTACGGCGGCCGACGACACCGAGGCGCCACAGGCACCGGTCGTCTCGTCGGCGGAGTACCCGGACGACGCGAACGAGCATGACGGGGTGGGCAGTTACGGCACCTTCGTCTTCGACTCGGCGTCCGACGACGTGGTGTCGTACCGCTACGAGTGGATGGGCGGCCTTCCGCAGACCCTCAAGGCGGCCGAGCCCGGCGCCGCGGTCTCCCTGCGCTGGCTGCCGCAGACGAACAGCCCGACATACCTCTACGCCCAGGCGATCGACGCCGCGGGGAACGTCAGCGCCAGGACGACCTACTTCGTCCGGGTCAAGTCGGGCCGGGCCGCGGTCACCCACTGGGACCCGCAGCACGACTCCGGCGCGGACACCGGCACCGGCGTCACCCCCGACGCGCAGGGCCCCACGGGGACGAGCATCGCCTCCGCCGCCCGGTTCGACGGCACGGACGAGGCGTACGCCACGCTCGACTCGTCGGTGGACACGGCGAAGATCTTCTCGGTCGGCGCATGGGTCCGCCCCGACGCCCTCGACGGCGACATGACCGCCGTGAGCCGGACCGGCCTCACCCTCGGCCTGGCGGCCAACTCCACGGACAGCACGCCCACTTGGTCCTTCGCGCTCACCACCACGAGCGGCGGCTCCGTACACCTCACCGGCGGCTCCCCCGAGCGGGGCGAGTGGGCCCATCTCGTCGGCGTGTACGACGCCGAGCAGCACACGGCCCGCCTCTACGTCGACGGAGACCTCGTCGCCACGGACGGGAACACCGTCGCGGGCGGTGGCGCCGGCCCCCTGCGGCTCGGTTCCGAAGGGGACACCGGGGACACCGGGGACACCGACGGCACCGCGCACTGGCACGGCCTGCTCGCCGACGTGAACGTCTGGGACCGCGTCTACGTCCCCGGGGAGATCACGGCCGCCGCCACCCGCACCCCGCAGCGCCAGGGCTACTGGGACCTGGAGACGGCGACCGGCGCCGGCAGCCCCGAGTACGCGGGCGGTGAACCGCTGACCCTGGCGGGCGACGCGTCGATCAACACGGGCACCGACGACTGCGACGTGAACCCCGACTGCACCCCGGCGCGATACCCCATGGTGGGCTACGGCGACCTCCTCCTGGACGGCGACGGCGACTACGCCACCACACCGGACGCGGTTCGCCCGACCGACGCGGGCTTCTCCGTGACGGCCCATGCGCGCATCGACGTGGACACGGCCACCCACGACATGACCGTGCTCTCCCAGCCCGGCGAGCACACCGATCTGTTCACGCTGCGCTATGTCGCCGCGTCCAGGTCCTGGCAGGCCGTGGTCGCCCACGAGGACACCGCCGACGCGCCGACCACCACGGTCAGCGCGCCCGTCACGCCGTTCGGGTCGGGCGAGGACGAGTTCCTCGCGGTGGTCTACGACGAGAAGACCGACCAACTGCGCCTGTACGTCGGTGACATCTACGCCGCCGACACCGCGAGCGTCACGGGCAAGGACACCTGGACCCCCACCGGCGACCTCCAGATCGGCCGCAGCGTCACGGCCGGCACCGGGACGGACCACCTGACCGGTGAGCTCGACGAGGTCCACACCTACGCCGGGGTCCTGGACCAGACCCGGCTGGCGATGCTGCGACTGGGCGGCGTGGACGCCTGACCGGGCGCCGGTAGAAGGGGAGTTGGCGGTGGGGACACCGGAGACGGCGAGTCACGAGGACCTGGCGGTCGCGAGCGTACGTGCGCTCGCCGACCGGGGTCTGCCGCAGGACGTGCTCGCCGTGCACACGGCCTGCCGCCACTTCTCCGTCATCGAACTCGAACAGCTCGGACTGCGGGACGCCGGGCCGGAGTTCGACCTCTGCGGCCTGCGGGACCGGCTGGAGGGCGTGGTCTGGATGAGCGACGAGGAGTTCGCGACGCACGGACTCGACGCGGAACAGACCGAGCAACTGCGGCAGTGGGCCCTGGAATGGGAGTCCGACCTCGGACTCCGGCTCGCGGAGGAGTACGAAGATCCCGACGGCGACTAGAGCCGGGCGACTCCCCGCACCTCCCCCGAACCGCGCCGGGCCGGCCACCCTGTGGGACGGCACCCACCGCGTCGACGAGCACCTCACGCTGGAGTCCGCGCCCGGACACACTCCGGGTTCGTCCGTGCTCCGGGTCGCCTCGGGCGGTGAACGGGCCGTGTTCGTCGGGGACTTGCTGCACAGCCCGGTCCAGATCGCGCACCCCGAGTGCAGCAGCTGCTTCTGCCTCGATCCCCGGCAGGCCGCCCGGAGCCGTCGGCGCGTGCTCGAACGGGCGGCGGACAAAGGGGAGTTGGTGATTCCGGCCCACATCGGCGGGAGCGGTGTCGCGGAGGTGCGGCGGGTCGGCGACACGCTGGTGCTCGGGAAGTAGGACGCGCGTCGACAAGGCCGTATCCGGCACGGTACTGATGGGGCATGAGCGAAGTCGGCGAACAGGTGCGCGACGGACGGCTGGTCGGCGGTCGCTACCGGCTGCTCGAACGGATCGGTTCCGGTGGCATGGGCACCGTATGGCGGGCGTTCGACGAACTCGTGGACCGCGAAGTCGCCGTCAAACAGCCGAGGTTGCCCGGCGACCCGGAGGACGAGGAGTTCCAGCGCGCCGCCCACCGCCTCTACCGGGAGGCCCGCGCCGCCGCCCGGGTCGACCACCCCTCCGCCGTCGCGATCCACGACGTCGTCATCGAGGACGATCAACTCCCCTGGATCGTCATGGAGTTGGTGCGCGGCGAGTCCCTGCACGAACTGCTCAGGCGCGGCCGCCTCACCCCCGCCGAGTCCGCGCGCATCGGCCGCGCCGTCCTCGGCGCCCTCGGCGCCGCGCACGCCGTGGGGATAGTGCACCGTGACGTGAAGCCCGCCAACATCCTGCTCGGCCCCCACGACCGGGTCGTCCTCACCGACTTCGGCATCGCGCACATCCAGGGCGAGGAATCCCTCACCGCCAGCGGCGAGTTCGTCGGCTCGCTCGAGTTCATCGCCCCCGAGCGCATGTCCGGCACCGGAGCCGGACCGGCCTCCGACCTGTGGTCCCTCGGCGTACTCCTGTACGCGGCCGTCGAAGGGGCGTCCCCCTTCCGCCGTACGACCGTGGAGTCCACCCTCGGCGCGATCCTGTCCGGCGAACCGCCCGAGCCGACCCGGGCGGGCCCGCTCGGACCGCTGATCGTACGGATGTTGGCCCGCGACCCGGAGGAGCGGCCGGGCGCGGAGGAGGTGGGCGCGGTACTGGAGGCGGTGGCCGCGGGGAAGGACGTACCGGAGCCGGCGGTCGCCGCCCAGGACGCGGCGCCCGAGGCGGAGCCCGAGGCGGAGCCCGAAGGAGCGGCCACCGTCTCCGATGCCGTACCCGTACCCGTACCCGAGCCCGAGCCCGAGCCCGAACCCGGGTCCCGCCCCCGCCGCACCCTTCTCATCGCCCTCGGGGTACTCCTCCTGGCGGGCCTCGTCCTCGGCACCGTCCTGGAGAGATTCCTCGGCAGGGAGTCGGACTCCTGGACCGCTCACCAGCGCGACGGTATGAACGCGGTCCTCTTCCTCCCGCCCCAGTACCGGCTTCTCGAGACACAGGCGGCAGCCGGCACCCGCACCGTCACCTACGGCACCGGCGCCCTCCGCGTCCGCCTCACCGAATGGGACAAGGCCGCCGACTCGCCCCTTGCCGAAGCGCACGCGCTGGGCCGGGGCACGGCGAACCCGCAGTACACCCGCACCGGCTTCCGCGGGAACAAGGACGCGATCCTCGCCGACACCACCTACGCACAGTCCGGCGTCCCCACCCGCGCCATGACCCTGATCGTCCGCACCGCCGACCACCGCATGTACGAGTTGCGCGTGGACATGCCCAAGGGGACACCCGCGGAGAAGAAGGGCACCGCGCTCTTCAAGGGCGCCCGAGCCCGGCTCACCCTCCCGGAAAAGTGAGCCGGAGGGGATCCGGTGGTGA
>Ga0307509_10011957_pt1 | contig 10430 bp, 13 predicted proteins | sample 10_EM_MG_FD_202245 | JGI IMG/M metagenome (GOLD analysis project Ga0307509, IMG submission 202245) | Populus trichocarpa ectomycorrhiza microbial communities from riparian zone in the Pacific Northwest, United States - 10_EM | ecosystem: Host-associated > Plants > Roots > Unclassified | place...
TTCTCTGGTTCGGAAGGTGCCGTTGGCGGCGGCGGTGCGTTCCCGTTCGAGAGCTCCTTGTTTTTGTCTTTTGACCGCGCACCGCTGGCACGTCCATTCGACGTACTCGACTTGTTCTTTGAGCGGCTGGAGGTTGGTGGTGGAGCGGGTCCCGGGGAATCGGCAGCGGCTGTCGCTATTGTCGTGGGCGTGGTGGCAGAGGAGGAGACAGGATGAGACGGAGCAGAAGGAAGGAGGGGTGTAGGTTTTGGGAGTGGGGAGGGAACAGGACGCGTGCTGAGTGCGGGGTCCTCTTCGATGCGCTCTTTCTCTTTGAGGGCGCGAGTCTCGAGGGCGAGAGAAAGCGGCATTGGGCGGGGTACAAAATCTATTCGCTCTGTCAGGGTGATCGGGAATAAGGACGTATGAGGGGGCGGCACCTTCGAGAAACTTTAGAGGCGGACTTTGGGCTGCGGTCGCTGTTGGGTATGTGATTCAACAATGGGGCAAGGCAGGGAACGTGGGATGGGACGTACCCATGTCGCGATAGCTGACGATACTCCGTTTCTCAGAGCTCGCGAGGAGGTGGCCCGCTCTTGCGAAACGTTTGATGAACTCCTCCTGTAGACAAAACGCGTCAGTCGAGTGTTGGAATTGCCACGTCAGGGGGGCAGGGACGAACTGTTGCGATTGACAAGGCAAATTGCGCTTCTTTCGACATTGGACCGCTCTCTCCTAAAGGACCGCGGTGAGCAAGAGTGAACGTGACTGCTATCCGGCGAGGGTACATACCGTCCGCTCGCAGGATATTCTCGAGACGAGTGGCCGGAAGCAGCGTGTGTCCTGCGACGCGCTCGCCCGTTTTGCGTGGGTGTTTCCGCTTCCCATTGGTGGTGCTGGTAGTGTTCGGGGCGTGGCCAGCCCCACGCGCCTCCTCGTCATCGGGGTCCGGTTCTAAATCCTCTCCATCAGGAGCGCGGGTTGTCTGAGGCTGTTCGTCGGTGTCCGAAGCAAGTTGGTCCTCTTCGTCATCATCAATCTCGATCTGGTCGTAGGTGGCTGATGCGGAGGACCCGTCGAGGTAGATGGGGTCCATGAGTGGCGGGGATGGGGTGGGAAAGACGAGGAGAAAGGAGGGAAAGGGGGCAGATGGGCGTAGAGAAAGGGGGGGAGAGAAGTGGGCCAATCCGTGGGTTCTGCCAGGTTCAGGCGCGGGATTGACTGCAACTGAAACTGAACTGAGCGCGTCTGCTGTCACTGTCCTTGACCCTTACACTTACACTGCTGAATGACTAGGCCACCTAAAAGTCGTCTAACCACTTTACCCTGCCACGTCTTACCTCAATCTCAATTTCCGGTTGTCCTTCAAGCATTGTTCATCGTGTCAAGGATAAAGCAACTCAGCTTTCTTATTTACTACCATCACCAAACTGAACGGGGGTTGAGATGGGCGTCAAATTATCAAGGTGAAAGATACTGTAATATACACAAGACACAACAAGCCTGCGCTCTGCGCACCCTCGTCACTTCACTCAATCGTAACTTTCACATCGTCGTCCTGCTTTGCTTTTGCAACCCTGAGCGTCAAGAGGCCGTCCGCTAGTTTGGCCGTCACGTTTGTCGCGTCCGCTGGTTGGGGCAACCAGACGGTCCGCGTGAATCTAGCGTTGCCCGTAAATGACCGCTCGACGGAAAGTGGATTATTTCCAGCTGGAGTAGGCTGGACCCCTGTGGAACCTATCGTTTTCACGTCACCCTCATGTCATTCCTGGGACAATTGGTATGCGTGCTTACCTTCAACGGAGCCTTCTTGTGGCGTGGCCGCAGTGGAGGCAGTCGATCCATCACCATTAGCGTACGTTCCCCTCTGCGTAATGTTCCCCTCAATGGTGATACTGCGACCGCCATCTCCGATATGAACGTCCACATCCTCCTTTTTTACGCCTGGGAGCTCCGTCTCCACAACGTAGTTGTTCCCGTCCTCAGACACATCCACTGCTGGTCGCGCGAAACGGGGCGAGGTGAAAAACGGGTCGTCGAAGACAGATCTCGAGGGGAGACCAAAAGCACCGAACCTTCCCCCTAGCGGTTCTTCCAGCATTCGGAAGAGTGGACGGAATTCATTGAGAAGTTGACGAGTGAGAGACATGCGGTAGTGTGGTTATGAAGTTGAAGGACAAAGTAGCGCAGCGAGCCAGCGATTTATAAAGGCCACAAGTCCATCGAATGCTCCAGAATGTAAGCTAAGCTGCCACTACGACCTCCCGCTCCCGACAGTGGCGGGAAGTCAACGATTCGAGCAAGTCCTCCCATACTTGGGCACACACTCGTATTTCCCGGCAAATTCCGGAACATTCCATCAGCTGACTCGAACTGAATTGCCTGTCACCTGTCATCGCTTGTGCCCATAACCGAGTTGATGGCGTCATGGGTATGTTGTATCAAGGAGATTTTGTCCACACAGAAACCCTTTCAGATCTCAGCATCTGTCGTGATTATCTGCTAGGCAAGCTCTGTCGAGTTTACGTTTTTTGAACCCCCCTATGACAATGTATTTCAGCCGTTGACAGCACAGGCCACATTTCGCATTTCGAGCATGCGTCCACGGAGCATTCCCGTTCCCTCATTTCCAAAGAACCTGAAGATGGCATCGTGCGCATCCCCTCTGGCAGCTTCATTATTCCCACCTTTTGCGATCTTCACCTACACGCCCCACAATTCTTGTATCAAGGAACGGGTTTGCACCTCCCTTTGATGGAGTGGTTGAACGAATACGCTTTTAAAGCCGAAGAGAGCTTAGACCAAGACGCCGATCTTGCCAGACGTGTTTACACCCGCCTCGGAGAGAGACTAGTCGAGAATGGCACTGGAGCAGTCTTGCTGTTCGGGACCATCAAGGAAGAGACCAAGTGAGACCGAACCTCCTACACCGTCTGCCTCTTAATTTATTGTCCGTTGGCAGCCTCGTCCTCGCTGAGGCCATGCAGAGAACAGGAATACGTGCATTCGTTGGCAAGCTGTCCATGGATATGTCGACACGCCCGACCTATGTTGAACCTACCTACACCGAATCCATCGCCTCCGCCCGTTCGTTCATTGATCGGGTTCGAGCTCTCACAGCCCATCTTCCTGATCATGACCGCCTCGTGGAACCAGTACTGACCCCTCGCTTCATTCCAACATGCTCCGACGCCCTGTTACAGGGCTTAGGAGAACTTGCGGAACAAAGTGGCGTTAGGGTGCAGAGTCACCTCGCCGAGGCTAAGGATCAAATGAAAGCCGTCCAGGAAAGTCGCGGCATAGGTGACATGGAAGTATTTGAGCGCGTGAGTTCCTTGCAGCAAAGGTTTTGTTTAAATGACTCACTGTATCCCCTAACTAGGCTCGGCTATTGACGTCACGAACGATCCAAGCGCACTGCACTTACCTTTCACCTGAGGAACTTTCGCGTCTTGCTCAATGCGGAACGGCCATCGCACATTGCCCGCTGTCAAATGCGTACTTCTCTGGGCGACAACTTGTCCTGCGAGAGGCGTTGGACCGCGGTGTACGTGTTGGTCTGGGTACTGACATCGCAGGGGGCTACAGCATCGACATAATGGGAGCCATGAGGTGGGCTGTTGGCGTGGCCCGCCTGTCGGATGGTGCAAGGTTGGAAAGATCCGGGTGGCAGGCGTCAGGGTCCGGGGATCGGGTAGCCAAACCTGTGATCAATACCCGTGGGATTAGTGTTGACTGGAAGGAGGCTCTGTATCTCGGGACGAGAGGCGGTGCCATGGCCCTCGGCCTGGACAGCGGCGTGTTCAAAATAGGCGCGCCGTTTGATGCTCAGAAGAGTACGCACCTCCCCTTCTCGTATGTTGGGTGGATCATATGCTGACCTCCCCCTTACTTCTAGTATGTCTTTTCAATCCCAGCACAACGCCATGGGGCACGGGGCCTTTGGATTTCCTCGATCTGGGCCACGGCCATGGATCTTTCGATCTGTCCCCTGAACTAATTGAGAAATGGTGGTGTCTGGGTGATACAAGGAACAGAACGGGGATGTGGATCCAAGGCAGACGCGTTCTCTTCGGCTAGCAGCCTTGCTTTGTCACTAATTGTCATCCCTGACTTGAGGCGGAGTTTCACTTTCTGTAACATTTCGCGCAGATCTGCCAATGCTGAAATTTCATTGCGAGTAAAAATTCTCTGAGAGGTCCTGGTTCGGTGTCGAAGGGCCGCAACACGATTTCTGGCCTCGTACTCTCCGTGTTCACATAATGGTAGCAGTGACAGGGTTATAAAGATGCCCGACTTCCCCCTTACCCTTCTCAGTTCAATATCCTCCGCCTCACGATGCTCTGTATCAATCCAGGTGCAGCTCCTTTCGCCCTCACCGCCGACAATAAGGTCCCAGAGGCCATACGTGACACACTCTATTGGGACGACAACGGTGACGTCCTTCTCGTCACCAAGGATGGGAAAGCATTGCTTCTCCGAATGAAACTCCTACTTCGTCACTCTGAAACAATCCGGAGTCTAATTGGCCATATCGCTGGAGAGCCCCAGGATGATCTCTGGACCCCCATACTCGAGCTCGAGTGCAATGCCACCGAGTTGAGAGCAGTGATGGAGTATCTGCTCTTGCAGGAACAGTATGTACCGCCCTCTATTCGAATGCGGTCACTGGCTAGACAACCTTTGCGGCTGTGCAGGGGAAAACAACAGCATTCTATCGACTCCCTCGCGCGATACGCTTTCTCTGCGTACACGCTCGGCATCAAGACCCTCGATGAGGTGGCGTTGACCGGCCTCTTAACATCTACGCGCGATCGATTGGAGGCCTACGCCGACTGGGACGGAATTGCGAAATTCCGCCCCCCGCCCGTGAAACCCGTCCATGCCATCCTCGCAGGTCGCGCCCTACCCGAGCCGGCTTCTTCCATACTTTCCGTCGCCTTCCTTGATTTGGCAGTCTTTGGGACTGAGGAAGACGACGTCGCGCTCTATTCCTCAATTGGCGCGCCCAATCTCCGGGGCCCCAACGATGAGGACACGACCGCCCTCCTTCGAGACCGCAACGCCGAGCTTGTAGACTCGCTGCTAAAGCTATCTACAAACTTTCGCAGGCGCAGGTCCCTCTCCAGGGCCGGTCGACCATGTTGCAACTTCGAGTGGTTTGCGGCCAAACATGCGCCTGACCGCCACGCGAACAACGTTGCGAAGGGTCATCTTGCCTTGTCGATCATCGGCGCCCTGGGGCAAGAACTGGAGAAGGCAAGGCTTCGACAGGCACCTGCTAAGAATGCCTCAGAAAAGGCCGGTCGACATGTTTTCGGGCGCGACGAGGGTTCAGGTTGTTCGAGTTGCCTTGGTGAACTTCATCGCGGAATGAAGAGGTTGTACTGCCAGTGGTGGGAAGATATGGGTCGGCTTCTGATGGGGGACCCCCAGGGTGGGCGCTCTTCTGCGTGGGACGATGCCCGCCACTGTCTCTCTGTCCCCAAAACACCCGTATTGTCCCAAGGATGGCTAGGGTGTATGGGGCGCTTCCTTCGCCGGATATACCATGCCGTCGTAGATATGCAGTTCCGATAACGATGTACCATAAAGAAGCTAGTCATACGCCCAAGAAATCAAATAAATTAATTTGCTACACAGATGTGCCGCGAGTGATACCGGAAACGGAAGGCGTATCTCCAGGAACTAGTGGCGATGGAATGTCCATGGCTAATAACTCCTTCCAGCTCGGTAGCCCGACGACGGAAGGCAATTCCTCCCAGAGACGCGCGCGTAACGCCATTACGTCGCGGCGGAATGCGCGTTTGCAGGGCCCGCAAATCGTGTCATCGTCGTCGATCCATTGCATTGCCTGGGCCATGTTATGGAAAGGTCCCGTGCGCGGTGTGAACGATTGGTTGATATTGGAGGCCAGGCGGGAGAACACTCGGCGGCATTCTCTCGTTGCCCGACAGTTTGCGTCAACATTACGTTCCCCGCAGGTGTTGCGAATAAAATCAAGGATCATGTTGATGCGGTGTTGATACATAAGGGTATAGTGAGACACGTCATAAACGGAAAGTTCGTTGGATGGGCGGGAGGGATGCCCGCTTTGTAGCTTGGGGTGGTCACCACTCAGGAGTTGTTTGAGCGAGTAGATAGATAAGAAATACAGAGCGGACGGGACGACGATATGGATGTTGACTTCGCGGGCAAGGTTGAGAACATGTAATGGGTGGACGTAGGGGTATGTTGTGCCGTCGACAGAGGGAGCTGCCAACGCTTGGTTGACCATGTCATCGTGTCCACGGATGGTGTACGACCATGTTTCGGTTAGATATCGGATGGCTTGGATACGTAGGTGGGAAATGAAATATTTGGAAGATAAACGTAATATCCCAGCCAGGTAATAGAAATCTTCCGCATTCCGTTGATAAAACGTGCTGTTTCAATAAGCTCAGTCGGAAACGGCACCAAATCAGAAGGGGTTATATGACCTACGCGCCGTCATATAGAGCTTTAATTAGGTCCGAGAGCTCGTTGGGACGATCGTACATGCGGACGATTGGGCAACCATCCATCTGCTCTACGGGATCCACGCTAGATGTGGGCTGAGGGATATCGAACATGGTCTCGAAGACCTCGGATTGGCGTGCCAAAACACCACGGTGAACTTTGAACGCCTTCAGCACATTGTGGTCATCGTCTTCGACCAAGAGTATGATGTTTCCATCTTCGAACCAAGGGTCGCCATGATTGGAGGGTGGTATGAAACGCAGGCCGTCCATGAGGGCTCAGGCCGAAACGGTGTGTGCCCCCCAAGGTCAATGGCGATTGGGAAGAGACAAGTGGGCGTGTTGTAGACAGCTCCCGGGGAATATTAGTAGCTTCTTGGAATCGAAATTGCGTCGTAGCGAGAGTAGTGGAAAGTGGTGGTATTAGGGTGGTGCCGGGATTATCGGTCATCGTCATCGGTCGGTATACGACCCAATACAGTAAAGTAACCTCGACTGAGCTTTCCTCGTATAGCCATGGCTTACCCCTCCCATTCCCAAACACCTTCACGGTCAGCAACACCCGGCCCCCAGTCACCTTCGCGACTCGTGATAGCACCCTCCTTGAGGCCAACTCATTCCCTCTCCAATCTGCACGTTCACATGAGCGGCTCGTCCCCCGGGGGCCTGCCGTCTCATACGGGTGAAGAAAGCTCCGCGTCTTCCATCATCAACGTCGACATGGGCGAAGGCATTCTTGTCCCAGAAGCAGATGCAGAGGTAGGGTTGGCTGACACGGAAGTCGGGAGTGCGTATGTCAGTGTGAGCACCCCTGCTGGCGACGAGGCGTCCAAAAAGGCATTGAGAGACCATTTAAGAAGGACACTCAACAAGAAGGACTCATATCCCGGTGCGTGCCATCCGTGATCCGGAATACGTCCTAATACAAGACTTGCAGACACGGACGTGACTTCGCGTCGTAGTCGTAGGAGGAAAATGTCTCTGGACGTGGATGAAGTCTCTCTGGAATTAGGTTCGTCAGTCGTGCACTCACTTTCAGATGGGTTTTGTTGACTGAGCTACAGCGGATGCTTTCCCACCAAGGCAATATTTTGTACTGAGTGATGCTGGCAAGCCCGTATTCACAAGGCATTTGATCATTATTCCCGATGACAACCCTGGCCGATGACCCGTGTACCTACAGTCGGTCCGTCGAACACGACTCAGATGACCTTGCATCTACCATGGGCATCATGCAAGCTCTGATATCCGTCTTTCTCGACGACGGTGATAAGTTGCGGTGCATTAACGCTGGCAACGCCCGCATAAATGTACTCATACGCCCACCACTGTATTATGTTTGTGTCTCATCCTGGGGCGAGCCTGAATCAGTGGTCAGTTCTAAGCCTTCCGTTCATTGTGTCTTTCTCACACTTAAGAAGCAAGACGCGCTCACATCTCGAATATCTACACTTGCAAGTTTTGAGTGTTGTAACAGTCTCACAGCTACGACGAATCTTCGAACGTCGTACCAACTTTGATCTTGGTCGTCTTCTCGGCGGTAGGCATGAGCCTCGTCTCACCTTCCGTCTCCAAAATAACTCACTTTGACGAAAAGGGTCAGAAATTCTCATTCATTCGCTGCTGGATAGAGTAGAGAATGACATGGCCATGGGGACCTCATCGCTTCATTGCTTGAAACTGGACCCTGTTTTGCGGACTCGCGCAGCTAATCATCTCATCCCAACTTCCAAGATGAAAGTAAGGACCATATGACGGCCCTCTCTACACCTTTCTGATGTCATACTGTTTTGTAGGACCTCCTGTACCTTGTTCTTGTCGCCCAGGGTCGTGTTATAACCCTTGCAAGACCTAAAAAGCATTCAATACACCCCGCAGGTAACGTTGGTTTTATTCAGATCACGACATTTTATAATCTTTGGTCCTCTAAAGACCTCCACATATTGACGAATACAGCTTATTCCCCGTCCATATTGAACTCATCTGCATCCGCATCTTGGCTCCCTCTCTGCCTGCCCAAATATGATCCATCAGGCTTCGTTCACGTATTCGTTACCTTCCTGCAGTCAGAAGCTCATCCAGACTCAGCCGTATCCGCCCCTGAACCTAAAGCAAAGTTAAGAAGGCCGTCCGGAGGTTCAACCTCGCCTCAAGAAGGGGGCAGTACTCAGGTGGAGCTATCACCTTCCAAACCAGACTCTAGTCCCGGTGCTGGTCTAGGACTTATTTGCGTGACAGCAAATGGAGACTTCGAGTCGATACGGGCTTGGTGTGGCGCTGTTATTGGGGTGCGTCATTCTCGCCTCGATCAGGTCAATTCTCATGGAGCTATTGGCTTAGCGCCTTGAAAATGACGGCATATTGGCAAATATCGAGAAAGCTGTTCGCAATGGACTGACAGAGTACAGCGTGGCTGACCTGAGTATTCCTGGTCTTCGCCATTTTATCTACAAGTCGAGGGCGCACGTTCAGGTCACGACACCCATCTACGAAGAACCGTATGATGATATAAAGGAACGCAGGCGGTCAGGGTTCAGTGGCTTGCCATGCTTTCGTACTTTCTGACGCTGGTTCCAGGTTAATTACAATCTATCAAACGTTGCATGACGGTGTCCACGCGAAGTCGGGACAGGAATTACCCCTCAAACTGCAGTATATACGCACAGAGAAAGAGGCTGTCATGGGTTGGGTATGATTAGGATGTCTGCCAGCCAAGAAGTACACTCTAACATCATCATGCAGATAACTCAGCCCTTCGAGATGTACATTGCTGTGTCCCAAGGATTGCCGAAGACCGCAGTGATCAGTGCAGCAAACGCCGTGGCGCGATGGGTGAAGAAGGAAGAGGGGAGACTATTTCTGCGGGATGCGCCCATTTTCTAATTCAGGAATATTGTCGTTGCAATGAGATTCGACCTGTGCACATCATAGTAAATTATACACGCCTATGGTATATACGCGGAACCACGTTATCCTGTACTATTTGGCCGGCACTGGTACTGCAGCTGCCGGCCCCCTGTCCGAAGGGTGCCAAGAAACAGAGCGGTACAGGAAATCATATATATTCGCGGAATATCTGGCCTCCAGTACGACTGATACTGAGATCACGAAGAGATCGTCGTCCTTCATCGCAACGTCTAAGGCTCGCTGCAGGTTGGGTCTTTCATTATCCTCCGTAAAGCGCATGTAGTTTTGCACAGCCTTGGTGATCTCAGCGACGCGAAAAGAGGGGGACTCAACACGAACCTCATTGAAACCGGCGCAATCCTTTGGAGGAATTCTGCGCAGCAGCAAGGGGAACTGCTTCACACTTGGAGGAGAATATGACGGGGTACCTGGCATGCCGATGAAAGAAAACTCGCCGTATGTTTCGAGCTTCTCGATGAAACTGATCGTGTCGTCGAGCTGCTGCCAAGAATAGAACTTGAACTCGATGAATCCACGCTTGCCCCGCTTTCTCCAGTAGCCGTACTCTTCGAACATGCACTTGGAATAGTCTGGTATGCCGCGTAGCAACCAGATCAAGTACGCCATCTTCAGCTTGATCTGGGCCACCGAGGTGTGCCCATTGCGAGCGGACGATGAGGCCCAGATCTTACAGAATTCTTTGTGCTGGCGCCAATGCCGTCGTTGACAACCCTAGAACATGCTTATGGCGCTACACAGGAAAAGAGAAAAGAAGACAATACCCTATCACAATATCTTGCTGACCTACGAGAATTAGTCAGATCGGCAGGTCAACACCATGATAAGTTCATTCCATTACTTGCAACTGGCGCATTTAAGAGGCGCCTTTTCACCCGGTTGACCATATCGCTCACAGGAGGGATTTGAGCACGTTACGAGTGTTCTCTTGACAGCTGGTGGTGGCCCTGACGACATTGCTTACTCCGAAAAATACGAGCCCTACGGGGCAGTTCTATTGGCCATAGCCACGCAATCATGATTACGTCA
>Ga0307509_10011958_pt1 | contig 10429 bp, 8 predicted proteins | sample 10_EM_MG_FD_202245 | JGI IMG/M metagenome (GOLD analysis project Ga0307509, IMG submission 202245) | Populus trichocarpa ectomycorrhiza microbial communities from riparian zone in the Pacific Northwest, United States - 10_EM | ecosystem: Host-associated > Plants > Roots > Unclassified | place...
CTGTTCTTTACTTCCTTAAAATAAACTATTCTCTCATAGACAGGAAGGCTATTCATTTCTCGCTCACATTACTAAACCCTAATAGAGTATCGGGCTTACCCCCTGCTCGCTCTGCCGGGTGCTCGCAGCGTAGGGAAAGATTGTAATGATATTCCAGCTATGATAACCCCCCTGCGCATGGAGGGATCTTATCCTCGGCTATTAGCCATCAGGGTTTATGATTTCTTTTCTCACGAGGGTGCATCTGCTCCCGTGGCGTAGTAAGTACGATCGTACTTAATAATACGATATAACTTTATGCTGTCTAGCCTCAGGCGGAAAAATCCGCCAAATATACCTCCAGCAGGATAAGTGTTTGTTCTCACAGTAAAATTACGTGAAATACCACAGTATGATAAGTGGACGTCGTGGCTAAGGCGTTTAGAACCAATTAATCCCCGTGAGTTTAACAGGAGCTCAGGAGTCCAATTCCAGCCCCACAACGAGTTATTTGCTCAACGATCCATCACATATCATAGAGTAGGAAATGAAGAAAAAAATTTCAAATCCTACTCTATGGGGACCAGGGGGTTGAGGATCTTAGCCTTCCTCAATAAGACTCTGGGGTAAGATCAACTCTCCGCCCCGAGGTGGTACGTACAGATACACGTTGTGGTATGAGAATTAAGCTAACAGTAGTGTACTATACAGTGCAAGATTGTGATTACCTGAACTTAAAAAGTAATGGCGAAAGCTAATATTTTATTTCTTTCTAATCCTATGGAAGATCTAACTAATCAATGTAACCTTTTCTACCATGCAACTTGAGTAATGGAGATTGTACTCAATGGTCAGGTATTAAAGGCTTCTTCATCGAAGATTAATCAAAGCACCAACAATAACTACAACTACCATATAGTACATGACCACAATACCCTGGGTAAAGTGGTATCTTGTGAATGGCAGGGATTGCAGGGATTACTTACTTCAAGAGACTCTCTGCTTCCCTTCTGAGTATTGGACGGTGCTCTTGGGTGTTGCCTTCCTGCTAATTATCTCAATAGTTAGTATGGTACGCTCCTGGCTGGCATCTGGGGCGAAGTAGGACAGCCAAAAATGCTAAAGCTCCGGCTTCTAAATGGGCGTTGATGCTTGCCGGAGGTATGCATCGTATCCGCTGTGCCATTGGTTACCATCTAAGGTCCTTTGGACTGAATGCTGCATAGTGATTTCATATTAGTTCGGATGGCTAATGGGGGCTTTGTGAAGTTAGTAATGACTCTGTCCTGGCTGTGCCGCCCCAAGTTTTGCGACTGGAAGGCTCAGAGAGCGGATGTCGAAATACTGGCACTAATCTAGTGCCCCTCTACTCTGGTTCTAGTGTATGCCCCTTGCAACTCCGCGCTATAGGGGAGCACTGGCAACTCTAATATCAGTGGAGTTAGCCTTATCTATTCAGGAGAGTTAAGGGGCGGAGCACAAACACGAAATATTACTAGACCTCCAGTGTGAATTATGTAAGTCCACTCTTTTGGAGACATCAGCAAAATACCAGAGGAGGAAAGAAACAAAAAGGTGAAGGAGGTAAAACGGGTGAAGAACCGTACCTGTGTACGATATGTGTTTGTGGAAGAAGATGGTTGTTGATGAAAATAAGGAGAAGGAGGGAAGGAAAGGTCATTTATATAGACTGGGCAGGTCGGCTAAAAGTGCTGTCCCTTTCTACAGAGAAGAAATAGGGTTCAGAGTCGAGAGAGCACTTGAGAATTTAGGGTCAATACAAGAACTCTATGGTTTAGGCTTGGGGCAAGAGTGTTGAAGCAATCATGTGGTGTCACTCAGGAAAGAGTGGGTTCGCACTTGGACGTTCTGTAGCGCAGCGGGAGATTGTTAACTAAGTTCTCTGGCTACGAGTAGTGAACACCTGGCTATAGTGAGCGCTAAGGGCCCTGTTTTTGTCGTTCACTATTGCCAGGGGCGACTATACCCTTCACTATTTTTCTTGCGCTGTCAACCAGTGGTGCTTTCCCCAAAAGAAAGTTGATCAAGGATGCAAAAAAAAAAGAACAACAACTGGGCATGAATAACCGCAGCTGGCGGGGGAGTACAGGTCTCGCTCGGTAGCTGCAGTGAGGCCTAAGTTCCCGCCATAATTTTGCTGAACTCTATCCTTCGTAAACAGCATCACAAGATTGGACCTATTGATGTATGGACAGCGGGGGGGGTGTAGGGAGCGGCTGGGACACAATTGCTTCCCATTCCTGCATAGACTAACCCCTCAGGCTCTCTACAAGCAGCATCGCACAATTCCTAAATCCTAAAGGGGGTGTAAGGGATCAGCGAGCCCAGTACCATCTGGGGCCCGGCGACCCTCAGAGGGTAAGGAAGTTTGTGCCTCGATGGCCTAGACGATCCCGAGAGCTACAATTCTGTAAGCCCGATGTGGTAGTTCCACTCTCTGGCACTCCTTCTATTGAATCTGGGCAGCTAGCAAGAGTGGCGTTCGCTCAAGCATGTCTGGTCTTTTGGGGCTGACATCTCCCCGTCCAATAGTTGCTCGACCGCACCGCTCGTGAATTGTACATCCGCCCTAGGCAGAAATATGGGAGTAGTCGGTAACTATTTAGCTAGAATTGCAGTTGGCAAGTTCTAGACTTTGGTCCCCTCGTTTGCTCGTTACTGAGAGTCCTCTATGTTGTCTGACATTTGTCTCACGAGCCCTGGGGTCCCCGAGGCTAATTAATGCCACCATCAGATTTACTTTCTCCACCGCCATCGTACAGATTCTGGAACCGCTTGCGGAAGTCCGTCAACCGGTCTCCAGCGTTATCGACTCAGGAGGCTCCGGATGCTACATTGCTATCTCTACTTAGAGAGAACCAGATAGGGCTTTAGAGAGATTATTACTAGCCGCAATGTTGAAGTCGTTGTATCTATCGAGAGAGCGATTGCTAGCCGGAACCCTCCTTAAGGTGTCCCCCCAAAATACGTCTAGCAGGATATGTTTATGGGAGTTTGTGAGAGTCGGAGAATAGGGGTGGAGGTCTTTTGCGGCCTTATATATATATTGGCAATTCTCAGAAAGCGGGAGGGATCCCCCTAGGCTTAGGCTAAGCTGGCTCCTGTAAAGGGAAGGGGCTTGGATGGTGCCGTGAATTCCCGTCATGAACGGTCACTCGGCAAGGATTGACAGGATGATATCATTGCAGAGGTCTTAAAAGGGCCGGAACACATTAGAATTGGAGGAGTTCTTCCTCTTTTTTTTTGATCCGACAAAATTCAAGGAGTTTTGTTGGAAAAAGTTACAAAAGAATATTGGAAAACGGATTCTCCTAAGGCCATCCCGGATACAACTTCAGATTTTTCTGCCCAGCTGGGATGGAGCACAGTACTGAACTCGAGTACAATGATTCTCTCCCCGCGGTCCTGTAGTAGCTACCAAGACAAAGGTTTTGTGTGCGAATGATACTGTAGATAGCAACGGGCCAGGCCCACTTGAAATGTCTCTCACTTTCTGTCCGGAGCGAGTAAGGATCGGCACATATTTTACTGTACTGTGTATTTCGGGCGCTTGGCTTTATCCTGAGGTCTTTTTGAAGTTTATCATAGCAGAATCTATACAATAGTACTCACTCGAAAACTCCCATTTTTGGTGAGTTTTGGCCCGTCTAGTTATCAAAGAACCTCCATTAATGGTAAATAGGAGGCTGGTGGGTATAAACCCGTTAGTATAAATGCCAATTTGGCAATATGCTGGTCATCAGCACTTTGGATGAGTGGCGTGGAACTAAACTGCGAGTGCTTGTTGTAACTGAATTCCAATCCTATATATATTTTTAGATAATATCATACAAGCCCCATCTCGCATACCATAAGAACAAAATAAGAATTTTTTTTTAGCTCTAGTATAAACGGGCCATTTCGATTAAGATACCGTCACTCCGTCTTTTGTTTCACCCTGGTAGTACTGTAGGCTTTATTTCTTACTCTTACTCTTCTTCCCTTTTTTGTGTGTCTTCCCCATCTCCTGTTCGTAAATCTCTACCGCCGTCTCACCCGCCTTCCGCTTCTTATGACTCTTAGTTTTGACGCTGACGATTGTGCTCTTTCCGCTACTGTGCTTACCTGTAGCAGACTTGATCTGCTTCTCGGCGCTTTCCCAGTCCGCAGATCCGGCTGAGGGGATTTCGTACCTGACAATTTACCCAATAAAATTAACACACTAGAACTTTACCTACGGGTATATGGATAGGGATGCGGAGAGCGCGGAGTTTATTAAAATTTACACGGACATTGGGGAAAGGAAAGAATTACTTTGAAAGATCCAGAGAATTGATCAACTCCCTCTGCTTCTCCTTTAACTTCATGTTCGCCATGATTTCCTCTCCGCCTTCCTGGAGGTCATCTGCGAGGGATTGCTCGATTGGGTGAAATTCATCTGTTTCCACTTCGTTATCGTTGCCACCGTCGTTGATTTTTTTCTGCTTTGATTTTCCCACTTCTTGTGGGAACGTTTCAGAGATTGCTTGGGAGAGGAGGTGTCGGAAACATGTAGCAACCTTTCGGATGGTCTTCTGAAACATGGCGAGAACCTGCGCGGGAGGAAGGTTGAGTTCTTTCTCGATGTCCTCCAAAGTCTTTCTTTGCAATCCGATGGCCATCAAGACAGCTTGCTGAACGCCTGCTAGCTTAACAGATTCTCGTAGGCGGCCGGTGAAGTATAGCTGAGCGATGAGGGGAATCATGTCTATTATTACGTGGTAGTCGAGCATATTGTCTGCATAGGATTCCAGACGTTTTAGATCGAAAGGTGAAAGGTATTCATCCAGTTGGATTTTTGTTAAAGCTATGATTGAGTTAGTGGGTGGTTGACTGATTTTGAATAGCTGAAAGGTATTCACGAGGATCTTGCTGCCCTGAAAGCCTTGCACCAGCATTTGCAGATTCGAAGATTGTTAAAGCCAAGACGGCGGGGAATTTTCTGAACTCATAAGAGAGTAAGGTGAGGAAGCGTTTGTGGAAGTCTATCGTTTTCGAGTATTAGCCCCAATATATTGTACTTGGATTGACATGTTGGTATGAACCTTTAGCAAATGTGCTTAACCAATCATTGTCCTTGCTGGCTAAAACCTTTATCATTACACAGGAGTGCTCTCCAGTTAACTCAGTAGCCGTCTGCCGGAGATATACCGGAGCGAATTTCTGTTTTTTCCAAAATCTGTGAAGTCTGTCCGTCAAACCGTATGACACGCCAATATAATCCAGAGTATCGGGCCTTCTTTCCGACATTCTCAGAAGCAATGGGGGTAAGGACTCCCGATCGCGGATTTTGATGTTATCGGTCTGAAGGGTTGAGTTCTCGATCTCTTCATCGGTCACGCGAACCATCTGCTCGTCGACATAGGTAGCTCCTTCATCAAGTGATTGGAACTTTCCTTCGTAAAAGTCGGTGAGGAGTTGGAGAGCTCGAGATCCATAGCCCATCTGTTAGTATGTTAGTCACGCTACCTTTGGGAGCTCATAGGACAGGTTCACTCACTCCAGTATAATCGGGGTTGGTTGCGATGCGAACAACCCGTGCACCAGAGAGGCTTGCAAAGTCCTCGTCTTGGAACTTTGGAATGGTTAGCTTAGTTGGTCATTTTACAAGGTAAGAATGTGCTTACTTGTTGAGAAACAAGCCATGGAATCATATCCCCATCTTCTCGCCTTCCTCGGGCCAGACTCTGCTGCACAGACTCCCGGGAGATCTGGCCCTCTAATGATACTTGAACAACACACAGAGGGTCCGGAATATTCTTACTGCCCTCCTGCACAGGAGGTAACAAAACAAAGAGCTGATGGGAGGGTGCATCACTCATAAGCTGTAGGTCGTTTGGGGAATTCTTGTAATGACTAGCAACATAAAGCCCCATCATGCGTTGCAAGAATCGTTCCGAGACAGGATGATAGGAAAATAAGGTATCTCGGTTAACATAGAAAAGTTCACATTTCGCAGTGTCTGGGGTTCCGTACACAGTGCTGCGATTGCCGGGGAGGGTGGCGTCGAGGCAGAGAAGGTTATTTAACCATTTCTCGACGGGATCATTCGGAGCGTACCGGATCGGTTCAGAAAGTGTAGCTTCACGCAGGCTTCTTCCTCCATACCCAGCAGCGTCCGACCTCTTGCTTGTCTTTCCGGAGCGGTCCGCTGTTTCACCATCTTGGGTTGCTTTGATGAGCCCAGATGACTGGTCTCGCAATTGTTGGATCAACTTCAGGGAGAGCGAGCGACCTGTTCCCTCGTACCCATTAATCGTTGATGCCATGAATACAAGGTAGGGCCCCATCAACTTCTTTACAAGTGGGAGGGGAATTGCGGCTGCTTCATCAATAACCACCAACTCTGCCTGTCCGAGAACATGAGCATCTTGGGGTTGGATATATTGAATAGTTTGCCTGTGTTGGCGGTGAACATTAACCCTGACAATTGCCTTGTTGAAGGCTGGGTTTGTCGACTGGATGATATCATAATCAAGATGGTCGCTGTAGCTTAGAGCGTCAAAGCCCTTAAAGGTGAACTCAAACAAGGTCTTTAAGTTCTCAGGACTTGGGGAAGTGATGAAAATATTAGAGTACCCGTGTGCAACGGCCGCGGCAATGGCTACACCTAGTGCTGCAGACTTTCCTCTCCCTCGTCCGGCTGTAAGTGTAACTGTGCTTCTGAGAGTTTTCTCAGCAATTGCATCTATGAAAGTCATGATCGCTTTGGCTTGATCTACTGTCTTTGAGATATCCACTAGGCAACCGACAGGCTGAACCTCAGCGAGGTTCGCTTTGAGTTCCAGCAGCTCTCGTCTCTGCTCCGTCATTCCTTCTTCTGAAGATACAGGCGGCAGAGCAGTAACACCTCTGGCACCTGAGATTGGAAGAACATTAAGTTCATCATCTACTACTAAACAACTAGCGCAATCGGCAAGGGAGAGAATAAATCTCTCGTTGAACCTGGCGATGACATCTCCGTGGGCTTCTGTTCTGTATCTTGAGTGCACATCCTAGAGAAGTACGTTTAGCAAATATCCTAGAATTCCCTCGTATTGCCTATACCTACCATAGTCATCGTGTAAAGCTGCTTCAAACTGGTCATAGTCTTTAGTAGCAGGATGACCAGCCCTCCTCCCTCAACTGTCTCAATCGTTCTTGCCAGCAAATTCGGAGTCAGAGCTTCGAAGTCTTGTAAGATACACATTCCATATGTGTTACCCAAAATCTTTTCTGTTTCCTTATAGTAGCAGTACCGGATGTTGGTAAGACTGATAAAAAGTTCGAAGGGGTCCTCAGTATTGGCCTCCCGAATCCCGCGCTTGACTTCCTTCTTGATTTTCGCTTCGCGCTTCTTCTGGTGACTGCGGAATCACCTGTTAGCCAAGAAAGAAAGAAATGTCCTACCGTTGGAGACCAATTTGTACCTCGAAAATCCCAGAAGTTCCTTCTTGTAAGTCCACAAAACTGACTTGTTCTGCTTAGGATCGGCACTCCCGAGAATATAGTGCAGGTTCAAGATGACATCTTTCCCCCGGTCGCCGACAACAACGAAGAAGCTGCGCTTCTTTTCCTATATGATTGTCAGCATCCTGAGCATCGAGGCGGACTTGGAGGATCGTTGCCTGAACGCCATTTCGGATAAGATCGGGAATGCGTTTGTCGCTATGAATTCGCAGTCAGTACATATTAGAATTCTGCGAGACTAGGGTGACACACATTGCCTTCTTAACCATGATTTCTATAGTGGAGTGGGGTAAGGAAGGTGGGGAATTTAAGATGGGATGGAGTAGCGGTACCAGCACTGTCACTGGGAGACAGAATGCAATCGGTGAATCTTTAAAAAATTAGGAAAGTCTTGGCACATATATTGCCAAGGCTTCAATGCATTTATAGGTAGGGTAACCTTTCGCTTCTTGGCCTCATCTCAGGATTCTGTTTCGAAACCTTTTGCTCCTCCGTGCTCCCCAGAACTCCACCTGCCCAACCTAACCGCCAAACCACCAAACACAGTACTCCAACACTTTCAAAAGCTCGTCCGCTTCTTCCGCCATGCCGGTCGTAAAGGGCGGTGTCTGGACTAACGTCGAGGACGAAATTCTCAAAGCTTCAGTTTCAAAATACGGGCTCAACCAATGGCAACGCGTCTCTTCCCTCCTTGCCCGGAAATCGGCGAAGCAATGCAAAGCCCGTTGGGCAGAGTGGCTGGATCCTAGTATTAGAAAAGTTGAATGGTCCCGCGATGAGGATGAAAAACTCCTTCATTTGGCAAAGTTGATGCCCACACAGTGGAGGACAATTGCGCCCATTGTTGGAAGAACCGCGACGCAGTGCCTAGATCGATACCAGAAGCTCCTCGACGAGGCCGAAGCTCGAGAGAGTTCGGAGTTGGGTCTTGCTGGACCAGATGGGGCCGAGACGAGTGCACCGAGTGCGGATGACATTAGGAGGTTTAGGCCGGGGGAGACTGACCCTGATCCGGAAACAAAACCTGCCAGGCCCGGTATGTCGACCTTGGTCGCTGTATCATGAGATTCACTTTTTTTATTGACTACTATTGTTTAGATGCGGTGGACATGGATGAGGATGAAAAGGAGATGCTCAGCGAAGCTCGTGCCCGTCTCGCGAATACTCAAGGAAAAAAGGCTAAGCGTAAAGCTCGCGAAAGGCAACTCGAAGACTCTAGGCGATTAGCTGTACTTCAGAAACGCCGGGAACTCAAACACGCGGGTATCAACATTAAATTAACCAATCGCCGTAGAGGCGAGATGGATTATAACGCAGATATTCCATTCGAGAAGAAACCGGCATTGGGATTCTATGATATCAATGAGGAAGAGGCTCGGAATGAGAGGCAGCGCGCCAACATCGATCCCCGGAAGGCTTTGTCCCATACCAAGCGGAAAGGAGATCAGGACGAGGATTTAGATAGAAAGAGAAGGAAAGGTGGTGATAAAGACAAGAACGGCGCTGCTGCTGCTTTTGCATCTGCGGCGAAGGCTGGACAATTACAAAAAATTCGACAAGCCGAGCAGTTGAGTAAGAGGAGGCAACTTGTCCTTCCTTCGCCACAAGTTGGAGAGACAGAATTGGAGGAAATTGTTAAAATGGGTTTGATGGGCGAAGACGCGAATAAGATTGCTGGAGCCAGCGATAACGAGTCGACAAAAGGGTTGGTTGGCAGTTATACCAATATCAACACTGGCGCACCTATTCGTACTCCAAGGGCTCCTCCGACCGAAGATCGCGTAGCGAACGAAATCAAAAATATTCGTGCGCTTACTGAAACTCAGTCTTCGCTTCTTGGAGGGGAGAATACCCCATTGCATGAGTCAGGTACCACGGGTTTTGACGGCATCACTCCCCGGAAGATGACCATATCAACCCCAAATCCTTTAGCAACACCATTCCGTGCTGGCGGAGTCGTAGATGCTACACCTGGTGCTACTCCAGGGAGACCTGGGCAAACACCCCTAAGGACTCCGAGGGATTCTTTAGCAATCAATCAGAATGGGGCTTATGTCGGCTCTCTTGTTTCTATGACTCCTAGGGACCAGAAGTTGCAACAGAACTCGATCAAGCAGCAGTTGAAATCTGGGTGAGCACTACGTCTATCCAAGATTTACATAACATTTGCTAACAATCATTTAGTTTTGCATCGCTCCCTAAGCCCAAGGAGATAGAGTTAGAAGAACCAGAGGAGCCAGAAGAAGACACGGACACCCCGGCGGGTCCACAACTTGTAGAGGACCGAGAAGAAATAGACCGTCGAAACCGTGAACGTGCTGAGGCCGAGGCTGCAGCAGAACTGAAACGTAGAACGCAGGTTATACAGAAGTCTCTCCCACGCCCAAGGATCGTTGATATCGGAACACTTCTGGAGGCCGAGGTGTCGAGCGAACAGGATTCTATACAAAAAATGATTGCCCAAGAAATGGCCACCCTCATCGGGACAGATGCTCTACGATACCCGGTAAAGGAGGGAAAGGTTACAGGTGCTCCAAAACCCCTTGAGAAATTCGATGACTACCTTCTCGAGAAGGCGAGAATGGAGATTGTTTTAGAGCTCTCGCCCGAAATTGTAGAGGAGGCTAAGTCGGAGTTTGAGGATGCTTGGTTGAGGATTCACTCATCCCCTAGTCTTCCAGGGCTCGAAGGTTATGGAGAAGACGAAGATGAAGATAACCAGTTGACGATTGAAACCTACGACGTATTTTCCCCTCAAGTCCAGTAGATCAATGTGATATAGTGCTAACCCATATCCGCAATAATAGCTTATCCAAGGAAAACTCATCAAAGACGCCACCCAGGGCAACAAACTGGAGAAGAAACTCGGCCTCCACCTCGGTGGCTACCAAGCTCGTTCCAGAATGCTATGCCAAAAGCTGATCGAAGCATCCGAAGCAATCGCGGAAACAAGAAGGGACCT
>Ga0307509_10011960_pt1 | contig 10429 bp, 9 predicted proteins | sample 10_EM_MG_FD_202245 | JGI IMG/M metagenome (GOLD analysis project Ga0307509, IMG submission 202245) | Populus trichocarpa ectomycorrhiza microbial communities from riparian zone in the Pacific Northwest, United States - 10_EM | ecosystem: Host-associated > Plants > Roots > Unclassified | place...
GGGTTTTCCGGACAACAGGTAATGGTAGAATTTGCAAAGGGGGGAGAGAAGGGGGAAGAGGGAGGGGTGGGGGTGATGTCCTTCGAGGAGGGGGGTCGTTTGTGAGCAAATTTGCGATTGGGATCGTGGGGCCGGTGCTGACGCTATGGCGAACGTCAGAGACACGGGGGAGAGTTGGGAGACGCTGTGGCTTTGGCGGCGCGTGGGTGCGGTCCGGCGACACGGGGAGTTCTGGCACAAGAGCGCTGATGCGCATCAAAGAGCTCCTTTCGAGGGGCGGTCGGACTGGCTGGAAGATTTCCAAAGGTTCTGCCGGGATAGGTTCATCAAGAAGATCATAACTCTTTCGTCTCTTGTGAGGAGGTTCGTGATGCTCCTGGCTCCGGCGTCTCCAGGTCGGAGCTGGCTCCCTTGTGTATTCGTATGCGGAAGGCGAAGTGGTGGGGTGTTGTACCATCACCGGTGAACGCGTTATACTCTCGCGAGAAGCCGTCCGCCTTGATTCTGCAAACTCATTGCCCAAGCGTCGACGCTCTTGGCTTGCGGCTTGAGCCAGCGCCTCCAGTCCGCCACCGAGTGATGGGGATGGCTGGGGCAAGACGGGACTCGAATTGTACGGGGGGTACGTCGGAGTTGGCTGGGATGGGTACTGGGTAAGGTGCATTGACGAGTTGGAGAAGGACCTCGACCTCGACTGGACTGGGGACCGAGTAAGAGAGAGGTAGTTGTCCTGAGAGCTCGACGTGGAAGGGCGGGCGTATAGGGGTGACTGACCACTCCATGGGCTGGGTTGAGTGGGGGGGTGGGTGTTATACGGCGACATGGGTGAGGTGTAGGTTTGCTGGTGTTGGTGTTGTGCCAAGACGCGTTCAGGAGAAGTTGAAGGTTCCCGCCGGTAAACGAATTGAGGTGAGTATGTCGCCGGGCGGGATCTGAGCCCGTCGTTGTCGTTATAGGACCGGGGTCGGTCTAAGGCAGGGGTGTATTTAGCATCAGACAAGGGACGGTAGCTAGGGGAAGTTGGCGGATGTGCGTTGCTTGTCTGGGCTGGGAAGGCGGGGTGATGACGTGAAGGGCGGTCAATAGGCCTAGAGTCGTGGGCGGCCGACGTCCTTGCCGACGTCGGGGACGATGTCGGTGATGAAGAAGGCGGATTCGTCTCATCACTGCACAGGAGGGAGGAGATGGCGAGCCGGCGTGAGGCCATGTTTAGTTGGTGGTAGGGGTGCAAGAAACACAATGACAAATGCTATCTGAAATAATCTGTACAACGAGACATTGCGTACAAAACCCATACGACGACCGCGAAGGGCCGCCGCAGAGACGTCTCCGAAGAGAATCCCTATGGAACGCGTCCGACGCACCCAAGTCCCATCCCTGTGTTCGGTCTCCAGCCCAATATGACGGTCTCAAGGTCCTCGACCCACTCCAGTCCAATTACGGCGGGCGGATCAGTCGTCGAGATGCTTTTGAGGGCTGTTACGGGTAGTCAGAACTTTGTTTCGTGCGAAAAAACGAGGGACAACGTACCTGTGGTTTAAGCGTTGAGGAATATTTTCTGGGAATTTCCACGATTTTTGTAAGCTGGGTTTGAACTGTACAGCTGTGGCTGTGCAGTAGCCGAAACCGGGGGCCGTCTTGACGGGAATCTCCAGCTCGCCCAAGGGTCTCAAGAAAAAAACCCATCGTCGCAGATTGCGCAAAACTCTGCAAGACGTTCTACTGATCGTCCTCAAATCCACCTTCAACCATGTCGGTGGCTTCGAAAAACCCCTTCGCCCTCCTCGACGCCGGTCCGTATCTAATCTCATCACCGCTTTCTTGCTCCTCATCGCCGCACAGAGGAAGGTGGAGAGACCCCGCCTGCTCCCGAGCCACTTCAACCCAGCACCAACCAACCCTCAACCAGAGGTGGCCAACGCGGCCGTGGTAATCGTGGTGGTCCTGGTGTAAAGGGCGGCAAGTACTACCCAAGGGGTGGCGCTCGTACATCCGCTCCCCGGGAAGGTGCCGAGGATGACGGTGCCGATGATTCTACCGGCAAGAAGGGTAATCATCTCCTCTAGAAATGCGTCAATATTACCCCCTGATCGTCCTCGCCATCCATTTTTTTCCCTATCCAGTTGAATTTGTCGACAGAGGCCGCGGCGGGGGTCGTGGTCGTGGCAATCGCGGCCGGGGTGATAGGGGAGGTTCTCGTGGTGACGGCCGGCGTACATACGATCGTCACAGCGCTACGGGCAAAACGTACGCACCCTCACTCCGACTCAGAGATAGTGAGATTTACCCTGAACCCCCCATCAGCGACTCGGAAAAGAAGATCCACCAATCTTGGGGTGGTGATGAAGGCCAAACCGAACTCGCGACCGAGACCGCTGCCGCCAACGATGCCGCTGCTGAACAAACAACTCCCGCCGAAAATTGGGAGCCCAGTGGAGGAGGTGGTGATACTGAGTGGGGCGCTGAGGCTGGCAATACCGACTGGGGTGCTGAAGGTGGCAGCACTGACTGGGCCGCCTCTGCTCCTGCTCCCATCCCAACGACAAATGCCGAAGAGCCTGCCGAGCGGTCTGACCGCCGTCCCAGGGACCGTCAAGAGGAAGAGCCAGACAACACCCTGACCCTCGATCAATACCTCGCCCAGCAGAAGGAGAAATCCCCCACCGTTCCTCAGCTGGAGACCCGGAAGATCGAGCAAGACGAGGGGCTCTGGAAGGGAGCCAAAGAAATCGTCAAAGGCGCGGAAGAGGACACCTACTTCGTCGGAAAGGTTTGCATAAACCACACCTCATCACCCGCATTTACTCACCACCGTTTAGACCAAGTCCACTCCCAAGTCTCGCACAAAGAAGGAGGAGAAAATCTACTTGGAGATCGATGCCCGTTTCGAACGCCCCGACAGAGGTCGCGGCCGAGGTAGCCGAGGTGGGGACAGGGGTGGTGGACGTGAACGGAACCAAAGACGTGACGGACGATCAAATGGCAACACGCGCCCCCTCAATGTTGATGACGAGACTGCATTCCCTTCGTTATCATGAGCACCCGAACCTCCCAAGCTGCGGCACTCCCGGTGTCAAAATGATACGGCTACAACATGACACCACGACATGTATATTTCCCCTGCTTCCTTTCTTTCCCGGCTCCTGTCTTGAACGCAGCCGTTGCTTCGCCCTTTGTGTTACTACATGTTTATAGCTCTTGAACAATGAATTATAAAAAGTGCACGCCTGGATCTGACGTCAAATAATTGGCGTCTGGGTGTCCCGTCCGAAAGTTGACGCCTGTTCCATTTTCGTTTTGACATCTCACGCTCGTTTGTCGACAACCGACAACGTAGAACATTCTCGGGCTGACCATGATCGAAAAGGTTTACATCGTAAGACATGGTAAGTCTGTTTGAGAGCCGTTTGAAAGGCTCTCCTTGAATCGGCTTTGTAGGATTCCGGCTCAACTGGATCACTACCAAGTGGTACTCCGTGACCTATCCCCATATTCCCGATTTTCTGACAAAATCTGTCGTAGGAAGAGCCCAACTGGCCTCCCAAGGGACCCTCCACTCGCAGCCTACGGAGAGGTAAGGCCCCGTATGCGGATTGAAGGGTAGCAAAGCCTTGATCTTGAACTCCGAGATAGGCCCAGGCTAAGGAGTTCGCAAAATATGTCCTCTCACTTCCTGAGGAGGAACGGCCAACTGCTATCTTCTCCTCTCCCTACTGTTTGTTCCGCGCTGAATCATGCGGGCCGATATCGACTGATCAACTGTGTCCAGACCGCTGCCTACAGACATCTCAGCCGACGGCGAAAGCCTTAGAACTTCCACTATACGTAGAACACGGTTCGCCCTCCTAACTTCGTAACTAGGTGACGCTTAATAATTCCTTTGTAGGGTTGAGCGAGTGGTACTCTACCGTTGTTCCCGGGACGGGTCTTCATCCTCGACCCGGATCTGCCTCCGATCTCAAGCAATGGTTCCCAGAAATCGACCCTACAGGGTGGTCCACAACCTGGTATCCATCTCGTCGGGGAGAAGACGTGGAAGAGATCCACGATCGTACTGATGGGTACCTCTCTGTCTTCATCCCGCATGTAGAGAGACTATACCCCCAGCACAAAGTAATCATGCTCGTGAGCCATGCTGCGACGGTCATCGCGCTCGCAAGGAGCTTGTGTGGCGATGGGAAGTTACCAATCAGGGTCGGGTGCTGCTCCCTCACGGAGCTCGTGAGGAAGGAGGGGGAGGATTTGAAGGTGATCGGTGGATGGGAAGCGAAGAAGTTAGCGGATGGGGCACATCTTGAGGGTGGCGCCCCAAGGGACTGGGGACTCGAGGACATCGAAATTTCTCACGGAAAGGTAACAGTTGTGATGAGGGTGCCCGTACTACGCATATATTGATCACATCTCCAGGTTGTTGAGGACGAAGGCGAAGGCGAGTTCATTGAGGAGGACGATCAACCAGTGGGATCCCAGGTCCCGGATATCCAGGTCCCAATTCACCCTAGAATGTAGATTGTCGTACCACTGGAAGTTTCAATACCGGCGTCGTACCGCCAAGCTGTAATCGGGGTTACTAAAGTTGTTCCTGTCATGCGATGGCGTAGCAAGCGTGGGAATTCGTGTCGCAAAGACTCCGACGACCCCCAGAGTTGGCAGAACACATCATCCATCCTTTGCGTTCGCCACCACCACATCCCGACACTTGTTAACCCGGCCATAAATCAACTGTTTACGATGGCCATTACCCACATTACGACCAACGCTCAACTCGACGGAATTCTTGGTCAGTCCCCTACGAAGGTTTCGGTACGTTTGGCTTGCCGAGGAGCGCGCTCGGTGCGCCTGACAAATTCACCCCTAGGTTATTGATTTCCACGCTACGTGGTACGAAGCGCTTGTTCAACAGAGTATGCTGATAGAGCTTCACGCTTCTTCCACAACGATCTAGGTGTGGGCCATGTCATCAGATTGCCCCAGTGTTCGAGGCATTCTCCAACCAATACCCCCACGTCAACTTCCTGAAGTGTGATGTCGACGCTGCAAAGGCCGTTTCTTCCAAACACAAGGTTACTGCAATGTGAGTTGCTGGGGCTTACCGACATCCCTTACCGACTGACCGAACCATAGGCCGACGTTCATCTTTTTCAAGGGCTCAAAACAAGTGGATATGATTCGTGGTGCTGACAAAGTGTAGGACTCCAGACCTTCACCGGGACTCTGTATCCTGACATTCTTTTGTCTACAGTGGACTGGATAAAGCGCTGAGGGACCTCGCTGGTTCACCCGGCCAAGCGACCGCGGAACTAAATTTCCCCGGAAAAGGACACAAGTTGGGTGGTGACGGCCCAGCAGGCACGCTACCTCCCAACGTTCAACCGGCCGGTGCTGGTGGAGGGTTCAAGGGTTTCATTTATGGCGTTGCTGACATGTACCACGGGCTGGACCCCCAGTTGAAGATTCTCTGCTGGGTTATTTTCTTGTACGTTATCATCCAGACATTCTTCTAGGGTCGAGGACCACCTTTCTGTCGTTATAAAGCCCCGAACTCTTTAAATTGTGAGTTGTGCATGTGCATGTGCATATGCGCGTACATTTCCCCCGTCGGTCATACGACACGTGATGGCCAAATTAAATACTAAGGATCACTGGTACATTGCGGGACCGAGGTGACCACAAGCCCATGTAGACTCTGAGCATTACGCACACAACAACGGGTAGCCTGGGGTTGGCTCGGCTGCGGAAGGGCAACCCCGAAGACCAGACGTCACGTGCACAAAACGCGTGCATTTCCAAATCCCATTCCTTTGACGTTGACTCCCTCGATGCGCGACTGTCTCTAGGAGATCTCGTCCTGAAACCACCCACAAACCACATATTTCGGACGCATCTCTAGGGGCCTCCCCCCTTCCGTCATGTCTGCCTTGAAAAAGAACGACGAGCTACCGCTCATCCCTGAGTCTTACTTCGATGCACCTACACAACGGCTGTACGCGTTGAGCCTGGGCCTCTTATGTCAAGTGAGTCCGAGAACTTCAGGGAAACCCACCAGGTTTTGACTTTCGAAGTAGGCCGTCAAAGTTTTTGACTTCTTTCAATACCTCCTGACATATGACGAGGAGTCCTGGTCCGCCGGCTATGTGGCGAAGTGGATAGTGGTCGACGTTTTCTTCATCCTCGGATTATCCCTGCTAAGGATACCCAGACTACGATATACCTCCTCCGTCCTCGTCCTCCAACTCGTTACTCTTTGCCTGCTGGATGGATTGTTGTTTGGGAGCATCTCATTACACCTTGGGATCGGAGCGGCACTGTCATCGGCGATCGGAGGTGCGCAAATCGTGGAATTCGACGTGCGACGTGTTTTTTTCTAACGATTGTTTCAAGGCCAAAGAGGTGGGGCTCATTTCCGAGTCACGGACTTGGTCCCAACATTCGGACTCTTTGGAACAAACGATGGCGGCGATCCACACCTGCTCGGTCAACACACCGTCAGGATGTCCCCTATCAGTACCGCCCAACTCAACCCTTACGCTGAAGCGTTCTGCCTGGAAACACCCGGAAGCGCGGTCTTGATTCCCATATTGTTGAACAACACCACGCCGATCGGAATCCGCTACAGCCTCCTTCCACTTGGCCACGGAGAAGGTCAAGAAATCATCGGAAAGGTGGAGACGCACGACTTGAACGCCAAGGATATCCGCGCTATCGAACAGTCAAGGCAAGAGGGCTTGGAACTCACGCGAACGACAAATAAGCGCGACGTTAACGACCCAGACTACGACGAATACGACGATGACGAAGAGGAGGATTCAACCGAGTCGCCCGCCAATGCCCTACAGAAATCGCAAACCTTGGCCCATATCCGTATCACAAAGCCTGGAACCCTGCGCCTCGGACGAGTGCTTGATTCTGCGGACGTCGATGCACGACTTGCTTATCCGCTGGAAGTTGTTATAGCCCCATGCCCCAAGGCAGAGTTCGTCTCCGATCAAATCTCTCGAGGTAATAACATTAGGTGTGCTGCTCCTGGCGTCGTCTCTGGCCACAAAGGTTCCACCCCCGGCGAAGACGTCAATTTCAACCTTGACATATTTGGAGTCCCACCCCTTAGCCTTCGCTGGTATGAGGATATCAACGGACGACGGGAGTACTTCACCGTCGAGGGCATTGTCGGCGATCAGACTCGCGGCATTTCCGAGGCCCCGCAGAAACTCCAAATACCCCTCACCGTTTCACTCGGTGCCATTGGATCACACACCTTCACCCTAGAACATGTCATAGACCGCTATGGAAACTCGTTGATGCCACCTCTTTCGCCCACGACAACACGAACGATCACCGTCCTCCGTCGCCCAAGTGTGTCGTTCAGAAAGTGCGGACCAGGTCGCCCATCCTCGTTGTTGACCGGCTCCGAGGCGCGAGTTGCGATCACTACCCACAGCTCTGACCCACTGGACGGGCTATGGGACGTTAGCGTTCGGTACACGCCTTCCGACAAGAAGTACAAGGGTTGGGATAAACAACTCAAGACCCAGGATAGTACCAAGGACATCATTCTGCATGCGGCTGCCCCTGGTGAATACACCATCCTCGGTGTGAAGGGCAAGTATTGCGACGGCGACGTGTTAAGCCCGGAAACGTGCAAGGTCGTCGGGGTGCCCCTCCCCAGCGCAGAGATTGAGTGGAAGAAGATTCACGAGTGGTGAGTGCCTTTTCAGGCGGAAATATATCGTGCTAAGCCTCCCTGAAGTTCCGGTGATACCGGTGTCTCCGCTTCGCTCATTCTTCGCGGTACCGGCCCCTTCCAGGTGTATTACCAATCGCAGAAGGACAACGAGCCCCCCCGCGAGTTATCCAAGACCATTGGAGGTTCTCGTGGCGAAATTACTCTCCAGCCAGATCAAAGCGGTCACTACAAGTTCACCTTCACTCATCTCAGCGATGCCAACTACAACCAGGTCCCCCTCAACGGGCCGAGTATCGACCAAGTTATCCATCCTCTCGCTTCTGCGGACTTCGCCACCGGGGAGAATATGATCCCTGGTAGAACTAGGAGGCTCATTAGTAGCTGCGGCGGAAGTCATGTGGACGTTCCTGTCGATCTCAAGGTGTGTGCTCACGGCCTCTCCGCCTCCCCCCAAGACTCACCCGGTTCGTAGGGGACTGGACCGTGGAACCTCTACGTGCAAGTTGTCAGCCCCCAGGGTTCTGGGTTGTTGCACGAGAAGAACATCCCCAACCCGAGGTATACCGTCAGGGTTCCAATACCCTCGGATATTGACCGCGATGGTGGCTCTTTCGAGGTTGCTTTGGGTAAGATTGGGTCTCCCATCATGCCGGCAGCCACTCATCTCCAATTCAGCGAGCGTCGAGGATGCATACGGCTGTAAACGTAGCTTAACTATTCCTACTGTATCCGTCAACGTCAGGAGGGTCAAGGTTTGTGCCCCACGTTTGGTGCCCCGGTCAAATCTAACGTGCTTGGTAGCCTACCGCCAAGTTCTACGCCAGGGAGAAGCGTGAAGTCACCGTCCTTGAACATGAGAAGGCTAGCATCCCACTCAGGCTGACTGGCGATGCTCCTTGGACCATCAAATATCGACGCCAGGAGGCTCCGAACAGAATACTCTCGGCCACTCTCCTCACTCCGAACGACCACCTCACCGCTCATGCTGATGGAACATACGAGCTCGTCGAAGTCGCTGATGCGCAATGCTCTGGCTCTATCATTCCGGAGGAATCGAAGTTCGTCGTCAAATGGGTGCCCCGACCATTCGCTCGTCTGTCTCAGGACACCGAATCGAATTACGACGCGATCAACGGCTCCCATATTTTACCACCCATTTGCGAAGGAACGTTCGGTCACGTCGACCTCGATCTTTCTGGTCGGCCACCTTTCCAGATCATGTATAACATTGCCAGGGACAACGGCGGCGGCGGGATCAAGCTCCTCGATCAGCCGACGTTCAACAGTATCCAGCCCCATACGAGGTTCCAGCTCCATACGAAGGAGCCTGGAAGAATGTACTACGAGGTCAAACAGATTGGCGACGCAGCGTACCCATTGGCCAAACACCGCGACCACATCATCCTACCTAAGGATAGACTGCTGTTCGAGCAAGACGTTCTCGTGAGGCCATCCGCAGCCTTCAAGTCTTCCAGCCGCTTGGCTTACTGCGTCGATGACAACTTCGTGACCAGGGATTTTACCGGTTCTGACGGGATGATAGTTCTAGAAGGAAAACCTCCGTTCGCGATAACACTCTCGGTCAAGAACATGGCCGCCGGGGAGACCTTCCATACAACTGTCGAGGTTGACACCATGTCCTGGAAGGTGAATTTGCCGAAGTACATCTTCACCAGCATTGGGCCCTACCTGGTGACCATTGACTCTGTCGGCGATTCTTCCCGGTGCGAGCAAACCGCGCCAGATGCTCTCCACAGGTCAATCTGGATTGATGTGGCTGAAACGGCGGCCATTGTACCATTTGACCGAAGGGAGCACTTCTGTGAGGGAGAGACCGCACAATTCCAGCTTGAGGGCAACCCGCCTTGGACCGTCGGGTAAGTTTGAGCTTCTAGATACCCTGGGCTGTATCTGTTCTGACATTACACCCCCTCCAAGCTACCGCATCAATACCAAATCACACAGCCAGCAAGCGAAGAGTTCACCGTTCTCGTTGGCTCTGCAGAAACCGGGAGAATTCATGATTACCTCTGTGGCTCACCAGCAAACGATGTGCAGGACGGCTGTAACGGACCTCCATTACACCGTCTACCCTTTGCCTTCCGCGCAGGTTGGCCATGGAAAGAGGGTGTTACAGGATATTCATGAGGGTAAGTTATATCATTACATATACACAGCCCGAGACCATTGACACTCAAACACCTCTCAGGTGACCAAGCCGAGATCGTGTTCACCCTCAGCGGAGAGCCACCCTTCACCTTCACATACCAGAGGTCGGAACTCCAGACCAAGAAAAGCAACAAACTACCGAAGATCCTGGAGACGCACACCGTAACGGGAGTGACCACGAAAGAGTACTCCATCTTCTCTTCTCTGGAAGGTGCGTAACTACAAGGCGACGACTCCGTCTCACACTGATGTGCTCCCATAGGAACGTGGACCGTTACATTTATCTCCGACAAGTTCTGTCGTTACCCCGCAGTGTCTCCAGACTCAGGAGCGGAAAAGTCCCAGCGTTGATCAAAGGGATCCATTGAATTGCTCTCGAACGCACCCCATATCGCTAGATTTACCAGCTTGTTGTAATTTTTCTTCTCCATGCTTCGAACAATATTACACCCCAGCGCCACACGTCGTAAATACATTCAGCAAGCGAATACAATGCGGGCGAGAAATTATTGTTGCGTGCTTGAGGAATCCCTCGGGTCTGAAGTGGGTAATGGTGAAGATAGTGCTACGGCGGAT
>Ga0307509_10011961_pt1 | contig 10428 bp, 12 predicted proteins | sample 10_EM_MG_FD_202245 | JGI IMG/M metagenome (GOLD analysis project Ga0307509, IMG submission 202245) | Populus trichocarpa ectomycorrhiza microbial communities from riparian zone in the Pacific Northwest, United States - 10_EM | ecosystem: Host-associated > Plants > Roots > Unclassified | place...
GGCTGAGGGTGTTATGAAAACCGATGTGTCGTTCATGAAAGTGCCCGAGTCGAAAGTGACCATATACTATAAGAAACCCGATAAATTCAAGATCAAAAAACAGGACGGTATTTCCATAGTACCCAAAGGCGGTGGTAATATTAACCTGGCTGCTTTATTTGAAGGGAATAATTATACCGCCGTTCCGGCCGGAAAAGGGGCCTTTAACGGAGCGCCTGTTACCATTGTTAAATTATTACCACTCGATGAAAAAAGCAATGTAGTGGTTTCAACCCTGTACATCGATGAAAAAGAGGTGCTGGTGAAAAAAGCCATTATTACCACCCGGGAGAACGGCACCTACGAAATGGAAATGCAATATGGCAAGTATATCAATCGCGGCCTGCCCGATACCATCACTTTTTTATTTGCTACCAAAGATTATAAACTACCCAAAGGCCTTGCTTTTGATTACGATGCGGGCGAACAACAGCCTAAAACCAACACGGCAAGCGGTAATCAGAAGGGTAAAATTCAAATTTCCTACACCAACTATGTTATAAACAAGGGAATAGCCAATGATATCTTTAAATAGGTCTATGGCCTCCAACATTACCGGTAATTTACCGGGTCATTGATCAATATCAAATAGTTTTCTGTTGATAATTGTCTTTTTGATGATTATCAGCTAGTTGATATGTAAGTACTACTCTTTATAAATTTTTAAGTGAAATAATATATTCTACACATACGTTATATAGGAGCACTTGAATTGGAAAAAAAGTACACCTGAAAACTGAAAACATGTCTTTATTCCTGCAATTATTCACTTTACCTACCGGTTATTTTTATTCATTAAGAACCTTAAAGACAAACAGGCACCAGGCTGCGCTCCGATAATTCATAATTAAAACTTTTCCTTTTTTGCCCTGTGTAAAAGCAGGGGAATACTGTATTTGGTATGATACAATTGCTCTGCTGTGTAAACTTATTTCTTAAACCTTAGCTTATGTTTTTTGCATGAAACAGTTGCAATGACTGGCATCTTATTTCTTAAACCTTAGCCTATGTCATGAACTGGTTACTTTGATCGGCAAACTCATTGCGTAAACCTTAGCCTACTTGTCCTATCTAAATAAAAAATCCCATCCCGGTTCAGCCGGGAGGGATTTTTGTTTTTATGCGTTGTTGTTATTATCTATTCGTTGGTGCTGTCTTCCTCAATCTTTTCATCTTCCACATTGGCCAGGATAATTGGAGTAACTTTCTTCACCGGATTGCGATGGCTTTCAATATAATCACTGCGGCGGTTGATGATATCGATACATTCGTATATAGCGGTTAAGAAAGAAGAATGATCGGCTTTGTTCTTACCGGCAATATCAAACGCAGTACCATGGTCGGGCGATGTACGTACTGCAGGCAACCCGGCAGTATAGTTTATGCCTTCACCGATAGCCAGGGATTTAAAAGGGATCAAACCCTGGTCGTGGTACATAGCCAATACGGCATCGAATTTCTCAAAATGCCTGCGGGCAAAAAAACCATCGGCGCTGAAAGGACCCATCGCCAACATGGAATGACGGGCATCTTTAATAGCTGGTTTAATAATTTCTTCTTCTTCGCGGCCAATTAATCCTTCGTCGCCTGCATGGGGGTTCAAACCCAGTACTGCTATTTTGGGTTTATCGATACCAAAATCTTTTATAAGCGAATTATTAATGATGTTGAGCTTTGACAGAATGTTTTCGCGAGTAACAAATTTGGCCGCTTCACTTAAAGGCACATGCTCACTTACCAAACCAACCCTGAACGAACCTGCCACCATCAGCATGGCTACATCCTGCACGCCAAAAATATGTTTCAGGTACGGGGTATGACCAGTATAATTGAATTCGTTGCTATGGGTATTCTTTTTATGAATAGGGGCAGTAACCAGTCCGTTTATTTTGTTTTCCTTCAAAGCCTGTACCGCCATGGTTAAAGATTTGATAGCATACCGGCCACCAATATCAGATAACTGGCCGGGCGTAATGCCTACTTCTTCTTCCCAGCAATTAAAAATGTTGATCTGTTTGAAGCTAATGCGGTTGAGTTCCTTAATGCTCTGGTAGGCAAAGTTGATGTCTGGTACTGATTTACGATAAAAATTGATCACTTTATTGGAGGCGAAAATAACAGGGGTACAAAGTTCGAGCAAGCGATGATCGTTAAGTGTTTTTATGATCAGTTCTGCACCAATACCGTTCAAATCGCCGATCGAGATGCCTATTATGGGTTTTTGTAGTTGTGCGTTCATTGTGAGTTTACTATTGAAGCGGCTAATTTACGATATAATGTTCAAGGAGTGACGTTTAAGCTGCAAACTATCAGGGGTAAGCTGCAGGTTTCCCCCGACTGGTGCGGGACAGGCAAAAACTGCCAAAACAGGCCCGGGTATCACCGCATACAGGCATGTTTCCCACCATTGGCTTCAAGGGTATTTTTAAGGGATAACTCTTATAATTATATGAAAAACAATTGATAAGGCATATTATTTTATGCATATTCTATTTGACAATATTGTAATATTTTATACTTTTGATTGGTTCAAAAAGCAACCTTATGAAAACCGGCTTAAACCGGTGTGGGATTGTGATCATTGAAAGAAGTACCGATGGGTGCATTTTATCCTGGCAAATGCGGTTAACAGCCATTTCTTAGGGCCCGGTATGCAACCTGTCAGGCAACCGATAATGTACATGGCCGGCGAAGTTCGTATGTATATTATCGTTTAAAATGCGGGACCCTGTATAGATCATCGTGTGAAGCTGGTGGCTGATTGTAAGGGTTTATTTTAGCGTAGAGTTACCAATAAATTTATAAATGGTACGTTTATAGTTTCCAAGAATCCGTATTTATGAAAAACACCCTATTGGCTGTGTTGATCATAGCTTTATGTTATGATCGTACACAGGCACAAAGCATTTCTCCGCCCGTTCCCGATTATATAAAATATCAGGGAACAAATTCCAATCAGTCTGTTGATAAAAGAGCTGTACCAGGCAATAAGCAAACCGATGGCGCAGCAACCACCGATAAGCTCGCCGACGATATAATAACTTCCAGCAAAATGGCCGATGGCGCCGTTTCTTCAAATAAGCTGGCTGATGATATTAATAACTCACTGAAAAATATGAAGGACGATGCGCAAACTGCCAGTATGCAGGCGCAAGAGTTGCAACCTGATGCGCTTCCATTATATAATGTAATTGATACAGATCAGCATATGTATGCATGTCATATGCAGCATCTGTTGTCTGATGTTCAACAATCACCAAAACCCAGACCTACCTATAATAGAAGAGGATGGTTACCTTACTAGGTTGATTAAGGTTTAAGTTTCATGCGGATCAAAAGAGGTACGGTTAACTTTCATTCCTGAATGATAAAACCCTACCTCTTTGTTATTTTCCTGCTCTGTCGGGCATTTCCTATTTTTGCCATGTGTATACACTAAAAAAATCGCTGGGACAGCATTTTCTGATAGATGAAAATGTTTGTCGCCAAATAGTACAGGCGCTGCAGCAACACCCGTTTCAGCGGCTGCTGGAAGTTGGGCCCGGGGGTGGCGCTTTGACCAAATATTTGCTTACCCTGCCCGATATTGACTTCAAATGCGTTGAACTGGACGAAGAGAAAGTGAACTGGCTACTGCAGCAGTATCCCGCTTTACAATCAAAGATCATTCACCAGGATTTCTTAACCGTTGATCAGCCTTTCAGGGAGCCCTTCACCCTGGTGGGCAATTTTCCGTACAATATATCTACGCAGATACTTTTCAGAGTGCTGGAATGGAAAGCCAGTGTGGAAACAGTTATCGGCATGTTCCAGAAAGAGGTGGCGCAACGGGTGGTTGCCCATGAAGGCAATAAAGTGTATGGCATATTGAGTGTGCTGGTGCAGGCATATTACGATGTTGAGTATTTGTTTGAGGTGCCTGAGAGTGCTTTTAACCCGCCACCAAAAGTAAAAAGTGCGGTGATCAGGTTAACACCTAAACAAAACGTGCCTGAGATGAAGAGTGAACGGTCGTTTTTTGTATTGGTGAAAACAGCTTTTAACCAGCGGCGAAAAACCTTACGCAACGCCGTTAAAAGTTTATATACTGCCGAAGCGCTAAAAGACCCCATATTTGATAAACGGGCCGAACAATTAACCGTGAATGATTTTGCGCGGCTTACTTTTACAATGAGCTAAAGGGTGGGTCACCCTTTGAGGGTGGCTTACCCTTTTATCATGGTGAGCCACCTTTCTGAAGTGACCCACCATGCGAACAACTTAACATGATGAAGAAAGTTATTATAACTGCCAAAGTACATAGCTGGCTTATTGAACAATTACAGAAGAAAGGATTTACCGTACAACATGTTCCGGCTATTACCTATGAAGAGTTGTTGGAAACTATTCATGAGGTAGAAGGGTTAGTGGTAACTACGCGCATTAAGATCGATAAGGCGATGCTCGACCGCGCAGCACAGTTAAAATGGATAGCCCGCCTGGGCAGTGGTATGGAATTGATTGATGTAGCTTATGCCGAAAGCAAGGGTGTAAAATGTGTAAGTAGTCCGGAAGGCAACCGCAATGCGGTAGCAGAGCATGCCCTGGGTATGTTGCTGAACCTCATGAATAAGATGAGCAGCAGCATGCAGGAGATCAGGGAAGGCAAATGGATCCGCGATGCCAACCGTGGCATTGAGCTTACCGGCAAAACAGTTGGGATCATAGGTTATGGTAATACGGGCAGCGCATTCGCCAGGTTATTGTCTCCGTTCGATGTAACCGTACTGGCCTGCGATAAATTTAAATTTGATTTTGCCAAAGGGTATGTGCGGGAAGCCAACCGGGAGCAGGTTGCCCGCTATGCAGATGTAATAAGCATGCATTTGCCACTGACGGATGAAACTTTTCATTACGCCAATGACGACTTTTTTAATGCGCTAGAACGTAAGCCATTTTTTTTGAATACATCGCGTGGAAAGGTACAGGATACCGGGGCCATTATCAGGGCGTTGCAAAACGGCAAGATCGCCGGGGCCGGACTGGATGTGCTGGAAAATGAAAAGCTTGAAACTTATTCTGAGACCGAGAAAAAGGAGTTGGACTGGTTATTGCATCAGCCAAATGTGTTGATAACGCCTCACACCGCGGGGTACAGTCATGAAGCTTTTTATAAAATGGCCAGTGTTGTGATAGAAAAGCTGGGTTTGTAAGGGAGGGGTAGAAGAGAGGACGTGATAATAGAAAATGATGGTCAAAAGGCGGGGGTGAAGGTTAAAGTTGTAAATTTGATAGGCCTGCATGCGCAAAGTTGTTGAGTTAACAGGCTATAAAGTGTTTAGCGGGGGAGGTCGGGAGCCGATATCCTGAATTTCCTGTTAAAAAATCGATCCAGGGGATTTAAACATTCTGAAAAAAACTTTATTTTTGTTTTAATACAGTAGTGCAACGCTTCAGCCCTGAGGCGTTGTTCTTTTTTTCTATTTATAGTATAGCACCAATTATATCTGGTTTAAAATAAGGAGGTTTTTATGACTAGTGTTTTATATATTACTAAAGAGACGCTGGAGCAAATGAAAGAGGAGTTGTTGCGTATGCGTACAGTTGATCGTCCGGCTGCGGCCAGGGCTATTGCTGAAGCACGTGAAAAAGGCGATCTGAAAGAAAACGCCGAATACGATGCTGCCAAAGAAGCCCAGGGTATACTGGAAGCTAAATTAAAAAAGCTCGAAAACGATATTGCGAGTGTTCGTATACTTGATACCGAAAATGTAGATACCAGCAAAGTATCATTACTTACCAAAGTGACCATTCTCAATCTTACTAATAAGAAAAGGATCACCTACACTATAGTTTCTGAAAAAGAAGCCGATCTGAAACAGGGAAAAATTTCAGCATCATCCCCCATTGGCCAGGGTCTATTGGGCAAGGTAGTTGGCGACGTGGCAGAAGTTCAGGTACCTGCCGGATTGCTCAAGTTTAAAATTGAAGATATTACCAGTTAATAACTGGTAATTGTTCTCCCGATTCCCGAATATTTTTGTTGCAATTTCTTTTAAGGCTGGAAAATCTTTTATCAGGTAGCTTTGTGTGCCGCAGTGATTGGTATGTTGCAAAGCATTCATATTAAATAAAAAATTACCAGGCGTATGACTATTTTTTCAAAGATCATTGCCGGCGACATACCGGCCTATAAGATTGCAGAAGACAGGCGTTTTTTTGCATTTCTTGATATTTTTCCTTTGGTAGAAGGTCATGTATTGGTGGTGCCGAAAATTGAGGTAGACAAATTTTTTGATGTGCCCGACGATTACCTGGGCCGTATGCTGTTATTTGCCAAACCCATTGCCAAAGCCATTGAAAAAGCTTTTCCCTGTAACCGGTGCGGGTTAGCCGTAATAGGGTTAGAGGTTCCGCATGCTCATTTGCACCTGGTGCCTATTAACGGCATAAATGATCTGAACTTTACGCGGGGAAAACTAAAGCTTTCGCCAGACCAATTAAAAGCCGCGCAGGAGAAGATCCTGGCCAATTTGAAGGCTCGGAGTAATGAGGTCAATGGTGAGTTGTGAATGGTGAATACCGCTGCACGCAAAAGCAGGTTTCAAGTTCAAGGGAATTCAAAAACCGGTAACTGGCCTCCTGTAACTGGTAACCGGCAACTATTTCGCCTGTATCCGGCCGGGGTTTTTGGATATAAAATCTTCCCAGCCTTTTAATTTCTTCCCGGCAGTTTTAAGCAAAGCGTTATCCTGGAAATGATGACATACCGCTACCGCCAATGCATCGGAGGCATCCAGGTATTTGATGTCGGTATGCTTGTGTATACTCAAAATGCGTTGCAACATTTGCCAAACCTGATCTTTCCCCGCATTACCATTGCCGGTAATAGATTGTTTTATTTTTTTCGGAGAATATTCAGATACTTCCAACCCGGCGCTCATGGCAGCGGCAATAGCTACGCCCTGTGCGCGTCCCAGTTTAAGCATACTCTGTACGTTCTTACCAAAAAAGGGCGCTTCAATGGCAAAAGTGGAAGGCTTATGCGTTTTGATGAGCTCGCAAACTTTTTGATGAATAAGCTGCAGGCGTTCATAATTATCTTTACGGGCATTCAGCTTCAGCACACTCATTTCAATCAACTTTAATTGTTGTTGTGTTACAGCGATAATGCTATATCCCATAACCAGTGTACCGGGGTCAATACCAAGAATTATTTTTGATTGTGTTTGCAATGAGCGTTGGGATTGGATTACTTTGTGAACTTATTTTGATGACGTTGAACAAAAATATCAAAATTCTGCTCAACTATGTGATTGGTCCGCTGGTGTTTTGCCTGCTGACCTGGTCAATTTACCGGCAATTGCTGCGGCAGAGTAACTGGCAGGTATCATTGCAACATGCCTGGCGGGCCATGACGGGCGCCGAATCGTGGAAGCTGATGCTGGCTGTTGCGCTCATGTTTGCCAACTGGGGATTAGAAGCCCGTAAATGGCAGGTCGTGATCAGGCGGGTACAGCCCTTATCATTTATACAATCATTGAAAGCTGTTTTTACCGGAACAACAATGGCATTTTTTACCCCCAACCGCATAGGGGAATACATGGGACGGATATTATATCTTGATGAAGGCAAACGAGTAAAAGCAATTTCACTTACTATTGTATGTAGTATGGGGCAGCTGCTGGTTACCTGGTGGGCAGGAATTGGCGGAATTTTATATTTACAGGCCTATGGGAATACAGAATTGCTTCATACGTTTGCACCGCATACGGTACTTTGGATGAAGATGTTGTTATATTTTACGGTGGCTGTTGCTGTAATTTTAACATTATTTTATTTTCGCTTAGCAGGCCTGGTAAGATGGATTGAAAAGATACCGCGATTGCAGAAACCTGTCTCCTATATACGGGTTTTAGATAGTCTTAACGCAACCATCTTATTTCGGATCTTGTCTTTATCTGTACTTAGATACAGTGTGTTTATAGGACAATATTTCCTGCTATTTGATGTGTTTGATGTGCATGTAACCGCTGCACAGGTTGCGGGCTCGGTAAGTGTCATATTCCTGGTTTTATCGATAGTGCCAACTATTGCTGTGATCACCGAATTGGGAGTGCGATGGAAAATCGGCATTGAAGTGGTACAACTTTTTGATAGCAATATTACCGGTATCCTGGCTACCTCCCTGATCATTTGGATCATTAACCTGGTAATACCGGCATTAATTGGGAGTTTGCTGATTTTAGGAATTAAAGTATTTAACAATAGAAAATAATACGCCGGCACGGACGTCAACCTTATTAAATGGATTAATTGAATAGCGTTACATGAAAGTAAACCGACCACTCGTTCTCCTCTTGCTTATCGTTATTAGTTTTCCGCTCAGAGCCGGGGATGGCTTTTGCGAATTGCGTAATTCGGCTTTTTCGGATGGGGAAATGATCACCTTAAAGGTATTTTATACAGTAGTTGGCGCGTATTTCGGAGCCGGAGAAGCCAATTTTAATACCACGCTTGAGAAGTTGGCTGGTAAAACGGTGTACCATATTACAGGAGATGGTAAAACCTATAGCTTTTACGATAATTTCTTCAAGGTTCGGGATAAATATGAAACCTATATTGATACGGCAACGTTGCAGCCATACCGGTTCATTCGTAACGTATATGAGGGTGGGTATAAAAAGTATGAAAATGTAACGTTCAATAAAACCAGCAATTCGGCCGTGACCAACCAGGGTGTTTACAAAGTGCCTGAATGTGTACAGGACGTATTAAGTGCTGTTTATTACTCCCGTAATATTGATTTTAATAAGCATAAGGTAGGTGATAAGATCGAATTTTCGATGTTCCTCGATAACGAGGTATATCAAATGTACCTTCGGTACCTGGGTAAAGAAACCATCAAAACAAAGTATGGTAAGTTCAAAGCCGTAAAATTCAAGCCACTCCTTATTAAAGGGACGATCTTTGAAGGCGGCGAGAAAATGACGGTTTGGGTAAGCGATGACAGGAACCATATACCCCTCCGGATCGAAAGCCCGATTTCTGTTGGCAGCGTAAAGATCGATATGATCAGTTATCGCAATTTGCGGTATCCGCTTACTTCGTTGGTGAGCCTGTAAGCAGGCTGCTCTTTGATGCGGTACTTTTCCTAAATAACCAACTGATTTTCAGGGCTAATTAAAAATTTCCAGCAGCAACCTCCCCTTGAGAAAGGTGTTTTCTGATTATTCATATGTTTGTTTAATAAAGGACCGTGCAGGTTCCGGTCGATGCAAACCAGGAACTTAAAACTCAATTTTCAAATTGGTCCTTCTTTTAATTTCGCATCACTCAACTCTCCCGCGCCATAAATTATTTGTACAGAACCAGATCTGTAGGTGCCGCCATTTTCGTCAATTGACCTCAACTTCGCGTGCCCGGGCGGATGCTGCAAAAAACGACGATCGAAATTTATAAATCCTCGATTTTGGATCGTATGCTGAAAATTCAGTTTTTCTTCTCTGGCAAAATTTGCATTTAACCCGACCGGTTGTTTTTTCACCCGCCCTCTTTTTCACTTCGCTCAACGAATGTGTTTTTTCCGTCCAACCGTTCATTTTCTTCGCCACACCGATTTTTGACGTTATCTGCTTAGCCAAAATTTTTCAACGGCTCAAAATTTAAAACGGAGGTAAGAAATTCTAAAAAACGAAAAATTGACAAAAATCATCAAAAATCAATTTTTAGCGTTTGCTGATTAATTTGTGGCTTCGCTTGATCGACTCGTGCTAACGTGGATGTCAATCTTTGAGAAATATCAATTTGGCGATCCGAAATCTCAAATACTGCAAAAATCGAAAAAATGGATTTTCATCAAAATCCGCAAAGTCGAATATCAAAAACAATAAATACGTGTAAATTTTAATAGATTTTCTCCGTTTGTGTACGTCAGATCTCTTTTAATATTGGAACGACAAAAACGCCATAAACGTAAAAAGCGCCAATAACGATCCTTATATATTTTTCGCATATTCACTTAATTGTAGTTGTTTAAACAATAACGGCAACTTATATGTACAGCCGAATTATGCGTATTGGTTACGCATGTAATTTACAACAACGCAAAGACTCCTCAATGAAACAGCCATATACGAAGTTGCCTGTTCATTCAGATTTCTATTAGCTAATTGAATCAAGGTTAGAACACTGTATTTGCAGCGCCCTGCTACGTCGGCTGGTATTTCTATCATTTATTTTTTAAAAACCTTTTTATATGAATTGTAAGAATAAAAAACGTTCTAACGTTATGGTGATGCTGAACTTTTAATATCAGTTTATTGTAACGGACAACAAAGCATGTTCAATCACGGGCAACCGGTTGCAACATTTTTATCAGGCAGATACATTTTGGGGTCGTAAAGAAAG
>Ga0307509_10011962_pt1 | contig 10427 bp, 10 predicted proteins | sample 10_EM_MG_FD_202245 | JGI IMG/M metagenome (GOLD analysis project Ga0307509, IMG submission 202245) | Populus trichocarpa ectomycorrhiza microbial communities from riparian zone in the Pacific Northwest, United States - 10_EM | ecosystem: Host-associated > Plants > Roots > Unclassified | place...
GCTATTTGAACATTATCAAGCAACGGAGAAGAGATCTTATCAATATAAGTTTTTACGCTAGAAAAATCTTTATCACTTTACCTACCTCTATTTTGAATTATTGAGCCTTCCTAGACAATCTCCGTCTTCGATTTTGATTATCGGCCTGAGTTATCTCGCAAGACTTTAAGATAGGCTCCCGCCTAACAGATTGTCTAGGAAGGCTCAATGTTTCAAAGTAGAGGTAGGTAAAGTGATAAAGTTTTTTCTAGCGTAAAAACGTATATTGATAAGATCTCTTCTCTGTTGCTTAATAATGTTCAAATAGCTTGGGAGGCACCTCGATATTTATATGCTGCGTCTGGGTGGTCGCGGGCTACATCTAGTTCTTATACTAACTAAGTACCTACTAACAAACTCTAACCTCTTCTGAAAGTGCGAACCCCATTTGACCCTGACAATTTTGTTATCTCACTTCAACTTCCGAACCGCAACACCACGAAATTACCTCATGGTGCTCCCACACATCAGTCCATTGGTTACGATCCATCTTCGTCGGCAGGGAGTCTTGCTTACCATTTGCATACGCAGAATGGTCTCCATGATTGAACCAACAAAGGGGCCAGCTTTGTTATCGAACCTGTCAGCATTGCAGGTATATTCTGCAACCGACATCTGCGAGGCATAAGATAGACTTGTTACGATAATCGCACCAATAGCCATTATCCTTCCATAGTCATATCGTTATCGTATGCTTCCGTCAGCATCCTACGAATGCTATTGACGTGTGTGAGTGCAGGTATGCCTGATTTCTCAAACTACCTCATCCAACAACACCATTCACTTCTGCGACTTTCATCGCGAGAACGTGGAGTATTCAATGTGTTGCTTAACCATGGTCCGTAAAAACGTCCCGTTACCTAGTGACCACCTTCGTGACTCTTTCCTTTAGTGTTCAGTAACCTTATGCGACGTGGACCGATTTGGCTCGAACCACTTGCATAAGCTCGCCAAAGGCCTTCCCTCATATATCCTGCGAACGGGATCCGGTCAGACGGATGGCCGCAACGTATAAGTGGTTACAAGGATGGCTCCAATGACCATATCTTTAGTGAGGGGACGCAACTACAGCGGTGTCTGCCGATGTAGCGCCGTCACAACGCTGGTGCGGGAGGGGGGTCTTTGCTTGTCCTCTTGAACTCAGAATCCTAAGGTAGGGTAACTATAGGTCTTTATTCACTAAAGGAAGGTTAAGCCTTCCGGTATGCCTAATACGAGCTCCCTCTCTCTAAGCCTTGTCCTTGAACGCTTCTAAGATCTTCCTTTTATTTAAACAAATTAACTCCTATTTGAACTCCAGGTAGTAGGGTAAAAAACCTCATGCGTTTACTTGTCCACACGAGGAAAACCTTTCTTCCCTATTCAACATCTGCCCTACTTGGCATATCCTGGTTTTCCTGATGACAACCTTCTATCAGTTTCTGAGCGTTCCTTAAACTCTCACGTGGTTCCCAGGTATTCTCATCCTCTGAACACCCTTTCCATTTAACAAAATATTTTAGTTCGCGGATTCGTTTATTACGCCCGCGAACCTTCCTTGTATAAGAGATTATTTCACTCTTTACAATCCGTTCCACTTCCCACTCGAGATCACCATCGATCTCTTCTGGCTCTCGTGGAGGCTGTTCTCTTCCTTCTCGGACCGAGGATCGATAAGGTTCTAACAGCGAAACATGGAAGGTTTGATGTATCCTCCATGTAGGCGATATTTCGAGTTTGAAGGCACGTTGTCCTTTCGCTTCTATGATTTTGAAGGGTCCATAGAGCTTGGGACGTAACTTCTTTGAGGGTCGTTTTGTACGAATATTTTTTCCATTTAACATTACCAGATCGCCTTCTTTATAGTCCGGCTGTTGTAATGCTTTTCGGTCGTTGTATCTTCTCATTGCGTCTCGGGTATAATTTATCGCCTCTACCGCTCATTTGTGAATCACCTTCATCCAGAGGCTGTATAACTCAGCCCCTGGGTTCTGAGCTTGTTGTTTTCTCATCCATTCTGTTTGTGGATGGTAACCGTAGTTTGCGAAGAAGGGTGACATTCTGTGTGCATTGGTTGCGGAATTTTTGTACGCGAATTCGGCTAAGGGTAACAGCTGATACCAATCGTCTTGGTGGTAGTTGACGAAATTTCTTACGTATCCTTCCAGCACTTGGTTGATTCGTTCCGTCTGACTGTCCGTTTGTGGGTGGTATGCTGTTGACATTTTCCTTTTAATCCCTAGTAACTTGCATAGGGATTCCCAAAATTCTCCTGAGAATTTTGCATCCATATCGGATATGATTTCCGTTGGTAGACCGTGAAGTTTCCAAACTTCTTGTAGGAAGACATTTGCAACGTCCGTTGCGGTTGCGTTTGGAGGGAGGCCGATAAAATGTCCCATTTTTGTGAATCGGTCGACTACTACTATGATTTGAGTGTAGCCTTGTGATTCCAGTAGTTGGGTGATGTAATCGGTTGAGATAGAGTTCCATGCTGCATATGGCGTTTCGAGAGGTTGAAGTAATCCCCATCGTGCATGTCGTGGAGATTTATTGTGTTGGCACTCATCGCATGACCGGATGTAATCGTTTATCCATTCGGTGAGTCCTTTCCAATAAAAATCTCTCATGATTATCTCTATCGTTTTTTCCATCCCAAAATGTCCTGCTACCTTCGAATCGTGGCATCCTTTCGCAATCTTCGTTTTTAGCGCATTATTCGCAGGTATGTATATCTGATTTTTGAAGTAGGGAAACCCGTCTTTGTATTGCCAATTCGTAGGCAATTCCTTGCCACGGGTTATTAGATCTTTTAGCGTTGCCTCACTGCTTAACCATTAGAGATCATTTCTTGATGCTTCTCGGACTTCTTCCAAAAGTTCTAACTCATATTCTGGTAGTTGAGCTTTGGATATCATAGCGCTTGACACCATGACTTCTTCCTGAAGGAGCTATGGATTTTGTCCGATATCGTTTTCGCTAAATAATCTATTTTCCCTGCTGTCTGCATATAGCTGACACATGATCGGTTGTACCTGTTCCACTGTAATGGTTCGCTTCGGTGATAGGTCTGTGCTCCCAAATCCTTTGTTTCCCCGATTGGTTATCTGTACGTGGTCTACCTCCATCATTCCAGACATGTCTATTTTTTCGATGATCATTTGTGCAATCAGGTCCCCTTCTTGTACCTGATAGCTCTTTTTGCCATGATTCATCATAATGACTTTGATTTCTCCTGTATAGTTGGCGTCAATTACTCCCCCGCCGATTCCTATACTTTCTTTATATGCCAGGCCGCTTCGTGGGGCTATTCTAGCATAAGTCCCTTGCGGTATTCCTATAGCAATTCCAGTTCCGACAAGCCTTTGTCCTCTTGCAGGAATCAGCACATCTTCCAGAGCGTATAAATCGTGTCCTGCCGAAAACCTTGAGCCTCTTGATGGTAACTTGGCTTTGGCTGCCATTTTCATTACTTGAATAGCTGCGGCTTGCTGTACTAGCATCCGTTTTGTGAATTTTTCCTGAACCAGTTCGTCTTGTACAAGACTTATAGAGAAATGTTCCGGTTTTAGGATTGACTGTTCGGTATACTCAGCTCCCTCTTCAGGACGATACTCCGGTCGTCTGCTTAATGCGTCTAGTTTACTGCTTCTAGACCCCGGTCGATAGATGATTTTGGTGTTGAACGATGCAAGCAAGTGCGCCCAACGAATTTGCCTTTGATTCCACTTCTTTGTCGTTACCAAGTGTTGCCAATTTTGGTGATTGGTGTAAACCGTAATTGGTTTATCCGCACAATACAAGTAGTGTTTCCATTCCATGAAAGCTTCCAATATGGCTAGAAGTTCCTTATCGTGAATCTCATAGTTGCGTTCGGCTGAATTTAATTTTCGGGAATGTAACGCCACTGGGTGAAGTCTTTTATCCTGAAATTGGGATAAAATTGCCCCAAGCGCGAAGTCGCTTGCGTCTCTTTCAATGACCGTTTCTCGTTCTGGATAAAAATGCGCCAGGATCGGCGCCGTTGTGAACGGCTGTTGGAGTTTTTCAAATGCTATGTTCTGCTCTCGTCCCCAGCTGAACTTTTGTTTGTCTCCTTTCAGCGTTTCCGTTATTGGTTTGCATATCTTCGAGAAGTTTTCGATGAATTTTCAATAGAACTTTGCAAAGCCAAGAGAAATTTGAACTTCCTTCACCGACCTAGGTGCTTTCCATTTCCTTATGGAGTCCACCTTCCTCGTGCTCATTGTTACCCCATCTGTCGCCACAATATATCCCAGGAATTCAACAGCTTTCACATGAAACTCAGACTTCTTAATGGACACCGCTAACTGGTGTTCCATCAATCGCGAAAGTACTTTCTTGACCATTGCGACATGTTCCGTATGCGTCTTCGAGTAGATGAGGATGTCATCTAAGTACACTACCACTCCTTGGTCAAGAAACTCGTGTAATATTTTATTCATCATGCGTTGGAAGGTTGCGGGAGCATTGACTAGTCCAAACGGCATGACCTTGTATTCGTATTGTCCGTATCGAGTTCTGAATGCTGTTTTCCACTCGTCGCCTTTCTTAATCCTAATCAGGTGATAACCGTCCTTGAGGTCCAGCTTCGTGAATATTGTGGCACCTGGAACTCGTTCTCGTAATTTACTCATTAGAGGGAGCAGATATCTATCGAGAATCGTCAATTTGTTGAGTTGTCCGTAGTCCACACATAATCGTAAACGACCGTCAGGTTTTGGGACAAACAAGATTGGCGCTCCAGCAGGTGACTGGCTATGCGTAATCTTACCTTGTGCTAGCATCTCTTCAAGGTAGGTTTTTAGGGTATTTAACTGGTATTGGGACATAGGATAGACGGGTCCTCAAGGAGGTTCTGATCCTTCCTTAAGGTCGATCGCGTGGTCGAATCTTCATCTCGGGGGCATTTTTTCCGATGCTTCTAGTTGCAACAAATGCTTGAATTGAGCGTATTCCCGTGGTAAAGTTTTCAACTCTACGGGATCTTTCTCTTCTATCTTTCCTATTCTTCCCACATACTGAGCCTTTGGATCGAATGCGACTGTCTCGTCATACTCAAACAGATCCTTCACAGCCCCATCCTCGACATGATCACGACATGTCATTTGTCCGAAACTCCATTTTTTCGGTTCGTCCAAGTGGGATAAGTGGTGTTCATGGTACAACCATCCAAAGGGGAAATGAGGTCAAAGCGTGCTGTATCTCGGCGGAGATGGGAGACCTATATCCATTTCCGATTTCCAATGTGATGGGGCGGGTATATCTTTGTCCGCCTGATGAACTTGAGAGTCCGTCGAATCCGACTATTCTGATGGGTTTCCTTCGGACTTTGTATGGAATGTGAAGTCGTTCGACTAGCTTTTCGCTTGATAGGAAGCAACTGGCACCTGGGTCCAGTAAAACATGAATGCGCATGCGTTTGCCCTCAACATCTAATTGGGCAGGTCCTTCCGGACATAAATAAAGTTTTGGAGAACTCGGTATTGGCCTCTGAGGGCTATCCGGCTCTTCGTTTTTTCTCTTAAAATGTATTGTCTTGTTGACTGTGGTTGCTTATTACCACGCCCTCCTAGTTTCGTCCAGAGAGGACTCCATAGATAAACTTTCTGAATTAGTATTTCGGGCAGCCCACTACCAGCGGTCTTTACCTCCTGCCGAGGAGTTCCCAAATACTAGGCATTACCGTCTCGCACAATGGTTCCACCTTGCAACTAGGCCTGCGCAGTCCGTATCGTTGACTTATTTTGTGGATCCTTGGCGACTGATCGGGAATGGTACCTTCGACCATATACCATTTTTGGGTGTAAACCGAGAAGCCTGTTGGGCCTTGGATAGCATAGAGGCTTAAATAAGCGTGCCCTAGTCACTAAAGCCACAGCTCGGGTAATTATCCTCGCCCCACGCTCTTCCTCAACGTATTTCGGAACCCTTGTGCTAGAGCGGCACCTGTCACTATCCCAGAGATAGTTTAAACTAGATAGTGAGTCTGAATACCCGATGTATCCTAGCTTTTGACTTCCGGTGTCTTTTATCTATCCCCTACTGTGCAGCGTCGGCTTTCGCTAGGTTCCGGCAGTTTTGTGCCATCTTGTCCCTTAGATCGAGGTAGAATAGTCTCGTCTCTGTTGGCTAGCTTCCAGGCATGCAAAGTCGGAAATTATCTCGCCTTTTTGCACCCTTCCCGGCCCTCAACGTCTTTCAATCTTTCCTCAACCCGTGCCCTGGCTTCTTCCCTTGTCCAGTTCCAGTTCTCTTAACGCAATCGAAATCAGCTGCCAACTTCCACGAATGATTACATTGGTCTGGATTGTCTCGGTGCCTGGCTGGACTCTTTTCCTTCTTCTTATGACCTGGTTCCCCTTCTTCTGATTTTTCTGACCGTCGTTTCTCCGAGGTACTCTGACCAAGGGGTTCATTCGGTAAAGACTCTTCATTCTGGGACCTCAGTCACAAGATGCGCGCCGCGTTGTTCTTTTTGACTTTCGATTCCCGGAGTTACCCCCGGACTACCCATCCACCGTTGCCGGTGGTGCCTGAGAACACTCATAGTTCCTCGCCGTCATATATACTCCATGCAACCGGACGGTCTATCCTGTTCACCGATCGTGAACTTTCTCCCAGGCTTCGTTCAGCCACGACAGCTACCCTTTTTCTTTGGGCCTGGGGTTGATCGCGTTTTCATTTATTCGTTTCGTCCCCTTTTGTGCCGAATGACGCGACAGAATGCTCCTTCCGACAATGTTTGCAGAAGTGGTTTGTCATTTCACATCGTGTGCATCCCTTGTTATTTCGTTGTTGATCAATAACATCTTTAGGGATGGAGTCGTGAGCTTTGTCCCAGTCTGTGTATACTACCTCTTTCTTATTGGTAGCTGTCTTTTCTTTTGACCACTCCTTCTTCTAACGGGGTACCTTAGGCTTTCCCATATAGGTGGCCCATTTTTGTGCCGTATACCTTTTGGCAGGTCTTGGATTGCTCTTCGTTTGATCCCGGTCTTCTGTTTTTCGACTTATCGATGTCCCCGAGGATTCGCCCTTTCCATGTCTTAGGCGTTTTCCTTCCTCGTGATTTTCGTGCTGAATCATAGCATTCTTAAATCCTGCCAACTACAATTCGTCGTTGGGATAGGTTTCGAAGGATAGTCTTAATAATCCGGCCTCCGGCATCTGAGCTTTAAGCATGTCTCTCCATGCTACCCCTTGGAGTCCAACTTTAATGTTGTGGTTCTCCATTCAGAAAAGGAATTGTCGTATGTCCCCATGATATCTTTCAAGTTTCATCAACTTGTGGGTTCTCTCCGCCTCATAGGTAGGCGCAAATCTTTCGGTTACTTTTTGTTCAAACATGAACCATCTTTCGTAACTGATTTCCTTCTTGTATCCCAATGCCCCCGACATTTTCTTCCGATAGGTGTCTGTGAAAGGAGCCACATCTTCTCCTTCCATTCGTCCCATGGCGTATTTAATTCGATCTACATCCATGGTCCATTGGTGGCTGTTTCGTTCACAATAGTCTTGAACTGCGATTAACCATATTCGAATATCCTGGTGGGATTTATTTTTGAATACCCATGGAGGGTCGGAGGGTCTTTTGGTGTGTAGCAGTCGTTCTCCAGCGATTGCTTTAGCCATGACCTCTACCACGTCTTCTTCTTCGTCCCCTTTTTTGGGATCTGGCTCCGCTCGGCCTTTTCCCTTTTTCCCGTGACTCGGGCCTCCTTTCGGATCCTGCCCTTCGTCGTCGTCGTCATCGTTACCATCATCTGGGTTGGGGTCTCGTGCTCCGTGCATAGTCGTTGGTGGTAATTGGCCTCCCCAGTTTTCTCCTGTCTGTTCAGGAGTGGGATTTGACCGTTTCTTTGGGGTTCCATCGGTATTCCGTACGGGCTGTTCCCTATTGTCAGTAACTACAGTTGTGGCTGCTGACCTTTGAGCCGATATGGCTCCTACCTGGGCCTTTAAATCAATTAGAATATCATGAAGCTTCGCCATTTCTGCTTCATGACGTCCCTGTTGATTCCTCGCGGCCTCCTTATGTTCTTCCTTGTGTCAATTTATAACCGACACATACTTGGCATTGTCGTTTGCTCGGGCTTCCTCTACCTCGAGGATACGGTCCCGAAGCTGCTCGTCCTGTCGCTGGCTATGTTCTGCCTGGTCTGCTTGGCGAGCTTGTTGGGCTTGGAATTCTACTTGGACCTTTGCCACGATTTGTGCCTGAATAGTTTTGGACTCTTGGTCCAACATGTTGATGGTTTTCTTGAACATGCTTAATTCCTCGACCAGTATGGACTCACCTAGTTCCAATCGGTGCTGGAGTTTTCCTAACGCTCTTGCCTGTTGTTGGCCTTCCCTAGATAGTTGTCCGATATCTAGGGACATGGAATTTTGTTCTGTAGCCATTCATTGACTAAATCTTCCGAGAACTCCTCCTGGGTGGCCCGCGAATTGGTTTAACTCTTCTCGTGAGACAAAGTTGGGAGTAGGTGTCTTAGAACGTTCTCGCACTAGTCGTCCAAAACCTATCCTGCCAATGGTACTGGTGTCCAGTGGACCAGGGGTTCAGCTGCTGCTATGGATGATAGTCTCATCCCCCCGGTCATTTCAGAATCGTGGGTTTCTTCTGTCATGATTGGTGATCGTGATGTGTCGGGTCGCCGATACACCGGAAATTTCTATGTGCTTTATCGTACTGGTTTGGAGGGTATCTGATGATGCTTATCAAAATGACTTGGGGTTAAGCCAGATACGTGGGATTTCTCTGTCCTTGTTGGAAGTAGGGTATGGGGTGTTCCAGAATTCGTCTGGAAATTCGTAGGTTTTTATATCCCTCGTGGGATAGGGGGTGTTCCACTCCTCGTCCGGTGCTTCGACCAGGTCTTCGTTCTTATGAACAACAGTAGTGGCAGCGGCAACAGTATTGCCGTGCTGGAAAAAATAAAGTATTTGGAGAATGTGAGGTGTATCTCCGAAAGGTTCTTCGAATGTGTAGAATCGATGTTCGCAGATAGAATGGACAAGAGATAAGGGTTCGAAAATGATCGCTTCACATGTTTTGTTGAGCAGTCGTGTCATGTAGTAAGCGTTGGTAACAAGGAGAACTATCAATATACTGTTAGGCAGGAGCCTATCTCAAAGTCTTGCGAGATGACTCAGGCCGATAATCTTAATCGTAGACGGAGATTATCTAGCAAGGCTCAATGTTTCAAAGTAGAGGTAGGTAAAGTGATAAAGATTTTTCTAGTGTAAAAACTTATATTTATAAGATCTCTTCTCCGTTGCTTGATAGTGTTCAAATAGCTCGGGAGGCACCTCGATATTTATATGCCGCGTCTGGGTGGTCGCAGGCTACATCTAGTTCTTATACTAACTAAGTACCTACTAACAAACTCTAACTTCTTCTGAAAGTGCGAACACCATTTGACCCTGACAATTTTGTTATCTCACTTCGACTACCGAACCGCAACACCATGAAATTACCTGACGGTGCTCCCACACATCAGTCCATTGGTTACGATCCATCTTCGTCGGCATGGAGTCTTGCTTACCATTTCCATACGCAGCATGGTCGCCATGATCGAACCAACAAAGGGGCCAGCTTTGTTAACGAACCTCGCAGCATTGCAGACATATTCTGCAACCAACATCTGCGAGGCATAAGACAAACTTGTTACGATAATCACACCAATAGCCATTATCCTTCCATAGTCATATCGTTATCGTATGGTTCCGTCAGCATCCTACGAATGCTATTGACGTGTGTGAGTACGGGTATGCCTGATATCTCAAACTACCTCATCCAACAACACCATTCACTTCTGCGACTTTCATCGCGAGAGCGTGGAGTATAGAATGTGTTGCTTAACCATTGTCCGTAAAAACGGCCTGTTACTTGGTGACCACTTTCACGATCCTTGTCTTTAGTGTTCAGTACCCTTATGCGACGTGGACCGATTTGGCTCGAACCACTTGCATAAGCTCACCAAAGGTCTTCCCTCATATACCCTGCGAACTGGACCCGGTCGGAGGTACGGCCGCGATGTCTACGGGGTTACGAGGAGGGCTCCAATGACCATATCTTTAGTGAGGGGACGCAACTACGGCGGTGTCTGCCAATGTAGCGCCGTCCCAACACGGTGCGGGAGGAGGGTGTTGGCTTGTCCTTTTGAACTCAGAATCCTAAGGTAGGGTAACTATAGGTCTTTATTCACTAAAGGAAGGCTAAGCCTTCCGGTATGCCTAACATCGGAAGAATCAACAGTGTAACAGGTTTACTCCTGTCTAACGAAAAGGTACAATAGAGGGCTAGCGGTTGACCGGCAAGCGCTAGGTCTAAGGGAGGCTTCAGAGAACTCGAAGGTAATGAGGGATAATAGTTAAAGGGC
>Ga0307509_10011964_pt1 | contig 10427 bp, 9 predicted proteins | sample 10_EM_MG_FD_202245 | JGI IMG/M metagenome (GOLD analysis project Ga0307509, IMG submission 202245) | Populus trichocarpa ectomycorrhiza microbial communities from riparian zone in the Pacific Northwest, United States - 10_EM | ecosystem: Host-associated > Plants > Roots > Unclassified | place...
TCCGAAAGTTCGATCTCCCAAGGACAGTATGTTGGTTCCCTCGATTTTCTGTACTAGTACAAGTATCCAGTATACACGCCGGTCCCTTCAACGCACGGCGGTGTAATCTAGATTTGACCAGACGAAAAGTACTTTTTTTTTTCTTGTGCGATCACGGACACAATTCATCCGATTCATCTTCTCCCTCGGCGCGATTCTGGTGTGCCCTGACGGAAACGGTAGCAGATGCAGAGATGTTGTATTGGCTGTCAAATGAATCCGCGGGAAATGCCACGGAACCATCCGCGATGGAGGCGCATCGAAAATTTCTTTTGTTTGCTGCGCTGGGAATTCCTCGAGCGTGGATTATTGCCTGGTGCCAATTTCCGCGTTTCCGAAGTGGCACTCGCTCAAAATGACCTCGCAGAAGTGTCGGCAAGACAACGAGGAGTGTTTGCAGTTTCGTATTATTTGTGAAGTGACGACAGCGTGGCCGGTCCAAGACATTAATGGAAACAAGGACGACGGGGCATATGAAAAAAACTTACTTGACTAGTGGATCTCAGGCCATCGTCAAAAGGATCTATGGCGGAGTTAAATTCTCGGATTAATGGCGCCCCAGAACACAGGCTGAAAAAAGCAGGGTGTGTGTCGAGTTGTTCGCGAGGACGAATTGTGTATCTTTCAAAAGGCCTGCGTTCGGGCATCAGGTTTGAGGCATAGGGTACAGTTCAATAATCAAGGTCGTAAACTTTGTTGCACTGGTGTTCTTTTTTCAAACGAGAAGCCCGAACTGGCTTGACTGAAATAGGCAGGAGGTGCCCAAGGGAAAGAGCCCGAGAATATTATCACATCATCGCGACACGACATTCATTCTTTTTGGCCTCGCACCTTACTGGTCGAGGGCCCTGAACCCGCTGGTAAAAAAAAAGGTGAAATTTTGTCATCAAGGCTGGCGGGTGATGGGGTAACAGAAGGCAGGGGAATTTCCCCTCCGAGTTGCCTCTCGTCTGTCTTCTTTTCCACGTTGTAAGACACACAGGCCGCGCGTGGCACGGCCACTGTTTGGGAGCGCGGACGGGCGCACGATTCTATTTGCGCAATTGATTTGGTGAGGAAAGTTCACAAAATGGCACTAACCCTGAGATCTTGCTTTCGGCGATCCATTCCCGATACGCGGTGATCCGGCAGTCGCTTGGTTCGACCGCTCGAACAGGGCTCCCATCCCTGGAGTTTATAAGTCCCAAAGAATAACTTCCACGGCTCCCTCGTCCGTCGATCCCAACTTCCAGAACCATCCGAAATAGTATGGCCGACAGCCTATCTTAGCGAGTCCCTGCTTTCTGTACATCTCTCAGCCTGTTCTGACCCCCCCGTTGCCTTACCCCAGCTCAACCTCGGGTCATTATATGCCGTCGTACTACTCGTCTTCGCAGCATCCCGCGACCGGAAACGGTCTTGACCTCCCAGCCCCGCTTTCCAGAGCAGGAGACACGACACAGCGTAGGCGACCGAAATACACTCGCAGCAAGACGGGATGTATGACCTGCCGTCAAAAGAAAATCAAGGTTCGACTTCGTCTCGTGCCATCTTGCGCAGTAGCGGCCTTTTTTCCTGGTGCTGAAACCGGGGTGTTTTTTTCTTTTTAGTGTGATGAGAATAAACCCAAGTGCCACCGATGTGCGCACGGGCAACGAGACGTGGGTTCATTGTCTGAAGACGTTGCGCAAAGCTCATATGCCATCCAGTGCACTTGGCCCGTGGGAGTTGAACCGCGAAAGAGGGCTCCTCCGAAAAGAGTGGATTCCATCCATATAGACCATCCTGACGTTCGCCCGTCTACGGCCAGTTCTTCAGGCATATCTGAGGGTTCGACCCCGCCGACGAGACACCACACGCCTCCCAAACGCGAGTTACCGGAGCTTGACTTGCCTCCCTTGACTCTGCGGAGACACAGGTGAGCGGGGTTTTCAACCTTACATGCCTCGTTGTGGCTGACGTACATTAGTGACCTTCATGGACAGCCTCACCACCCTCATGGGCATTCGATGACTTCTTTGATGGACCCTGGGCACCGGTCCAGGTGCGTGGCTTAAAGTTCAATCGTTTGCTCCATCACCCACATGGTGCAGCCTTCTTCCCGTTAGCTCAGGATCTCAATTTCACGCCCCCTCTTCACATTCAAATCTGTCCGTGATACCTGAGCTGTCGAATTCATACCTCACATTGCCACCTGTGGACCAGCTCTATAATACCCCTGCACCTCAACAGCAGTACTCCTCATCGGCTCCTCTAGGCGGGGTCCCTCGTGTAGCCCAGACATCTGGTTCAGGCTATAGATACTACGACAATATGCAATCTATGTCCAACTGGATGCCTCAAGCCCCGTCGCATTTGGAGCCGATGGACTCATACGTACGGATCCCCCATTCCCATGATGACCCTACATTTGTCCTAACCCTCTTGTTTTTTGTGCTCAGTTCTCTCACACACAAGACAGGTTTTCCGCGGGGACATCGTCCTCCGATACCCAACCCAGCCGATACCACTAATTCTAGTAATACCTCACTGCTTTCGTCGTCGTTACACATCTTGGCCGTCCGTATCAATTCTGCTGTGCTATCAGACTTTTATAGCATTATTATACCATAGTGCATACACTGTTCTCTTTTGTACTTTTCAACATTATTGTATACAGTTTCTAAGTTATAGGGTCGTCGTTTACCATTATAGACCGCACATTATTCCATTGGGCGCTTTTTTTATTGAGGCCCCTCGGAAGGGGGAAAGGAAGGATGTGAGACGGACTCCCGGTGAGCGCGCATCAAAGAAACCTCAAAGAAACCTTCGTCAGGTTAATGTCACCTCGAACCTGGGTCGAGTTGCCAAATTCTGTTTTCGGAAATACAGTCCGTTTTACACAACTCTAAAAAAAAAAATTAGGAAACCATCAGACGGCGGATGCAGCGTGGCCTGTAAGGCCCCCCAGGGTTTCGGTATCGGAACGTTGAACATTTTATTCCCTGAACTCGAGGCTGCCCATGCGCCAAGTACAGTATGTGTATGTAAAAAGCGTCGTCGGCGGTCCAGATGAGAACGTCACTTGACACAGGCGCCACGAGCACGAGGCACTCATCGGACACCGTCGGATTCCCTTCCGGAGACATTTCACCCAGAGTGCCCGGCGCCTTGTGCGCCCAGATTGTTTCATGCCATTCTCCGTAAGGGTCAGACTCGTTTCCGCGGGCTTGCTGAAATCGCCGCACATCGGAGTCGAAGAGGGTGGAGGGATGAACAAGGAGCGCAGTGCGATCGCGCCACTCAGCGCTCTGGAATTGGTGCACGACCGGCACGCAAAAAAAAAAAAAAAAAAGCTCCGTGGATCTGGCATTCCTATTGTGCTTCTCTGTAAGGGCCCTTTGCGCGGACTACAGTTACATTGGCCAAGGAATGGAATCGTAAAGGTATTGTATCCTCTTCCAAGGAAGACGCGTAAGCCGTGGCATCCGAGGAATCATCACTCAAAGTCTGTTTGGCACGCTGCTCATTGACGCAGCAGTCCCTACGATTGTCGGAGGAATTTGGACCTCGAGGACAATAACGATCGCAGCACGAGACACAGCACTCCGATTCGGCGTGGTTGTCGCATGTGAGGGACCTTTCAGTACTGGAGTCATTGAAAGAGTCCAGGGGGCGTTCAAGTTTCAACACCCGTCATTTGGTTACCAACCATAGAAGTACAAGTTGATACCTCACGCCATCATCAGGTCCATTATTCGTCGCACAATTTCCACCTCCGATTGCATTCAAACCCTAGACGCGCAGCAAAAACGTAATGCTTCATGCTTGGAGAATGTCTTGCGCCATATTGCCGTTGCTGCCCATGCTTCGTACCCGCTCAGGATAAGTGCGTGCAACATGTCGTCATGATGCGTGACCTCTGAATAATATTTTTTTTGCGGGAACGTGGGGCGAGGACCCCAATCTTTCAAATGCGTGTTTCTTTGTTACGGCGCTGACACGTGGGAAGGGAAAAGTACGACAGGAACAGCGTCTAGCGTCTCCTCGGCAATAAACGTTTAGACACTTTCGAATAATAGACGGTCGGTTCCGTGATCAGACCACAGTCGGTTCGAATTCCTTGCTTGGGGTACGACGTGTCCTCGGTCGAGTTCTAGAAGTAAAGCGGGGACCTTTCATCTGAACAATTGACATCTTCCGTAGCAGAGTCGCCAGTAGGGGGTGAGGCGATATATTTAGAAACACAAATAGGGCTTCTCTCCAGCGGTGTAATCGGATGATGAGGCAATACGAATGATGGATCACTGCATGGGCTGCAATAATCACAGTTTTACACAATTAACAGCATCGAGGAGAACTCGAGGAACCCTGGAAGCACATGCTGTGACGGTCCGAAACAAACGTTAAGCGAAAGCCATAAGCCGGCGGCACTTGGCTCTCCCTGAGAACAATTAAATCAAACTAGGTTTACCGAGGGCGAACGACTCCAGGCTGCAATGTGCGACTGTACCGGTTGGAACTGGGCGCTTGGCATGTGGCAAGGGCCCAGAGGCTGATTTTGATTGCTGATTGCTGTGGTGTAGAGTCCAACAGGACGGCGTTTGAGGCGAACGCGACACGGACTCACAGAGTTCTGGACGAAGGCGATCTTGAGTGGGGTGCGTGCATCACAACATGCGTGATGGATGCATCCCAAGGCAGGACAACGAGGAAGAAGTGTATCGAAGATTGTGGTTAAGTCGAGATCATGAATACGTTGTTTTGACGTTCGTCCACATTCGATAACGGGATTAATGAAAGTCGGATGTTATAGAATACTGATGCGTATAGGTGCCCTTGACGATCATTAGGCGTGCGAACAGGTGTAGTTGTGAGGTGTGTGGAGCGACGCCTCGAGGCCGACATAGTCACGTGGGTGGAATGGTCGAAGCCGAGGCTTTCTTTCGCTTCGCTTCTGACCCCGAACTGGTGGTCTAGTCCTTTGTCTCCTACCTTTGGGTCGAGGATCATCCCCCTGGAAATTTACTTTGCTAAAACGTGCGTACAATTAACAAATCCCTTCAATCTACCTCTTGTCTCCTCGCGCTGCCCGCGTTAATATATCGGTCAATCTGAACAGTCTCTACTGACACAAACACACGCCAAACATGAGAACGATGTCGGCAAGAGCCTCCGAAGACGATCCCATTGTTTCAGATGCAGCCAGTTCAGGGGGTATCGGATTACCTTACGTTTCCACTGTGAGTTCTCTCCCAGCGGGCATCAGCTTCATGCCGCCTTACGCTCCACGGAGACGCCAAACTTTTGGTCTCTTACCCAACCAACTTTTCGGCTTGGTGTGTTGGATGAGAAAGGACCCAGGCGGACAATGGAAGATGCGCACTCTTACGTGTTTGACTATGATGGAGTACACGGCCAAGGATTCTTTGCCGTCTTCGACGGACACGCCGGGAAGGAGGCAGCTGACTGGTGCGGTAAGAATTTCCACGAAGTGAGTCTTGAATTTCTGTACCCTGCCATGATAGTCATGTCTTTGTCCTAGTATATGCTCTCAACGCTTCAAGCCAACCCGGATGCTACTGTTCCCGATGTGTACAATCAGACGTTCCACAAAGTGGACATAAGCCTTTCAAAAATTTCTGAAGATTCTCAAGGCAGGATACATTCTGGTTGCACGGCAGTCACCGCCTTTCTTCGCATCGAAGATACTGAGGGGCGTCAATCCTTTCTCAAAGCTTTGCAAGACTCGCCCTCAAACACCACATCTATCAAAGAACCCGATGACACGACAAGTGGAAACGGCGACCCTTCTGATCACCAAAGCCAGACGTCGTCGCAGAGCCGATTAAAGTCAGCATCTGAGCGGTTCAGTCAATCTAGTTGGTCACTATCATCTATCCTACGCTTACTGTCACCTAGCACCAGCACGCCTGAAGCGGCATCACAAAGCAGTGTTTCCACTGACCCACAGTGCCCCCCTGCCGGGTCCCCCCTCCGTAGAGTGCTCTACGTTGCGAACGCTGGGGACGCCCGTGCCGTTTTGTTTCGTAAGGGACGGGCTTTGAGACTTACGTATGATCACAAAGGCACAGACAAACAAGAGGCTAAGCGGATTACGGACTCGGGGGGTTTCGTAATGAGTGGACGAGTCAACGGGGTGCTGGCTGTGACGCGGAGCTTAGGGGACTCTTCCATGAAGGAGTTTGTCGTTGGGGCACCTTACACCACTGAGACGGAGTTGACCGAGGACGATGAGATATTAATATTAGCCTGCGATGGGGTAAGCAGCTCACCCTCTCAGAAAGGTATATCACTTCTGATCGCTTGTATGCACCGAACGCAGATATGGGACGTTCTGGACGACCAGGCAGCTTGTGAACTCGTACGGGCTATTCCGGATCCCCAGCTAGCGGCAAGGGCTTTGGTTCAGGAAGCTACGCATCGGTACACGAACGATAACATCACTGCCATGGTGATAAGACTTAAAGATGTTCCTGCCGAACTCCAGTCTTAGTGAGGCTCGATGCGGAGGCGGAGCGTGGTGTTTATCCGGGCAACCCCCAGTGCACCGCTTCGCCCGGCGTCCACTTCCCTACGTGACGTAGATCTGAACTGGGGACAGTCCCACTCGGTATAATTCAGAGATACTTAATATTCAAGTGTACCAACAACTACGTACGTTTGTAAAGCTACTCAGGACTCAGGACTCATAAATGGAATGAACGCAAACGAGATTTGGGAGCGTGTGAATCCGTTCGTGTGGAGCGGATTTATAAATCGTTTGCGCCTTCCATCCAACATCGTTCGGTCGGTTTAAAATACGACACAGTACAGTACACGAGGCGACACCCTTCCTTCCTTCTAAATACCAACATGACTCACCCGGATCAATGGGGTGCACAGGCCCGCGATGCGCCAAGGCCAGACGTCCCATATGCCAAGCAGCCTTTACCAGGGGTAGCGCCAATACAGCAGGACCAAAGGTACATAGACTCAGGGGCGCCTTTCGACAGCGGCAGGTTCAAACCCAAGACGAGAATAAACGATCCCATTTTCCTTATCGTCTTTGTAGCACAGGTACCGTACGCTGTAAGGTTCCGTGTTTTAGCTATCTCACGCGCCGGCGCTTGATCGGAATGACGTCGCCAATTCCTCCGCCACCATCGCACACTAGTTTGCGGGATTCTGCGTCGTGTCAGCGTTGGCACTCTCAACTTGGATATCCCAAGGCGGGCTGGGAGGTGGCCTCGGGGACGATAATACGGGGACGTCCATCACCTTGAACAGGTATGTGGCGCCCGATCTAATCGGGGTGGGGACGCCCGGGGGCTGACGACTTCCCAGACACACCGTGTATCTCCTGCTTTTCGTCGTTGCAACAGGCTTGCTTCTGTCGACGGCATATCTCGTCCTTACTCGGACGTTTACTAGGTTCATCGTACACATATCTCTTATCCTGTCTATTCTGCTCAATGTGTGCGTCTTTTTCTCCTTCACCTTGGTATCATGGCCGTAGCTGATGAATTGACAGGGGAATATGCATATATTACTATATCGTGAGCTATTGGTGTGAGTGCTGATGTTGACTGTATCTGCTCCTGCTTATGCATACCTTAGCCGGGGCGATCATATTCACGGTCATTGCCCTCCTGTCGATTCTATCCTATGTAGGATTCCGGTCTCGCATTCCGCTAGCGTCTCTACTGCTGCAAATCGTCATGGACGTAGCAAAGCATCACAAGTCTGTCTACGTTGTTGCTCTGACAACTTTGTTCCTCCAAGCCTCTCTGAGCGTGTAAGGTGCTACCATACGTGTTCAGTGGACATTCATCTCAGTTGGTGTCTTTTCAGGTGGTACTCGTTTACCGTTATTGCTACGTGCGTCTGTAAACCCGACAGTATAAGCGAAATGCTGATTTATTCTACAGTTACACTAAATGGACGCCCGGGAATCCAGGTCAGTCTCGGGGGTCATTAAGACAGCTCTTCTGCTAAAAGGTAACAGCGTGCAGTGGGAGTACATCATGTTCTTCCAGCACAGTCGCGGGTCTGGTGTTCTTTGAGACCTTCTCCTACATTTGGACGTCTTTGGTAGTCGGCAACGTTTCCCTTACCACATTGGCTGGTGGACCGTTCGGATGCGCGTTTGGTACATTTCATACGATAACCCTGAACTGAGTCTGGGTCCAGGCTGGTACTACTTCGGCCCTCGAGAAGCCGGCTTGATGCCGAAACACCCAACTTTCAGCGCATTCCTGAGGGCTTCTACGATGTCTCTCGGGTCTATTGCTTTCGGGTCCCTGATAGTAACCATTCTTGAAATTATTCGGCTCCTCTTGAGCCTCGCCAGGAACAGCGCTAGTGCTGAGGGGAGCCGTGAGTTTAAGATGAATTAGCGGAATATTTGCACTGACCGTTGTGTTTAATTGGTAGCCGTGGGGGCCTGTCTCGCCTGCTGCGCTGAGTGCTTTGTTGGTTGCATTGAAGGCATGGTTCGATACTTCAACAGGTAAGGATGTAATCGAAACGTTATAGCATATTTTTTTAGAATAACGACATTACAGATACGCGTACATCGAGATAGGTGGGTTTCGTGAGCACCTTTTGTCCTTAAGCCGACCATGTTAGCTCTGTATGGGAGGCCATACATCCGTGCCGCCAAAGACACACGGAACCTGTTCAAAGACAGAGGTGAGGAGGCATGCAGGTGGACGTTCAAACCGATTGCTACATTCATCTCCCACCTGCAGGAATCGATGCGCTTGTCAATGATTCGCTCGTCGGCATGAGTTGGTCGATCCAGTTACCTGTTTCTTGGTCTGGGGCTGACACCCTGAAGCCCTCACATGGGGTGCTTATGCCATAGGCGTGTTGTGTTCGTTGTTTGGATTCCTATATTTGCGATGTACGTTTTTTCCGGAACACTGTGTCTTGTCCTCATGATCTTGCGAATGCCGTCAGACACACACCCGTCATATAACGATGATGGCCAATACACGGCCCCGGTCATGCTATTTTCCTTCATCATCGGCGCACAGTTGCGTGAGTAGCATGTGTTAGGGATGACAGTAGTTATGGCACAACGCTGAAACAATGCTTTTGCAACAGAGCTTACATTGGCAGCTGCCGTGGAAGCGGGTGTTTCTACCATGTAGGCCTTATCTATTGTAGCGATCGTATTCCTTTTCTGTTCCACCTGCTGACGGTCTGTTGTCAATTAAGATTTGTGGGGCTTGGTGAAGACCCGGGTATCTTGGCAGTTCGTGCACCGGAACTTTTTGGGGTACGCCCAATGTTTCAACTTCCCTTGCCGTGGACCCGTTCTTATTGACCATGTGTGGGGGGAGGGCAGATGATCGCCGATAGATACCCTCGTGTCATTCAGGGCGTTCCCAGAGTTTGAGGGTACTGTAGTCCAATACTGTATCGTATTGAACACGACGCGGTCCGATCCCATACGCAAGGCAGGAGGGTGGTGTTGTGAAAGATGTTGACGTTCCCGGACGCCGGTTGATGATAGTATCCTTGAACCGATTCATTGTCCCCGATCTGAAGAAACAGCTGACCTTGTTGGTTATGGTGTTTGGGTTCGGAATCTATGTGTCCGTGGGTGGTATGAATGTCGGACGGCATCACTGGGAGGCAGATACGGCGGAAACATGTGAATGAATGGAAGAAAGCGATGCGGAGAGTGTTACTGGAACCCTCTTCATAAATCACACAGCATGCAACGGCGGCTTGAACTAATGAATGATATGATGATCGCGAGGGTCGTGTTGTGTCAGATGCATTGTCCAATAACCCCATATTAGGGTATCACTTCAGCTGACGTCATTCATAACTGGGCTTGCTGGCCTGGCGACAAACGGGCGTGTCAATCTTGAGAAAGACGATGAGGAAGACATCTTACGCTGTCACCTTTCTCCTCGTCTCGGTCAGCTTGTCTCTCGTGCGTCCTTTCTTCTTCTCCCCGTCCCTCCGATAACACTTATCGCCGCCCCCACTCAGAATATTCTTGCTATCATTCGCACCGACTGGTATCTCGCTCTTTCCCTTCTGCTCTCTCTTGATCACTTCTTGATAATAATAAAAATCATTAACAACAGGCTCATAGACTCTGGGCGAGAGTTTTTGTACAACCGATTCGTCGTCAAATATGGCCTCATGGAACGTTGCGAGCGCCAAGTGCTGAAAGTCCCAGACGGGTCGGGCGATTGGCAGTACGTCTACACGGCGTTCAAGTGCCGCGACTTTCCCAAAAGCGTCAGCGACGGCTGCGAGAAGGAGAACCGCCTGTTTTGCGTCGGCTGGACTAGCGCAGGGTACTTGGCCCACCTCGCCGTCGGATTCGGCATCCTGGCCCTCCTCGCGCTCCTTATCGGCGTGAGCACCCACTCGAGGCGGAGAAGGGTCTGGAAGGCCGTGGC
>Ga0307509_10011965_pt1 | contig 10426 bp, 7 predicted proteins | sample 10_EM_MG_FD_202245 | JGI IMG/M metagenome (GOLD analysis project Ga0307509, IMG submission 202245) | Populus trichocarpa ectomycorrhiza microbial communities from riparian zone in the Pacific Northwest, United States - 10_EM | ecosystem: Host-associated > Plants > Roots > Unclassified | place...
GGCATGGCAGTAATAAGAGCTACCGGACTTTTCCAAGGTTGACCTCAGAAAACTGGTACTTGGTTGGTTCGAGAAAGCGACTTGGGAGATCATTTGTTTACCAACGGGACTCGTCACAAACAATTCCTCGACCCGATGAAAATAGAATATGTGCTTGACTTGTGGGTCGGGACACGTCCGAGTCGGTAGCTTCAAACAACTTGTATCCGTTAAAGCCTTCAAAAAAAAACGGAGTAAGTCCCATTTTTTTCCATATTCCTATATATATAATTAAGGAATCTTCACCTACCTGTAAGTTTTCACGAGGAACGGATAGGATACAGGACAATTATAACGTATTTAAGAAAATCCCTGATAGGACCTTCAACGTGTTTAGAATTTGTCTTTGTTTGTCCGGGCCTTGCTGTGACGAAAGTGCCTCTGCTGCGCTAACTCAAAACCGAGAAGTAGCAACAACAGGGGATCCCGTTTTTGACGGATTCCCCTCACTTTTGATTGTGAAGATGGAGACTGAAGAAGATAGGCTACTGGTACATATGTGAAAATAACCCGAGATATAAATACAAATAACGAAAATGGGAGAGGCGGGTGGGGGACGAAAAGCAATAAAGAAAATAGGCGAAGCGCTATTTTCCTATTGTTAGAGAATCCTCCAAGGATATCGAAGACAAAATCTCACTGAGTGATTGAAGCCAAAATCAGGCGAAGCCTAGAGAACGACAATCAACACCGGTACAAAGATTTTGTGGCTCAAGGTAGGGAGCAATTACTTACAGCTGTAGTAGTGATTACGAGTCTTTTATTTATAAAAGCTCGTCTCTTTACACTCAGCTTCCTGCGACATGAAAATTTTTCGTTCGCCTGGGAATGTATTATATAATACCGATCGTTCATGACGTGTTCTTTATTCGTAAAGCCGAACTCGCCGCAACTTGCCAAATTTGATCGTTCAACACGCCGACTCAGGAGGTATGCCTCAAGTTTTAATTTCTCGCGTCTTTGTGTTGACCAATATCCATTTTTAGGCCATTTTTGACACTCCTCTATCGACAGTTCGGCTGAGCGGTGAGCGGCATCAATCGACTTGAAGGACATTCAGTAATTTGGGTTTTCACGGTTGCAGGTGAGGGGATGCTCGAAAGCACGTTATGGACTAGGTGTGCTCCCAGTTCTGATTTCTGACCCCCCGTTGACTAATATACACGCTCTAGTCAAATTTTGCGTTGGCAGAATATGAAACTGCTGTATTGATTGCTGGTGGTGCGGGGGATAAGTTCAAGCGACTGGTTTGCACCCGCTCTTATGGATATAACTCATGCTGCAGTGTCTCCGTCGACATCTGTAATGCCGCTGGATCTGTACATTTCGATCTGTGTTATGTGCCTTTGTAACCCCGAAGCTGTACCCCCAACACCCAACTGTGAAGTGACCACAACCCACACGAGCCCCTCCCCTCGCCGAGGGATGTGGGCTAATTTTAACCTGCCGCAAACGCCTTGAACTCAAGACTAACCCCTCGAACTGGCTCAAATGCCCTCCAAGTCACACGTGCCCCTTTGCCGAGGGATGTGGGTCAATGTTTTCCTATTTTTGGGCAGGATTAGCGATCAGGGAAGACTGAAAGGGTGAATCACACAAGCGTGGTGCATTTTTTTATCCATTATCTTTTTACCTGATCTTTCTAACTTGTTCTCGGCACCTGCCAACCTCCATAAATGACCATCGAGCACACCTAAAGCCGGACGACGCGGATTCGAACGACGCGGATTCGAACGACGCGGATTCGAACGACACGGATTCGACAACAACGACACGAGTCAACGCCACAGATTTAATGACGAAAGCTGGACGACATGGATTCGACAACACCAACGTGGATTCGACCACCATGATACCAGACGACGCGGATTCGACCACAACAACACGGATTCGACCACAACAACACGGATTCGACCACAACAACACGGATTCGACCACAACAACACGGATTCGACAATGCTACACGAGCCCCTCCCCTTTCTGAGGGATGTGGGCTCCTGTTTTTTTTGTTCCAAACGTCCTGAACCCTAAGCCAACACCTCAAACCCACCTCAAACATCCCCATACGAGCCCCTCCCTTCGCTGAGGGACGCGTTACATCGAAGGTGGATGTGTTGAATCGAACGCCAACAAGTCGAAGACGGACATGTCGAGTTGTACCCACCCCGATGCCTTGAATCCAACCACGGAGGTGTTGAGTCGAACGCGGATGTGTCGAACGCAAATATGTCGAGTCGAATGCAGACGTATCAAGTCGAACGCAGCCGTCGTCCAGTTGGGACAAGGGGGCAGAGGAACCAGCATGGAAAGGAACCCGGGATGAAGAGGAAATCGGCTAGGATTTCGTCAACAGGACTGAAGGCGGCAACGACAAAAGGCAGAGGATGTAGGTGGTCTTGGCGGGGAGATTGTGGTGGGTTGTAAATATCTTTTGTCTGTACGCAACACACACTCACCATGGTTCTGCACTTCCCATCCATTAGGCCCATTTTCCTCCAAATTGACAAGCCTGTCGCATCCGTACACCAACGACACTCCCACCATGTCGATCAGCTTCTGTTGACACGAGGACTTTGGCGTTCGCCTTTGAATCATAGCTCCAGCATCCTCGGCACCCAGGAAACGATCCCCCACATTCAGCACCCTCAGAATTGCATGCGGTAGCAGCAGTTTGTCTTTCTCGTGTGTTTCAGCTGTTGTTGTTGCTGGTGCTTCATGCCCACTGGGAGAGTCGCGTTCGCATTTGGTTTCGCACCACCCATTCACGCCTCCACAAACTGCACCCCAGGTGGCTTTGGGAATCGAGGTGTTGAGCATCGGCGGAGTCGTCGTCGTCGTCATGCTCATCATCGTTAACACCGACATCGACGTCAAACGCAACCCACGCCACCACGTCATCTTTGAATTTCGGTTTCGATTTCCAACCGCGTTTGGTCAACACGCCGGCAGGCATCACCGTCCTCGAAGACCAAGAAGCACTTGATCTAGCATTTGTCGACCCAGTTCCATGGGTTACGAGGTGCGGAACGCATAGGGCGATTTTTTCGACTCGGTTTCATTTTGGGCCAACTGTATTTGAGGGTGGTGGTGATGGCGGTGGCGGTTGCGGTGGAGAGCATGAGATAGCATCACGGTTCAGTTACTTCAGGAATCATACACGAGCCTGGGTGATGACGACGGTGTAGGCCTGTCTTACGCCGATCTTCTCTGTCTTAACTCGTCGGCACCCAGGACCGCTAGCATACGCCACGTCGACCCAACAGGGGGGATGTTTGTTGAATTTGGGTAGATTTTCAATCGATAGCAACCTCGCACGCATTCTCTTGTGGAGGGTTGACTATCCTCGTGATGTGCAACAACTTCAGTAAACAATTCAATTCAGCTTGTGTCAATAATCTTATTGGAAAAAAATCATCTTTTCTTTCTTTGTCAATAAAAAAAATTGCACCGCATTCAAAACATATAGGCTGTTATGCCGAAACACCTTTATCTTATCTACATGGCATTTGCCGACAAGGCGTAGCCTCATGTACTTAGTAATGTGTACTTACAACTAATCTTATCTTATCTCATTACGTGGCTGCTTACAACGCAAAGAAGTAACTTCCTTGCGTTGTAAGCAGCCACGTGAGCAAAATGGTTGAGGCCAATACGAGGCCTCAGGACGATGAGGGGAAGAGGCAAGAGCGGGAAGGCAAATGTTGCACTATATATACCCAATACGGCCGATCCTCATGCCGACGATCATCTGATCGATCACATATGCGGAGTTTGAATCATATTCTACTCCTGACTCCTGACACGGCCAACCGTCATCCAATGTGGGCCACAAGATTAGATTGAATGCAGAATTTGAAAAGGGGATGTGAATAGGATGTGAGATATATTTAGACCATAGTGGCAATTGTCAACACCAGTGGCATTAATTTTTCAATGTTACATTTTTATATTTGTTCGAAAAAAATAAGGAAAGACCGTTCGTATTGCCATGCGCAGCAATGGCCCTCAAAAACAAGTTAAACTGAAAGGATAATGATTGGCGAAGCCACAATAATCACTGCGGAAGCTGTAAGAACTGATGAGCCTGATGAGGAGGATGAAAAGAGCGTGGAGCGCATACCTGTGCTGGTGATGCAGATGGCTGAGACAAGCACAGGTCGCAGTTCTCAGATCATCCACAGCCAAAACAGACTCCGACTTGGCCTCCGCTGGAACTCCAGCACCAAATGGAGTACAAGGTGTGAATGAAAAGAAATGAACGAGCGAAGCTCGAATACTGGGGGAGCCAGTATAAAGTTTTGACGAAGGCGCAGAGGCCTACAACATCAGGAAAATGGCAGGCCCGTCTTTGGGCATCTTTGGTGTCTTTGGGGAGACGTAAAGACACCAAAGACAAAAAGACACGACGTCTTTGAGAAGTAAGGTACATGTCTCCCGGAGACGTCAGTCCATCTCTGGGAGACAGTCAACGTCTCCCAAAGACATGGCCTCATCTCTCCTAAGACAGTCTTTGGTATCTTTTCCGTTGTCTTTGTAAAATCAAATTCCCTCTGAATTGCTTTTGTGGGTAGCAAATATCATCTTTATTTTCCTACATACAAACACAAACGCGAAACTAGGTATGTAATTGTCTGAAAGTAATATACATTCACGGGTTTCCACCTCCTCGTCACGGTAACACTAAAACAGTAAACAGCGGCCAGTGGTAAAAACCTACTGCTGGTAACACGAGGATTAGCGCACCTGATGGCAGGGATTTATTGTGTTGCAGGGTCAGGGACATCGTTGAAGTCGGCGAAGTGCCCATGCGCAAGCATGTACATGATGAGGGGCTTTGGAAGTTGGAAATGTCCCTACAATAGATGGCCGCAGTGTTAGTTCAGGCCAACAAAACATTTAACGCCTTACCCGTTTCTTCGGAATGCCAGTTTCTTCATCAACCTTGTATTTGCACCAATTCACCAATGTGTCCTCATGGTGCTCGCCATTGTAGTCCCCTTCTGCATCACGGCTGCTGCTGCTGCTGGTGTTGGTATTCATGTTTGTCGACCCTTCCATCAGAACTTGCAGTAGTGGCACGAAAAAAGAGGCAGAAAGACTTATGGGGTGGTTTGATGGGAGACGGGTGGGCCGCAGCCTTCGCTTTGCCTGAGGGAGGGACTTGATTAGCAATCAGCAGCAGTCAAAGATGGGGTGTGCACCATTTTCTTTCCCCTCATACTATTCCATGACTGTGAGGTACTTCCATGGTCGACGGCCTTGACTGAGGAGGGAGCAGGGCAGCAGATATGGTGGTGAATCCGAACACAACTGAGCCCACAGACTAGCTTGTTGCGAGGTGAATAAGGTCAAATACAATAAAGGGGGTGAGAGACGTACCGTGAGGCGACGCTGCGAGCAGTCTGTACAAAAGAAAAGTAAGTAAGTCGGGATATGACACGCACCTTGCTGGACAGTCTCCAGCCCTTAACGCCGGTTTGTCACTGTATCATGGTACTACTAGGGGGAAGCAGCAACAGCGATGATGGTGGATGATGATGGTGAGTGATAGGGAGACGAAGGAAAGATTGTTGAACATTGATCAACAAAGTCACGTGTGTCGGAGTTTGAACGAACTTGAACGAAAATAAATCGATCGAGTTCGAGTTCCTGTGCGATTCCACACACAAGTTGCGAAAGCCCCCAAGATATCACTTTATCACCTTTTCCCAACTGGAAGCAAACCTTTTGAGGTTCCCGACCCTCACGATCAGGCTGTACTAGCCATTTGTGATGACGGCCCAAAATGGCTGTCCAGGTTGGAAATTGTCAGTGCGAGGTCGATTAGCAGGAACTCAAGGTCATACCACATCATTTATGTTTATTTAGTTGTCATAGTACTATGTCTGACCAAGTGTCCTTGTACCTCTTACGTGGTATTTCTGAGAAAGACACCAAAGACGAGAACATTTAGAAAGACACCCTCTTGATTGTGGAAGACAGAAAAGACAGCCTGCGAAAGCGGAAGACATTCATCCCAAGCAAAGACACCCCAAAGATGAATTTTCCAAAGAAGAAGACATCAGAGACACCTTCCTGGAGACGAAGACGCCGAAGACAACCCTGCCGTTTTCCTGATGAAAAACGCTCCTTTCCCTTGGAACCCGCCTTTACGACGACCTCTGCTGCGCTAACTCAAAACCGAGAAGTAGCAACAACAGAGGATCCCGTTTTTGACGGATTCCCCTCACTTTTGATTGTGAAGATGGAGACTGAAGAAGATAGGCTATAAAGGCCTGGTTATGATGTGTGAGGGGGATGGAGGAGGTGAAAGAAAGATGAGGACGACGTCGGAAAGAAAAATGAGAGAAAGAGGAGTAAAATCAACGATGACGAAGGCGAATGGCTGCCAGCTGTAGTTCCGCGCGAATGATAGGGTTCTCGCGAATGTAAATTTTCCATGCTGCAGATGACCAACGACCTAAAGCTTGAATAATATCTTCAGAGAGTCCAAGACTAGCATAGAAGGATGCGCCGCCTGCGCGCAGCGAATGACCTCCAAAGGAGTGGTCAAGAACGGAAAAGAGTTTAGAATCAAACCATGAATGGGTTGGCTGACTGCCATCTTCACGAAGAAACAGAGATGTTGCAGCTCCATGACGTTGATCCCGAAGAAGTACGTAAGTGGCCAGTAAACTTACTGGGTCTGCAACCTCTTGAGAGGTGAATAGAACATCGGATCCACGATAAAACGACGAACCTTTACTTACTATTCCGGACTCTCCATTCCTCGTCTCCACTCCGTAGTTCCGTAGTAGTTATCCATTCCCGCAGCTCGTCTACCATGTTCACAGTAACCTACCTTTGTAATATTCTGTAGTAGTGACTCGGTTTATGACTAGTTTACTGACTCGTCTCCATTTCTCCGTAGTATGGCTCCTTAGTTTCTATTTGTATAAATACCTGCTCGTTTGTACTATAATTTCCCAGTAAATCTTAGAGCGCTATACTGTTCTTTGCTTCGCTTACCCCATCTTATTTCCGTGTGACCAACTCTACCCACCTGTTACATCCGTATCAGTATGGAAAGCCTGACTATCAAGCCTCCGAAACAGTGATTGGCGAGAGTGACCGGTGATGGGCATCAAAGATGACGCATGAGGTGATGGTACAGGGCTTGAGGACCTCAAACACCTGCCTTAGGTTCCCACTCTAAATTTTGGTGAGATAAGATACACTCCCAGGCACCAGAGCGCGATCAACAATGTCAGCTGTTGATGGCAACATTCCGGGTGATGTCCAGAGCCTTTGTGCTCACTGTTGGGCATGGTGAGCTCGCATATTTCACCATTCTGGTGCTGTTTTCCCTTGTTTCTTTGCGTACCTTTTATTATATGTATTTATTTGAATTTATTGTCACTTTTATTGCATATTTTAAGCATAATTAAGTGTAATAAGAGGGGTACTTTTCCTGGGTATCTTCTAGGTTGTTCCTTCGCTATATAGACATCATACTGGACAGGAACGCGGTCTGTACTTGTTTAACTATCTATAATAAAGTATTAGAAAGGTTTAAAAAGGTACAGGAATGGTACAAGAGGACATATGAGGCAAATGGAGAGGGGGGAGGAGGAGCACATCCCTCTCCTCGCTTTTTGGAGGGTATAATAAAGATATATGTATTCTTAGATTGTATTCTATACTAATGGAAGTGTGTATGCGAAATTTTAGGGCAAGGGAACGACCTGGGGGAAACTGGTAACAGTGTTAGCATGTGAGAGAAAGGGTGATGAAAGCTCTACCTTCCGGCTTTTGAGGGGCTATATTAGCTACCTAATGCTTTTTATTATACCATTTTAATGTCGTAAATTCAGTTTTATGAGGTATATATGCAGGGAATAGGCCAGCATAGGTGTTTGAGTCTGGGAGGAGATACCCATACTACCAAAAGGCCAGGCCACCTAGCCCAGATATTCCTTCGATTTTACATTTTCCCAATCCATATCTAAATATTAATGATGTTAAATCAAGAGTGCCCCAATGGTAACATGAAGAAACAAGGATGGATGCTACCCCACTACCATCTACCAAAAATGGCAGTAATGCGCCACATAAATTGTCTATCTGATACCCTAAGTACCTTCTATGCCCTATATAGTTTATATATGGACACCTTATATGCCTATATCTCAAGACAACATTTCTTAATTGAAGAAATTGCTTAGGTATCTTAAACTCTCTGTATTTTGGACTTTGTGCAACGAATAATGATGCTAAAAATAATATAAATGCATATAATGAATGGTATGTTTAATGGGAATACATTGCAGAAGACCGATTGAGGATTGGAGCGTTCAATGAAAAGATATAGGCTTATTTGTCTCAGAAACATCGAAATTGATGGATACAGTCTTAAGTCATAATTATGCACTTTAAATGGAATGACATTGAACCCATGATCCTGATACAAATGACTTCATATCTTTGCGAGCTCACCATGCCCAACAGTGAGCACAAAGGCTCCGGACATCACCCGGAATGTTGCCATCAACAGCTGACATTGTTGATCGCGCTCTGGTGCCTGGGAGTGTATCTTATCTCACCAAAATTTAGAGTGGGAACCTAAAGCAGGTGTTTGAGGTCCTCAAGCCCTGTACCATCACCTCATGCGTCATCTTTGATGCCCATCACCGGTCACTCTCGCCAATCACTGTTTCGGAGGCTTGATAGTCAGGCTTTCCATATATCAGTTGTCCCAGTTGTCACACTTGCACCCTTAGCCAAAGTTGCTCCCTTCGCGATCGCTCGCAACGAGTACTGTAGACCTAATTTATTCCTGTGAATAACATGTTATGGAAAAGGGATGAAGGCTGGCTGAATTCCCGCTACTACTTATGTATAATGAAGGTAGTGGGAATTTGTCTCAAACGTTCCATCATCCTTTCACTCGATTTGATTTGTATCATAGCCAGCGAGGCCTGGTCTAGATTTTTTGTTAATTGTTGTCGTTAGCATCTTGGTGGGCGATCCGTCCTGTGTCCTCTCCAATGGTTTCGTTATATTTACTTGACCCTCGTTCAGAGGGTCTGTACATTGCGATTACAAACCACGATTGGACTCGCTTCAGCGAACGTCGCTTGCCCTCGAACTATTCGCCCGCCACTCTGCCTGCCTTTTCGCCAACGATTCCGCCGTCCTCTTTGCGGGGTCTACTTGACTGCGAATCCTTTGCAACTCGGCATCTCGCTCCTTTCTTGCTTCACGAAGGTGTTGCATGGATGTGGATGGCCCCGCTTGAGGTGCTGTGGAACAAGTGCCGCCAGACTGGGGGAGCATTGGCGAAGCATTGACGGTATGCTGCACACCTGACAATGACCTTTCTGGGGGTGACATTGTGGCTTTATTTTTACCCTTGATGCTTGTGGATGCGGCACCTCCGCTCCATCGTGTCGACGGAGCCGACACTGGAACAGGTTCGCCTTGCAGTTGAGTTTCTCGATCCTAAGAATGGGTGTATGAGTTCCTGGTGTTTCACAAAGGAAAGTCATAGCACCTGCTCGTTGGCTCTCCGCGATCTTCGCAAATATTTCTGATGCATCGCTGCCAAATCGTTGTTCTTCTCGATGATCGCACGGGCATGCGCCACCTAGCAAAAGGGTCAGGAGAATGGGGAACACAGATAAATGGCGAACCTTCAAAATTTCAAGCTCCTTCCTCAGCTTTCCTTCATTATCAGCATTGTCACCTGTACTGTTTTTTTCCTCAAGCGCGATGCGATATCCTTCGATCTTGAGCATCAACGCTGCTTCTTGTGCTTGAGCGGATTCGAGGCTCTTCTTAAGCTCCTGGTGAACATGCTGGAGTTCCTGACATGCACATTTGAGCTCTTGACGGACACATGCGAGTTCCTGGGAAACAGCCGCTAATTCTTTCTGCTTCGCGTCGCATCTTGCGCGATATCGTTCTACCTTGTGCTGTAGCTCGGTCTCTTTCTCTTGGGCGGTTCTGAGATTCAAATGAAGATTTCGTTGATTGGAATCATGCCCTATCTAGGAGGGCTATACTGTCAATGGCCATGGGGTGGAAATGCCTACTTACTTCAGTCCGCTCGTTAATCATGACCGTGTGGTGTTTCTCTTGAACGATAGCAGTCAATGGTTTATTTTTCAAATTGCGGCCGGCCACATGCTTCTGACGGTGTTGATAGCGAGAATGGTCCTTGAAGCAAGATGTTTAGACAAGGCAAAGGCTGTTATGGAATAAATTCGTCACCGTAAAGTCTGGGGGCTGAAGTCGAGGTCGCTTGTTGTGGAGAATTTTCGATTGAGAGCCCTGTTGCTCGGGTACGACCATTGCGTTGATTTCCTGCATCACTTGGGAATCGCTATGCGTTATTGAGGATTTTCTT
>Ga0307509_10011966_pt1 | contig 10426 bp, 8 predicted proteins | sample 10_EM_MG_FD_202245 | JGI IMG/M metagenome (GOLD analysis project Ga0307509, IMG submission 202245) | Populus trichocarpa ectomycorrhiza microbial communities from riparian zone in the Pacific Northwest, United States - 10_EM | ecosystem: Host-associated > Plants > Roots > Unclassified | place...
TCGTCTTTGCCAAGAATACCTCCGTGAGCCGAAAATTTGGTGAGAACTCCAGCAAAATATCGGCTGGCGGAGGTATTCTTGGCAAAGACGAGCGAGTACACCCAGACTCGAACCTCTCACAATTGTTGCTCGCGATAAAATATACATGACCCTGATTATATAAGGCATTACATTTTGCAACACCAGTGGTCTATCGTACTCAACTGGAATTTAACTTGCCAAAGTTTGGTGTGTATGACCGTAGGAACAGCCAATCTTGGCGCTTTTTTGCAGGGGGAAGAAAGTGAGGCGAACCTAAAATGTACTAAGTACGTACTTGTACTGACAATAAAACTTCCTGCTCTCTCATTGGCCGAGTGACCCAGGAACAAATGAAAACCGTTTCGCTCACTTACCCTCAACCCCCTGTACACCATAACCCGCTGCCAAGGCTCCTACAGGCGCCATACCACATAAACTGGCGGGAACCAGCCAGCGCTCGTACTCGAACGTTCAAATACCGGTAGGATTTTTATCCGAATTTTGCTTTAATAGAGGTGGGAGGTTCTGATAATATTAACTGTGAAATTTTTTATTGATTCCTTTATCTTATCAGATCGCGTTGGGATTATCTTGTAAATTGTGATATGGAACGATGGCTGATATAGGAGGGATAAAACTTGAAAATGAGTGGCATGGGAGACCTTTACCGTTATCCCATTCCCAGCCATAAGGGGATCATGAAATTGCCCCGGAATCAGTTTGTTAATAAGTCCCGAGTTCTTGTGGACCTTACACTTTTTTCAAAGACCAAGGAAAATGGCCCGACCCTTAACTAGTGATGCCCACTAGCATGATCGAGAGGACCTCATGATCGAACGATTGATGAAACGTGGGAAACCTGATCGAGTGATCGATAGTGGCCACTTCACGAGTATTGTCGATGATAATCGACTATACCCAAGTATACTACCTTTATATAAGTTCACCCAATCACTAAGGTTAGTAGTGGAATGGGTCATGATTTAAGAATACTCGATGGTCAAGTATGATCGCGCAGTACATATGATCGAGCAAATCGAGCAGATCATGGATGCGCTTCTCGATCAGGATCTGCTCGGGGACCCCTAGGATCGAGGTGATCGAGCAGACTATTCGAGCAAAACCCGATTATGATCTTATCGTGTCCACCACTTGCCACAACAATATTCTTAGTTTTTGTGGCTCATATTAATATAGTATTTAGTTTTTATTATTAGCGAGTTGATTGAGCTCACCTTCCTCACCCCTTTGTGCTTACACGGCTCATTATAAAAGCTCTCCCTCACCTCGGAATTTTCTCAACCACTCCTCAGCTCGATTCTCTCAGCTCACCTCTTCAAATATTGCACACTCTCACTTTGAATTACTATCGGACTTCCTAGCCTCTATATTCCACCATGCCGAACTATATATGCAGCAATAACAAATGCGAATGCTGCAACTCGTACTCCCACAAACCAGGAGAAGCTACAACCTCTCCGAAACTAGGAACAGTCAAGACCCCACCAGCACCGCATGCCCCTATGAGCGTTCGTACATCTCCCGTGCTGGTATCCAGTCAACCTGCCGAGGTTCCGGCACTTCGTGAACCTGCCGAGGTTCCGGCATCTGGAAGTCGCCGATCATCAAGATAATTCTCAGGGGTTGCGGCAATTGTTTTTGTCCGATAGAGGGTATAGTATACTACAGCCCAAGTTTGCGTACTTGACGCTAATACTCCGGTATACACTCCAGGAGACGATTACATGGAGGGTTCCGACCGGAATAGGCATGGAGGACTCTTGTGTTGCTGGTAAAAGCTGTCGTGTTGAAATTTCTTACCCGTCTTATGGTGATATGGTTTATTTGTTTATGAAATCTATCTTTGGCACTTTTATCATGACATCTACCCCTCTTAGAGTGAGCCCATGCTTTTCGTCAGCTTGTTTTTTAGCAATCAAGCACAAACACCTATCGTTAACCTGGGGTACTATGGCACGCGGAGAATCCCGCGGTTTCGCTCTGAAGCCTGAGTTCCCCGCATTTAAGTGTAGGTTGTGCATGCAATCCAACAAGGCTTCACCCATAGCAGCCAGGTGCTCATTGCAGGGCGAAAGCAAGTCTCCAAGTAGCCCTATCATAGGTTACGGTACTCGAACATTCCTGTTATTGAGGCGTAGAATGTTGTGCTAGCTATCCTTTGCAACCTGCCTGTAGTACCACACCCACTATCGCTGTTCGTGTGATCCGTCCAAATTCCCCTCCTGTAACCAGTGAACCCAAGCGTCCAGTCCGTCCGTCTTCGGGTCCGGACGGGACGGACGGCGTACCTGAGAGGACGCCCGGAAGACTGCCCGGGACGGATGGGCGGGGACTGCAGGCGTCTCAGGTCGCGGAATCTGCCGTGCGCCTTCACGTGAGCGGTGGGCCCTGATGGTGACGGGACCGGAGGTCCCCCCAGGGAATTGGCGTAGACAACAGGTAACGGCTGATGACCGAGGAGTGAGATTAAGGCTTCTAACATTCAAGGCAATGGCTTAAGTTCTTACGAAATTGTTCATATAAAACTATAAGTTAAAAAAGGTAGGAATATGTGTGTATATATTGTGTATTGGGAGAATTTGTAGTTTTGAGAGATGGATATAAGGTGGATACACCTGGTGGTTATAAATAAATCAGTTATCATCAACGAAGAAGCGATTGGCTCACATAGAATTACAACCTTACCCCTACTACAATAGAATTAGTCGTATATTCCAGAAGAATGCGTAACTTGAATTTATTCCTAAAGTTATATAGAACAACCTATACTCGCCATCCTACTTACACCAGTCCTGCGCATGCATACAGAGTATTTAATTAGGAACCAAAGTCTAGGTGAAAGGTGCTAGCGATTTATAGGCCTGACAAAAAATTGGCAGGGACTATACGTGACGGCCGGGCCCTGCAGATGACGCCAGGGCCCTGTAGGGGACGTCGATCCATCAAGATGACGGCCGGGCCCTACCGGCAGATCCCGTTCCCAATGAGACTGCAGGGCCCGGCCGTCAACCCATAAGACTGCCGTATTTATGAAAGACAGACGCTTTGCCCGGCCGTCCGTACCCCTGCCCGGGACGCCCGGGACTATAGTCCGCCAGGGCCCTGCCGTCCGCCCGGGACGGTTGGGAATACTGCCTGTAACCTGCCTGCTGCTTGCTGAGACAAATAGTGACGTTTCCTCACCACCGTCCCTGAAAATGATGGGTTCTAGAGTGCCGACCACTCATGACAGCCCACTATGTCCCCCAAATGCGAGCACACGCCTATCTCAATTGCTTTGACGAACTATACTCTCCCTTCCCAAGCTCTTTTCCGCGGATTTCAGGTCCTAATCGGTGGGCAAAAGTTCTCTCAGGCCGGATATATCCCACAGCGATATCCACGTCGCGAACGCGGGGGCATGCTCGAGGTCTCAGGATCCGGTCGGCTACCTCGGGGCTCTTAGGGGATTGCTCAATACCACAGGTCTTCAGGAGACTGTCGATATGAGATGGAACGGAACGGGAGTGTTTTTGCCTCCACGGACGTTACCGTGAGATTAATCAACGCCCTTATCGAGTTTGGTAACTCATCAGTTCCAAAGCTGTATGGAGCCCCGATTGTGGTGGAGAACAAAACTGTGGGTGAGAGTGCACGCTTGGCCTTAGGAACTAATTCGAGCTTTCTGCGGACTGTCGTTAATGCTGGATTTCCGAGACACACAAAGCGCCCCGAGTGACTCATAATGAAAGACTCGATCAGTTATCAGACTGTAGTGTTGCAATATGTGATCTGAACTCGGTGCAATATGCGATCGGAACCTGGACGAAGAAGCGATAATAGAAAGTAGTCAAGATCTCTTATTGTAACAACGCTTATCCCCTGAATAATAAGAAAGACATAGCTCAGCTACTATATAGTACAGTGGTTGAGTTTAGCCATTACCACCGCAATCCCTCCACAAAGAAAAACAAAAACTATCAAAGAAGTAACCTGAGAGGAACAATAGGAACAATGAAAGAACATAGATTAAGCTCCAGTCAATAACGAATATGGAAAACATAGAAAGCTGAAAGAAGCATTCGAGAAGAGAAAGAACCCATATTTGAGAGGACCTGGATATCATATACTAACATCTAGAAACCCAAGGTGGATCCAATCGCAGAACCTATCCACCCAGAAGGTCAAAAATCGACTACCGCCCTGTCCGGGATGTGCCGAATGAGATTTATTATTAGAGAATATATGCTATTGACAGATGCCGACCGTATCTCAAGAAATATTTGTTCAGCATGCCCAGAATAAAATAAGGCCCTGTTTGGCACGCAAGAAAAATGGCATTTTTCTGACTTTTAGAGCATTTTTCCATAATAAAAATATAAAAAAATGGAGCCATGTTTGGCATGCAAGAAAAATGGCATTTTTTTTAATTTATTACCATTTTTTTATATGCCATTTTTTTGTAGAATCAGTAAATAGTTAGGGTAAGATAGAGAAAACAAATTATCTAATGACTAATAGAACTTTCTATGAGAGTAATAATAATTGAAAATGAATATTTCTACACATATTCTGAGTAGTATAAGAGCAATTTACAATATATTATTTTCAGACATGTTCCTTATATATATATTGAGGAATGTCCTATGAGAAAAGGTTATAGTTAGTGGGAAATTTTAAAAATACAGTCACTTTACTCAAAAAGGGCATTATACAAGTACATCCAAATACTTGCCACTATTTCAACTTTGAAGTCCAACTCAATGGATTGCTCAAACCTGCATTCCGATAGCTTGCTACGACGGTAACCGGAATCCCTTAAACATAAATTATTCTATTCTATCATAGCCATAACAAATTAGATATAATACAAAGTAAGAGTTTTTATATGACATTATATCTACCCCTCACTTCGTAGGACAGGGATATCAATCAAAAAACCTCGCCGGACACCACCTCAATAAAGAAGTTGAATGTAGAGAAATTTACGTCAAAAAGGCACGTGACCTCGCACCCAAAAAAATCAAAGCCTTGTCATATCCAAAGTCCTCGCCTTCTTCTCAAACGACAACCCCAACGAGAGCAGTGACGCTGCTGCGAACCCTGTCAGAAGGATCATTTGCTGATTATATGCTCCCGCATAGACGAACCGCACACGGGCCCTGATTTCAGGGTCGAATGCTTCTAGCGCCTGCGAGGATCGCAGCAGCGCTGCCAACTGTTGTGGGCCGAGGAATTCGGGGAGTCGCGACTTGACCCAGTTGCTCAGGAGGGTAGCTGAAATTGCTAGGGAAAGTGTTCCACCCAGAACGCGGATTTGAGTGATTGCGCCCATGACAACAGCTAAATTTATGTTATCCCCAGGGTCCCAAGATACAGGTAGCGGGCTCGGCACCTTGATCCTTTGCCTCGACAAAAATGCAGACCATTATCACAGCCGTGGGGATGGCTAGCCCAAAGCCCACCCCCATGATAACTTCATATCCATACTGTGCGCTCGCGATTTCCATCGTGTCCGTTGGCAAAGTACTCATGAGTGCTAATCCGACTACTTGGAGAGAACATGCGGTGGTGAGAACATAAAACGCCGGAATCTTGGCGACGAAAATAAGAATAGCGGAGAACCAGGAGGCGAGCGGCGCTGTCAATAGCAGAGGGAGCAAGCGGATGCCTGCACCGGTTGCAGATGTACCATTAACGATCTGGAAACGCTGTGGTAAACCAATAACCGCCCCCAGGAATGAGAACCCTGTGAAAAATGCGAACCTAGAAGTCCATATCAGTCAGAGTCTCGTGAAAACTGACAGATTACTTACAGAAATACACCCGCGGCAGCTCTATTTTTTAATACCCGCCATGGGAAAATAGGTTCTTGAATCCCACCGGCATGTTGCTCCACAACCCTTTCCCAAAGTACGAACCCAACCCAACAAAGCACGGAGATGACAAGCGTTGATATCACCTTCCCACTGTTCCACTTGAAATCTGTAGCTGCCTCCTGGAGCGCATACACGAGTAATACCGAGGCAGCAAGCGATAACGTGGTGCCCCGCCAATCCAATCTTCGGAACGCGCTCTTGGAGAACACCTCCCCCAAGCCCCGCCTTTTCAGTACCCCCAGATGCAGGAAATTTGAGGGAAGAACCAAAGCGATCAAGGCCAACGCTCCACTTCCACCCGGCGCACTATCAAGACATTGGTAAGCAATCGAATCACGATAACGAAGGAGCTCTGGGGGATGCTTTAGCAAAAACACCCATCTCCAAGTTGCCTTGCCGCTAATCACACCCCCTAGTACCGGTCCCAATATACTTGAAAGCGCAAAAACAGCTGATATTATTCCCATGTACATTCCGAATTTCTCTGGTGGTACCATTTCCGATGCGATTACCGTGCTCATGGCATATATACCAGAGCCTCCTAGTCCTTGAAAGGCTCGGAATACAGTCCTGGTCATGTCAGCGTCGCCACTAGAGATGGTAGATAGCCTACAGTTGTAACATGCTTTGAGATATTCCGCACACAGTAGAGAATACCGTAAATACAAGAAGAGCGATCAGAATCATTGGTTTCCGACCGAAAATGTCGCTAAACTTAGCATATATTATCATGAAGCCTACCAGTTATTACCATCAGCCCTCCGTGCTGCAAAACCAAAAAAAAAACCCCCTACCTGTATAAGTTAGCATGTAGGAAGTAACGACCCAAGAGGCCTCATGGAACCCATGAAGAGCATTGGTGATTGAAATCAACGAAGTGCTAACGATCGTCGTTTCTAAGGTTGAAAGGAACAGGGAGAGTATAAGCCTTCCAATAGTCAGCCACCCAGCACCATCACAAGTCCTACCAAGGAAGAAGAATAAAAGAAGAGGGAAAAAATTCATACCCAAATGTTAACACATGAAGTCTCCACCCTGTCATATATTTCCTCCCCGGCTCAGCGCTAGATGTCGGTTCACCCCCAACTTCGCCATCTCCCAGAACACATTCATTTTCTCCGGCCATTGCGAAACTGAAAAAGAGAATATTACCCTAAATATCACTCTTTCCGTTTCATTTCCCCCGATGGTTTATATACAAGATCCATCTCAGCCTTGTTCGTCAAGGCCAGAGGTGGTACAGGTCGAGCTAAGTTACACGACTTCCGAATTGGGTAACGCCATGTGAGAGACTTGCGAGCCCTTCATTATGACTCTACGAACTCGGGACACGTCTCCTCCCAAGTAAATGCACTTGAACATTGAAAAGGGGGAAACTGGGATATCTCAGTGGTATTTGACCTTTTCTCAACGTGGCTTTTACCCTCCCTGTGGGACGCGTGATTGAACCTCATACCGGAAGGTCTGAGTTGCTCTCCTCCCGCAGTCTCCAACGGGTATGGCGGATGCCGGCCTGTGTCCAAGAGGGGTATTTCTGGAGCAAAAGGTGAACCCTGCAAAACAAGGTCTAAACAAAATAGCTACCGTAAAAATTCGAAAAAGTGGGCATGTAGGTGCAAGGATTGTGGCCAATCGCAGACCAGGGCTCATTTCGAATTTTTCCGGTACAAGGGTCAGCGATTTAGTCATGGTACAGCGCCGGGGTAGTTCAAGTTGGCTCTTGAAATGAACTCTGGAACACTGCAACCAAAACACCACTCTGACAACAAGAAAAATACAAGTATGCTTAGGTGGTGCAGAACCTCTTTAACAGGACTTTTTTACCTGGAGGTCTACAACCCTCAAGCTACAGATATTTCTGGCTACAACATAATATTATAGAAAGAGAATGCAAAATTAGATGATATACTGATATATTCTCTATGCATGAATAATGAAGTTGGCTTGAATCATATGGAGCCTTTGAGTGAAATTTTAGGTTGATTGGTGACTACAGACTGCTTAAAATATGCTCAGGTTTTAAGTAGTAACTTACCACACATAAAAAATATTTAGAAGTGTTTAATTAGATGAGCATTTGAAATTATTAATTCCCCTTATCATAGTTTTTTTTATTGATTTTTCTGGCATGATTATAGACCATAAATCTCATGATGTTTCCTCCCTAGTGTACTACACCTACTGAGACATTACTTATGCACTGTATCATGACTAAATGCCTGACCCTTGTACCGGTATTACCCAACATGCCATTTTACGTCATACTCTCGTCGAAGATTGTGTGTCTCACAGGAGAAGAGCTAAAACTAGTTTTTCTCTAGGGCGATTCCTTCCCCCATTTGCTTGTAGTATCCGGTCGAGGGAAGCCCAAGACCCAAACAGCGATTTTACAAATACTCTAATACTCTACCTAAACTCATAACATTATTTATCATAAGATAGACAAAGTAAATATCTAAAAATAGGAAATAGTGAAGAGGAGTGAAAAAGAATGGCCAACATAATAATACTACAATATAGCATTAGGATTGATAAAGGTTCCTACCCTTATTTATCTGGACACCTTTCCCCATTCACCAGGTAAAATCTGCCATTGTTTTACAAAATCCGAGTTTGGTCCTGGTTGGTCTCACTCAGACACCCCCTCCCACCCCAAGTATCAAAGGGGGATTCTAGTGGTCTTAGCTTGAGGACTAATCATTCCGGTTGGTGTAGTACCGGATCAAGACTAGTAGACCTGGCAAGCCATGATTACAGGAGATAGTCCCGCCTAGGGCTCCCACGATAAGTCTTGAATAGTGTCATAACCTTAATTAGTCACGGCCTTAATAAAGTTTGGAGATTTGAATCCTCCCACCATAAATTTCCCTACAGTAGAGTAAGTAGGATACGGTAAATTCACCTCTCGCAGTGGCACCCCACCTTATTTATCCATCACTCGAAATGCAAGCTCTGATTGTAAACCTACTGTGTCTAACTCGAGCTTTCCATACCTTGCTGGGTGCCCGTGCCCACCACATCATCCAATCAGAGCAGAGGTATTGTGACTAACCTGGCGGTGTTGCCCTAGATCGCGGTATGGGCTTAGGCTTGTCATCAATTAAGATGCAGACAAACCTCAAAAATTGGTTCCGGGCCAAAAGCCTGATTCACAAATTTAAAACTTCCGGATTCCGACCCAGTGCATTTATTCCACTTGTTTGACCTGATTTGGGAATTTATATAGGCAGGGCTAAGATCATGAAACATCACTCATGGTATCTCCCGCCCTCTCCCACCGCCGTTCATCTCCCCCGGCCTCCCACTAGTATTGCCTGCAGCCGTACCCCCCACCCCCGAAATGCACCCCATCGCAGAGAGACCGCTTACAAGCTAAATACTATCACCCGAGGATTTCGCTCCCCCAGTTGGGCACAAGATGCAGTCCAGTGCGGTTCGGGGATCTTGGGGCCTCACGGCAGCCCCTGTCAGACTCCCGGACCCTTCAGGGCACCGTCTTTCCTTTAGCCTCCTCCCGTCATGTATCCCAGCCGACACTTTTCGGCCTAATAATTCCGGACTGCAATATGTGTCTTGTTTTTTTTGTGTTTTTTTGCAACCAACCATCAGGTTGGGTAGAACTATCCAAGCGATCTAGGTGTTTACCCCGATTTATATACCATAGTGCAGTTCAATGTATTTCAATATACACACCCTGAACCCCCCTGGAACCAGAGAGGTCATGGTCAGTCAGCAGGAAATCAACATCTCTAATATGTACTGTACGCCGTATCTAAATGTTCTATCCCAAAATACGATCTGATCTGTTCAAAACAAATACCACAGTGCTTACTTGCTTGCTGGGAGCGGACCCCCCACCCCCGCGCCCTGCAAATATGAGGCATCTCTAGAAAGCTGGGCGGAATGCAAGCAAGAAAGAAAGAGAACAGAAAAAGAACAGAAAAGGGGAAAGCCTTCGCAAAACACGAGAACGAGCAGAAGGTTATAGTGAGATAATACACATGGGAGCAAGTAGGGAGGCTCGAGGTCTCGAGTGGGGCTTTGCTAGTCATATCGTACGAGAGTAACAAGCGCACAAAGCACTGATTCTGTTTTAAACCACGGAGAATCTCTCATTAAACACCTCCGTTGAAATCTGCTAGCAACTCGGGAAGAAACACACTACCTATCATACTTATTAAAATCTTAGAATCGGGCTTCCAGTAGGATAAATATTAGTTCCCAAGTTTACATTTCATGAAACACCTAGCTGGCGCAGTGGTTAACACTCCTGTCGCAATAGCGGGAGCCCAGGAGTTCAATCCATGCTGATAATCAGTTATTATTGAACGATCCGTCATGTAGGGCAGGAGAAAATCCTGCCCTATGGGGACTGGGAGATTGAAGAACTGAGCCCTCCTCAATAGGGCTGTGGGGTTTATCAATCCTGCTACGAGGAGGTAGAATCCGACTCTAGACCTTAACTTAAAGGTTGGCGATCGGCGGGTAGCAGAAGCGAATGGGACGGGGGATTGGCAAAGAAAAAG
>Ga0307509_10011967_pt1 | contig 10426 bp, 7 predicted proteins | sample 10_EM_MG_FD_202245 | JGI IMG/M metagenome (GOLD analysis project Ga0307509, IMG submission 202245) | Populus trichocarpa ectomycorrhiza microbial communities from riparian zone in the Pacific Northwest, United States - 10_EM | ecosystem: Host-associated > Plants > Roots > Unclassified | place...
CCTTTCCAAGTTTTCATTGACCTTCTGGTCCCCCGGAACCCATTGGCGTTGGTACTGCCAGTGGCTAGACAACACAGTGCGGGAGGGGGAGGGAATGTCCCCGATAAGTGTTCGTTGTGGAGACAAATAGTGGGGTAAGCATTCAACGTATTCATCTCTACTGTACTCAAGACCCAAGAGGAACGTGGGCAAGGGAAATGTGCGGGAATATTAATTGCCGTGATCACACGATCCGCGGCCTGGCGTGGCGGCCTGTACTAATTTATTTATATTTAGTACAGTACCTGAAGCCGAATATGATACAGTACCCCCATCGAGGTTTCCCAAGTTTTTTTTTTGAATATGTCAATCTAACTGTGAAATTTTACCCACCAACATTGATCCTCACCCTGTGAGGAAAGGCTGGAGCGAGGGACTCGCTGCCGTAGATCTCTGGGGCGCCCACTAACGAATACTGTACTGTAGACGCCAAGCGCACAAGCAGTGCTGCCACTGAGTTTGAATTGAACCCTCCAGAAATGCTATACTCCCACAGGACCCACACTGAGGCATGAGGTTGCCCGTGTGTGTGGGATGCGCAGTCGAGCTCGCTCGGCGCGTACGTGTACTGTAGGCGACTAGGCGTAGAACACATGTATGTATGTTGAAATTCACCAAATTTTTTTGGATATCCTTTCATTGCTCCGATTTTACGGACCACTAATGTACAATACGCCATCGTACGACAAGGCAACGCACGCTCTAGTTCCGATTCGGAAGAAACGTTTTACCTTTCCCCGACCCTGCGCGGATCCTGCAACGCGGTCAAAGTAATATAACCGTCTAGAGGGAAAGGCAAGGGTAATCAATGTGTTATCCCTGCATGTGGCCTTGTGCTCAATGGGGTTATGATGCACACGACCAGCGACCAGCCTGTGTGAATGTAAGGGTTGGTCTACTTGTAAAATATGTAAAAAATAAGGATACTGTTTAGAAGGCAGGCGCACTGCTTATTCGCTGACAGCAGCCAGGCCGTCTACGTGTCGAATCAGTGAATACGAGGGCTGTGTAGGTGTGTCGGGCAACTTCTTTCTTCCTAGCGCGAAAGCTCAGCCCTCTTCGCCTAGCCGCGAGCCACACGGCGTTCAGCGTAGCCCTTTCACTTCGAGTCTATGGAATGTCCTCTGTACGGCCAAGGCCTGTGCTCGTAGACGCATTCCACCAGACCTCCTCGGACCCTTCAACAACCTGCGCCCTTCACAGTTAATAGAATTACGTCAGAACCGTCAGATGTCAGTCCAGATGACCCAGGTCCGCGGATGCGCAGAGGTGAAGGGAAGGTTCGCATAACCGGGTCCCCCAACCTGCCTGTTTGTGGAAAGCTCTAATTGAGAGACGTATTTTCCTTCTCAGTTAACGCGTCCGCGTCAAAGCGATGCTGCGGGACACGTTGCCGACTACAGCGTAGATATCGTCAAGCGTAGTTACCGATCTTGGGAAGGACCTGGTCGTGAATAGAAATTTGACGAAACTAGTCAATTTCGTGCTTCGCCCCCGGAAGAGCTTGCATCACCTTCCAATCGTCATCATTGCCACTTTTCCTTGGCACTCTTGAGGTTTGCGCTACGCCCTCCGATGCGCTCGTGGTGCTCTAGTGCGTTCTGTCCTATCTTCCTTCGCTCCCGATATCGAGGTGTTGTCGGTACTGAACTGCGCGCAAATCCCAGCCCCCGCGATCTTCGGTCTGTTTCATTGCGAGTCGTTCTTGATCTTCTCCCGGTTTTGGAAGTTCGGGCCGCTCGAAATGCCACGAAGGCGACTACTAAGTAGGCGCAGTGTTCAGATGATGTACCAAATCAAGCCTGGGAATGATGGGTTCTGTGGTAGGACGATTGGGGATCAATTAATGACCCAATCTCGCTGAAAACGTATAGTAGGAGTCCGCAGATACCGATAGGAACAACAGTGGTGAGACTAACTGTTCTGTTGATATTGAGGATAGCGTCGCCGAGCCCCACGAAGAAAAGGAAAGGGAAACATGGATAAGTCCCGGGACGGCTTCCGCTACCAGTGGCAGGAGGTCGACATCTTCGAACAAAAACTGTCGAACGCGAGCACTCTTCAAGGAGCTACTAGATCGTTGGAAGGCACCCATATAAGACCGACTCGGGACTCGACTCGGGACTCATTGCTGAACGAGCGTTGCAAGGACTGCGGCACAGACTGAATATGGGGCTCATAGCAAACGTTCACTCGGCAGTCAGAAACCGATGGATGAAAGGTAGGATGGGGCAATAGTTGGGTAATATTGAGGGGAATCTGTGTGCCAATCGATGCGATTTATTGCGATATCCGGGCTAGGATTTGAACGGTCAGGTTGCTTGGTATGCTGGGTCTACTTCTGAATCCTGAAATTTTGGGACGTGAGATGCATGGAGAATACAGGAGAATAAACCAGCCCAGCCCCTGGGCCGGCGTGTTTTTCAACTTAAAGTTCCTCCACTCTTACGGCAAGTCCCGCCAGGGGTTCTCATGGCAGCCGTTTGTCATCGGGGCGCTCAGCCACGCCACAAATTCCAGAAACCCTCCGATATGTTTATCCGTCCAGAACCTGGCATCATCCTCAGGTGCCATTTCCACAACTTCTCGCAGTCTCGCAGAACATGACGCAATTCGAGTCACACCCTCAGCTCGCCCGCCCTCCTGAGCGTCGAAATCACCACGCCAGTGAATCACAACCTCGTCGTCATTCCACACTGCAGACCTACAAACCCTACGGCCCGCACCATGCATATGAAAACTCACCCCTCACGCTCTTCCCTAGCCCTCACGCCCGTCGCCCTCGCACGGTCCTCCTCCCTTGCTCAACTCACGCTGCTTCTGTGCCCCCACGCAGTTCTCTACCGCATACACTTTCTCACCACCACCCGATCGCAGACAGGTGAATCGTGCATACTCACATCCCCCACCGCGCCTCGCCGCTTCCCGCTCATATCTGCCTGTGCCTGGCGCATCCTTCCGAGTCCGCGTCGGCCCCGTGCTGATGTTCCCAGCATTCAGCATGAACCTGCTTGCGGCCACGTTCGTTTTCCCCACACTGTTTACAGACAGTCGCCTTTATGTTCTTCAACCACTTCCCCGTGGCCTGGTGACGGGGTCGTCTACCTCAGGCTGACGCCCCGGAGCACTGCGGCGAATGCGAGAACTCCGTTTCTTACCCGATTGTAACGTGAGTGATTCGCAAGGATACGTACTTAGGGTGACAGTACAGGAGTACAGGATGTAGTGTGCTGTACTCGAGGCGCACGCTCATGGAGTTGAAGAAAGGCGCATAGCGGGGACTCATTCGCTGTGATTTGTAGAATAACACCCCTACACCCCTCCTTCGCCCTTCGGATCAGCAAAGGGAACATAATAATATACCGTGACATGCCCCAGGTGTGTGTGAAGATGTTATGCAATGGGAATTGTATTTTTTTTCTTTCGAAAATCAGATGTCGGCATCTCCAGTATCTGGGAAGTACCGTATCACAAGTGTGGAGCTTCAGTGTTTCGCGGTGTGGACTCGGCGCAACGAGGGGTGGGGATGGTGTACCGGAGACAGTAATGCTGCAGCGGGTTATAAGGATGTCAACTTCTGACGCTTCGTCCCGGAGACCTCTATCCATGCAATCCCTAAAATTAACGTTCTGCAGTTCCTCTATTGCACTATTAATAAGGGTGTGGTCAGTACCATGCCCGTCGATCATATGTCCCACCAGTTCCAAAAGCATGTGCACGATATACCCAGGGTAGGAAAAGTCAGAAAAGATACCACGACCTTGGATGATAAGATCACAGAGGATATTCAGGAGAATTCGCTGCGTCCCAGACGAGTCCTTGCTCTTCTCCCAGCCGGATGTGATGACATTGAAAGTGCCAGTATAAAGGTCCTGTTTCAATTCGGACGACGACGATGCGGAGGAAAGTCGTCTGAGTGCTAGGAAAAAAAGCTCTATCGTAAAACCGAGACCCCCTCCGTCACGAAGGTCCTGCAGACGCCATAGTTGGCGTGTCGTGAGGCCCTTGAGTCGGCGCAATGGGACAGGGATATCATCGATGGATTCCAGGCTTTCGACTATCTCAGCGTGTTTCCCCGGGTTCCGGTCCTCAAGGATATCGCGCAACCCTCGCCTCAGTGTGAACAAGCCTTGAAGTTGCTGTCCGGGAAATATGAATTGTGGGGTGACAGGGGTGCTCCCAGGTAGTTGGGAATGAAAAGCCTCTGCTGCGGGAGTAGAACTGGATGGCTTCAACTGGTTAGATGATTCGCCTAGGAGTAGTCGTGTCAACTGGTGAGTGGCATCGTCCATCGCGTCTTGGAGAAGGGAGATCCGCCAGTCGACGGCTTCTATGCCGTCAGCTTCAATTTCGATACGCTCCAGCTCCGAAATCGGGATTTCAAGGTTCCTTAGGATATCCATAATTTCTTCTCTAGTCTTGTTCAGCCCCCAGGGCTCGAATGCTCGATATAGATCCTCGACATGCTCCCATGCCGTCCTTAGATAATCGTCGATCCTCTGGGCACGATCGAACGCAGCTGCGTCTGGATCACCATAACCCAACTGGAATCGTGCAATTCCGCTCACAGCGAACCCCGCACGCTCACATACCCTGTTGCGCCCATCCATCACCATCTGCCGAACGGTCACGAGCGAGAGGCATGTCCAACGTAGGGCAAAAGGTGGGTTGGCTTTGATTGTTGACACATCGTTGATCCTTTCGGTGCGGCCCAATTCGCTAAGCACTTCTCCGACCTCTCCGAACCGGTCCGGTCGGATACCGGTGCAGAATACAAGGGACGCTGCAGTTTCGATGCATCCTTGCATACGCCTACGTCGTGCCTCCCTATTCGTGGTGTCTCCCTCGGTATTGTAGCTCTCGAAAAAGTACCGCACGCATCTGCAGAGATTATCAACGGTGGTTCCTCCTGGTGGGGACGAGGGACCAAGACGGGGAGTAAGTCCGAGTAACACGAACATCACCGTCAGCTGAGCATCTCGCACATTAGGTTGAAACTCGCCTTGAAACGTTACTTCTTTCCAAACTTGTTGGCCATATTCCTCGTTGAAGGAGCCGGGGATTGCCAGTACGAAGGTATCCATCTCGTTACTCCCATCAATGTTGTTGATCAGCCACTGAACTGCACGCACATCCCGATCCTCGCGCTCTTTAGTCTGTTCCATTGCGTGTTGTTCTTGACGTGCTTCCATTTTCTCAAAAGTGCGACGAAAGCGATTACGGAGGATATACGAGATCAAGCGAAAGAATGGGCTGCGGTAGGACGATTGGGGATCCTTTAATGGTGCAACGACGCTGTAAAGATAGGCGAATCCGCAAATAATGATAGGGACAACGATGGTGACACCAACTATTGTGTTTATCTTCAGGATGGCATCAGCAAGCCCCGCGAAGAAAAGGAAAACGGAGATGTGGATAAGCCCGGGAGCGGCCTCCGCCATCATTGGCATGAGTTCGAGACCTTCGGACAAAAATGTTTGAATGCGCGCAGTCCTCAGGGGGTTTTTAGACCTCTGGTAGACGCGCAGATAAGATCTAGTCCATTGTTGAACGACCGTCGCAAGCAGTGAGGCAGACAGACTGCAAACGAGGCTCATAAGCCAGAAAACGTTCACTCGGCGGTCAGAAGCGGATGGATGAAAGATAGGGTAAGGCAGTGGTTGAGTGATATCGAGGGGGATCTGAGTACCAATCGACGCGATTTGTTGTGATATTTGAGCAAGAATCTGAAGTGATTGATTTTGGTAGTAGACTGATTCCAGTGCCGGGTTCAATCCCAAGTCCTGAATCTTTGGGACTACGAACGCAGTGAGAACTGCAGAGAACAAACCAGCCTGGAGCGAGAATGATATCAACTTGACTGACCAGTCATGGGCTGATACCGATACACACGAATATAAGGAGTCCGTCCATGTCGTCTCTCAAGGTTTGCATTCGAGCTTCATCATGGTCTTTAGCTTCTTTCCCATATAGATACCATAAGACATTGGCGCTGTCGTCAAAATCTTTGGACTTTTCCGGGGAATCTTCGGGGGAATGACCTGGGGCACCATTTCCCGATTGATCGTTCATCCCTCCCTCTTAGTCCGTCTGGTCATTAATTGGATCTCCCACTGATACAAAATACGTACCACCCTCGTTTTGTTCCGGTGCCGGTGCTGAGATTATTTCCCACCCGTCTAAGGTGTCTTGCAAGGCAAACAGATCAGTATTTCAAGAAAAAGGAAAATGAAATGACCCCAGACTCACCATCAAGTCCTCTCTCTAGGTCAATTTGGCCGGTAGCCATCCCAATGAGCCTGCGGGGTACGCACAAGGAGATAGATAGAATATATGCTATGCGATGATAGGGCGCCCATCAGTTTACTTTACGGCAAGTCCCGTCGGGGGAACCAGCGGAGCTAAATTCCCCAGTGTCTTTCGCCGCCTGACCCAGTGTTCTACTGTAGTAAGGGCCTTCCGACCTGTGCTCTTGTTTTTTTGAAATTTGACCCTTTCGTTAAGCTCATTGGGTCATCTGATTTGTAACACGGTGTTCAACAGAGATTGAGCCAGTACTCAGTACTCAGGTTTCAAACGCGTCGTATAATTGTTATACGAAGATGGCTGTGCAGTGCGTCCATATTGTATGAATTTATATCGAGAGTAATACTAAGGATGTCATCAAAATACTCAGATGGTGGGTAAATGGAGTAGTTAGATGTAAGAGCTTCAGGATGGCAAAGAGATTCTTGGACCAGAATCTAGCGAAAGCGTTAACTCACCAGGGGATCTTATTGCTGCGTCTCCTCAGTAATTATGGTTTGTTTGGAGCACACAATACTGTCTGATCAAGTCGATGACCTTTTCTATGACCAAGTCCTCCCACGATACGTGAACAGGAACTCCTCCGTAACAAAGTTTCTAATATGCTGATGGATTTGCCCTCGCCCTCGGAGAAGAGACTTGAAATAGTCCATGGCTTCATGAACTTTTGCCGGCTGACACATCATGGCCGGAAAGAGAAAGCCCATGTAGAATGACGGTAAGGTCTACGATGTAGCCCATCATATAGTGAAATTTTCGATAATGGGTGGGAAGATTAGGCCGACTTAGCAATGAATGAAGACCGCTCACGAATTTTTATGAATTAGACGCGCACTGCGCCTTATTCGTGGAAACCTGACCCACTGGGATACCGTTAGGCCTTGAACTACCGGGAAATTGACGTCTTTAACTTAGACATTGGTGCAAGTTGACGAGGTCATGCATCGTGGTCTTGAATTCTTGACCAAAAACATACTTCTCTCACTGAGTAAACAAGACAACAGGACATAAAGTTTGACAAACTCCTTCCTCATCACGAAGGTTCCAAACCCCAACAATATCGGTGTGAACAACGTCAATACAGTCTTCAAAGATCTGGTCGGTGAAGTCTTGATGGGACCGAAGGCCACGCCAATATCCTAATATCCTATTGCCAGTATGGCTCGGGTTAGAATCCACTCAATGACAAGGGGAGTGGGTGACACGTTGTACTAATGGCTACATTCGACGCTGCTGGGTGCTATGAGATCATACAGTTTAAGGCCAAAAGAGACAGTACGTACTCGATAGAGGCTTGGATGATCAAGTTGTGACTGACTCTCTGCGCAATTGACCACGCAAGAGGCACGGGGGCACCTGAGGCTTTCCGATCCGTATTGGAGAGTGTAAGATGGCATTGCGCGGGCCCGCGGTGATATACTTGTGAGTTGTCGTGACCAGCCTGGCGGTGAGATCACCAAAACTCGGCTTCGCTTTAAGCCATAAAATTAGTCAAGCGTACTTTCATGTGGGATATATGAAGGATTACCCACTTGAGACAATCTCAACCGGCACATCCCTCGGGTGCCGATGAAACAGGGAGCGACACGACCGTTCGAATCTCTCATATGCGGAAGTCTTCGCTTCTTCATAAAATTGAATGTCCCCGCCTGCGATATCGATCAGAGCCTGGGTGATAACCAGGTCGAACTTCGTGGCCACAACGACAACGGGTACTACTGTCGCCTGTTTCGGTAAATAGAAAGGATGCTTATTGGCATGCTCACCTCTATTTAGGGCGAGAATTTCTTCCACTCCGTCTCCAAGCCTCCCGTCGATGACGTCAGAAGTAGGCATACATATCCTAAGTTAGCCATCTTCAGACGATCATCACCTCCATCACAAACACAACGTATTCACCAGACTGCATGTAATCTCTCCGACGCCGGGCAATTTGCGCGAGTGTGATCAGTAACAAAACCCCGGACCATGTCTATATCTCGGATAGCTCCGGATTTGAAACTGGAATGCAAGTGAACCATAAGATGGCTGTTCTGGCTAGGTGCACAGCCAGCGTTGATATCGACTGCTCTTAGTGCCATGAGGGTATTGTCTTTCTCGAAAGGGATAGTAAGTCGGTTTGGGGAGACAGATGAATGCCTATGTACGCACCAACATATTCACTTTGAAAATGGAATCGATAAGCGATGACTTGCCAGAGTGTGTCTGTTATGGGACAGGATTAATACGACCTGGAACTCACCTCACGACGGCCGGCACGTACACGTACCTTTCCAACGACGAGGATCCTAAATCTGTAAAAGATTGCATTAAGCAAAGGTCATGAGACAGCATCTAGCGCATACCTGCTGTTACCAGAGAATACTGTCTGCACGATAGAAGGGAACCGTTGGTTGCCGTCAGCGTCTGCGACTGGAGCCGTATTTGTATTTTGGGTGGATCGAGGGTGTTCTCGTGGCCTACTTCTGGATTCAGCTTGGACCCGGACCCGGACGCAGACATAGCCCTAGGGTGTGGTGAAGATGTAGGTAATCCCGGCCGAGATAGAGGTTGCGCAGATGTTGACTTTTTGATGGAAGGAGACTGGTATGCAGAAGGCACAGGTCTTGTCCCGTTGTGTTCATGTGGATGATACTTAGGTGTTGTATCACCTTACCGTCTGAGGCCAGCGCACGCTGATGTAGAGTTTGAAACGCAACACGTGACCAATACAACAACGCTTGTTCAAGCGCCGCTAGCCCTGCGAGAAATGCACATTACAAGGTCAAATGATAACACGTTTAAGCTTTCAAATTTTCAAGCTTCATCAATAAGGCTGGGATCCAATCTAATGTAATGTGCTTCAATTTTGTTCAGAAAGGTTTGAATCAGATTAATTGTTTGTAAAAAAAATTCATTGTAGTATAATCTCATTTAACATGATCCAACATCAGAATATGCATTTTCCATGGGCTTGACACCTTGCAGTGCAAGCAACTACCTCATTCCCAATAGCTATCGTAAGGTGGCTTGCATGTCGTGGTCACTTCCCACACAATTCTGGCGCCTTTCAACAGGATGCATGGGCGTGTAATTGCAACACTGTCCCCACTCAATCCGCATTAGGGTCTGTTCGGAATTTCGGATATGTTGAGGGCGCGAAAGCGATTCCAGCGAAAGCAATTCTAGATTCCAGTCAAAGGTCCTCCCATGGTCAGAAAACGCTAATATCTAGATTTAGGTCCACCATGTGTAGTAAGCATAGGTTTGAAAGCAGGGTGATACCGATGCGAAAGGAGGACATACACATCGCAGTCAGTGAAGACATATTTCCGACTGTGGTCTATCTGCATTTCTCGTTCATTTGATTGTGTGCCATGCATGCACTCAACGCGTCCTAGATTCATGACTATCACCCGTTTGCCTCCGCATGTTCGGGCGTGTTGAGCGTGTATCTCGACTTCTATCCCTACCAGCTCGCAACGCTGACGTCCTCCAACAGGTCGCTGACAGCAACGACAGGCAATAGAGAATTAAGGAACCACATTGACGGCACAGAGAGTGAGGCATACTCACTGGTAATCATCTACCAAGTCCCGATATCCGTCTTGTTCCCAGCACTCAACAACTACAGGACGACCAAAGAGTCGGCGTGTTGTGACAAACGGCTCTATAGCCTCCTCTACCGACCCACATGGCCCAAAGCCTCCCATGGAAAGGTTACAAAGTGAAGGCAGGACCCCAATGGCCCTTTCCCCGGTAAGTCCTTGCAACGCACGTGTGACGAGTGGTCCCAAATTCCTCGATATGTGCAGACCCTGTACGGCAGTGAATGGGTGAAAAAGTTCCAGCCATTGCGTGGACTCCATGCCGTCTTGAAGCTCTACCCGAGAATCTGCGTCTCCGCTGATCTCAAGGCATTGGACATGTGAAAGGAGAGGCGAAAGTCTGTTGCATAGCCGTGCCATCCACGAAATCCGCTGATCTAACCTGTCACATCTAGTACCCAAGTCGAGACTAGTCGGTGATCCAAAGGTAATCCTAGCAGACCAAGGGTACAGCTCCATATAAGCACGTTTGAATGGTTTGAGCCTTTTTGCGC
>Ga0307509_10011969_pt1 | contig 10424 bp, 11 predicted proteins | sample 10_EM_MG_FD_202245 | JGI IMG/M metagenome (GOLD analysis project Ga0307509, IMG submission 202245) | Populus trichocarpa ectomycorrhiza microbial communities from riparian zone in the Pacific Northwest, United States - 10_EM | ecosystem: Host-associated > Plants > Roots > Unclassified | place...
CGATAGTTGTAATAAAAACTCTGCAGGTTTTTGAGACTCTTTCACCCCAGCTTTATATTATGCCCAAAGTAACCTTTTAGAAATCACAACTCGCTCCTCTCATATTATCGTCACAATTGTGGTCACCTGCACCACAATTATCACCACTAAAAACATAAAACTGGAGTGTTCTGTCCCCTAGTCCGATCGGCTAACCTGTTACCATCGGCTGCTTTCCCCCCTTTATATTAACCCTATTATACATTTGATATTTCTCATAATACTGACATACTGGCCGGCACTTTTGTAGCAACCGGATTCCGAATACGCGATGAGAATACAAGTACTTTACTTAACCAGTCAATTGTAATGATGGATTTTCCGTAATATATTTGAGGGCCCCATCACAAAGTGTATGTAATACCTACCATAAAATCTCAGATAAAACCGACTCTCCTCAGGTTGCAATGTAGCAAAATCAGACTTTCCAGCCGATAGGGAGCTTGTGAACAGGTCAAATAACTAAGAAGACAACTTTGAACCCCCTCTTCAGAAAACTGCTACACCACCAACCCAGAGGAGTTTGTTATTTCTTGGATTTTATGATATGCTGTAAATTTCCAGGCTAAGTGTCTGCCTTCTATGGAGGCCTCAATTGAGTGTCTCAAACTTGAAGAGCCTGTAAAATAATTTAGATTGAAAAGAATTATTGAAATAGTATTAGAAAGGCATATATCTCATAATTAAGAAGATAGCTAATCACTCACAGATGTTCAAGGAAGCTTCACTGTTGTTTTTCAATCAATAATTTGTGTGCGAGCTATCCAGTTTACCTTACTCATATTACTTATGGATCTTACGGACCTTTTACCCACCGTTCCAACACAAAATAATACTCTTGTATGGTAAGGTAAAGTAATGGTAAATTAGCTGTCTTTGGCTTTGCCAAGCTTACATGAAACAGCAAAGTAAGCTAAGGTTTTTCATGTTTTTCAACTTTGAATACCCCTAGTGTGATGCTTTCAGTTGACTACGGTAGATTACCGGTATGTTGACCAAACACCAGAGACCTACAATACCTGTAAATTCTGCCGCAACGATAAGTTAAGCCTTTCCCACAAATTCAACTGCCTTGACAACAACCTAAAAAAAACAATAAAATAAGACTTATACACATAGTAGTAATCAGTACTTAGGAGGTGTTTGGCACACTGTGGTTTGAAATAATCGTTATTTGAAATCATGTTCCATACACATGTGTACAAACAACCTGTGGTCATTGTTTGAAGACATCATTGTACCAAACCATACCATTGTTTCTCTACACATGATTTCAAACAATATTTTGTAAAACTTATTTTAACTCTCTTAATTGTTTTTAACTTCTATTTCTAAAATAAATAAGATTTATATTAGAAACTTCTATATAAATAACAATAATTATTATAATATTTCATATATTAATATCTAATAAACTATGTTGAAATAATATGATACCTTAGATAAAATATTTGATAAATCAACATAATATAAATTTTGAAATTAATCTTTATACAAACAATGGTATGACAAACCCAATTTCCATTTCAAAAGATAATTTAATCCAAAACTGGCTTTGTAATAAGGATTATTTCAGATAATTGCATGCCAAACACCAACTCAGTTTTCATACACCTCAATAACTGTCTTTCCCCGCTATGTTGTAAGCCTTTCTCAAGTGTCAGAGGTGCTAAGGTTGTGGAGCCTTCAGTTGTCCACAACCACTGACACCCAGTCTGGCCTTCATGAAATAGAGATTTTGATTATTCTCAGAAAGTATACCCATGCCATGGTTGCCTCATGTGGCCCCAATGCTGGATCTTTGCGCTCTCACAACCTGGGCACTCCTACTGACTTGGAGTACCTCACAGCTTAAAATCATATTATGACTCAACATTACATTGAGGCTCAACATTACATTATTGCTGAAGATAGTTCTATACTAGTGTAATATAACATTTTAAAGTAGTAGCATTTTATTCTACAAAAGATTTCGCAACCTTGGTGCAGGAGGCATAATTGATGATGGGTTGACAAAAGAAATCTTTCTTCCACCATGAAACTTTTTTTTTCAATAGTAGATTTCTTTTTATTCTAGCATGTCAAGATATCACCTAGTCTTTAAGATTGATGTAATTATACTCAGTTAACTAAATAATTAATATCTGATATTAATACAGATTATATTGCTAACATTGAAAACAGCCACAATGTGATGTTGAGCGGTAATGTGATGTTGAGCTGTCAGGCACTCAGTAGGAGTGCCTAGGTTGTGAGCCCGCGAACATCTGGGGCTGCGGCCACACGCTGCAACCTTGGCACGAGTATCCTAGGTTAAAGATAAGAGGCACAATTATGATAGATTTGGGTATGTATGGAAAATAAAGAGGATTTTTCCACCACCGTTTCTCGGAGCCAGCTTGTAATGGGCTAGTTAGTCTTGGTATTGCCAATGATTACGAAAGCCTTTTATCCTGCTACTGTGCTTTAACACCCCTTTATACTTCTTGGAAGTTACATTCTCCTATTGATACAAGCAAATCCCGCCTACGCACCTTACGGCCTAGAAATTGTATGAGAAATTAAATGCTCAGTATCATAGTAGGAAAGAACCAGACATAGCGACAAATGCTCAAAAATAACTCTCTTATCCGTCTTCTTACTTAGTACTATAATATACAATCATACCTCAGAAATATAACCCCGACGGAACCTCTGTTTCCTCTTACCTGGGCCCATTTTGCCCCGATATGATGGATGGATGAGGTGCATAGCCTCTTGTTCAATATGCCAATCAACAAAACGATTATTTCCAAGCTCTTGTTAAGCAATGAAGGGTCCGCCTTTCCAGACAAACTATTGCAATGCACAGTACTACTAGTTTTGATCAAAATCAACATTGGCACCCCTACTCCGCACCATGACATAATCCCGGCCCTTGTTCATCTACTACGATGCCCCTAATAGCATTCACTTACCATACCGGTATTCAATAGGATCAATCTACTCGAGTACATGCCCTGAGAGCTGGAAATTATAGATGCAGGGCGAGTAAGCTTTTGTGATTAACAAGAAGGATAATGAAGTTGATGATGTGTTATTTACAGAAGATGCCAAGTGCGGAGGTTGTGGCTGTTGATTTGCGGTGCCCAGGAGCGTATGATACCGGTTTTCCCTCGAGGGCGCATAAACCATGCCCTCCTCGCCTGTTTCCTCGTGGTTTGCACGCGACCTTGCTTCCAGCCTCCCTTCTGAGGAATAGTGTACGAGTACTCTACTTAGAGCACGTGACTCCCAAGTTTCTTTGTAGACTTATGACGATGAATTGCATCACCTAATACCAATACCGGTAGATTGTTCTATTGAATTGCTTGCGCGCGATCACATGCTCATTCACAACCTGGAACGGCACGGGGGGCAACAGAACATTTCCCTTCCTTCTCCTTTCTGCCTTCCTCTCGGCGCTCGCCCGGGATCTGGGATTCGGAGAGGGCTAAATGTGAAGAACCTTATCCTGTTACTACACTATTACGACACTATTAAACTTGCCACCTCAGGACCAGGGAGGAATGTTAAAATAAAACCCCTTCTGCCCTCCACCAACGTTACTCCATTTTCCTCCTCCTCCCCTCACTGCTGCGAATAATCTCTGATCCTCTTACCATAATTGCACAGCTTTGGACTCTTGTCTGTGACCCTACTGGAGTTTACTTCCGTGTGTGTGTGTGTGGTGGGGGAAATTCACTTTTATACGAACGAACGTTATCAGCGTGCGGAGAAGGGAAGTGAAGGTGCTACGTCATGAAGTTATTGCATATTATCGTCGTAGCGGCACTGGCCAGTTCGGCGTCTGCTTCCTCGTGGTTTAGCAAGAGTGGTGAGTCCCATCACGTTCCGTTTTACATTCGGGTGGTTGCGAAGAAGGCTGAGGAGTGGATAGCATACAACAAATGGGACAAGAACGAGCTAGAACGCTGGCTCAGCGACCACGATATACCCTATTCAACACCGGCAGATCATAAGGAGCTGGAGAAGATTGTCAAGGAATACTGGCAGACGAAGGTGGTCCAGCCGTATCAGGAATGGGATTCACCGCAGCTGCAGAGTTACCTTGGTGGGAAGGGGCAGGAGCTTGATCAGAAGAGGAAGGAGGACAAAAATTGGCTAATTGAGAGCGTGAGGAAGAGCTGGTACGAGACGGATAGTGCTGCAGAAGAGTCGTACAATAGCATTAAGGATTGGATCTTCGACAGGTGTGGTTTCCCCTACGCGCATCGGCAGTGTTCGGAATAATGTGACGTTGACTCGTATCGCAGTTGGTCCCAGAGTCAACTCGAAGGGTTCCTGGAAAGGCATGGTATCCCGAACCCTGGTTCTCATCACCGGGATACCTTAGTCTCCACCGCAAGAGACAACTACCAGAATGTTGCGAACAAGCTTGGTGAGACCTGTGCTTATCCCGGAAACTGGGTATACGAGTCCTGGAGTGATAGCGATTTGAAGTGAGTGGACTCGATTTCTTGCCGCTGGAACATATTCTAACAGCCTGTAGGAAATGGCTCGATGAGCATGGATATCCCGCCCCCCAACCAACTACGAGGGACAAATTAATAGCCGCAGTTCGAAAGAACTCGCGCCTTGTCTCTTTGAAATTGGCCGAAGTCGCATCATCTGCATCCCAATCGGCACAAAATGCCAAAAATACTGTTGCGGATTCAGTCTTCGATAGTTGGTCTGACAGTAGGCTGAAGGAGTTCCTCGACAAAAATAGTGTCAAGGTTCCCCAAGGTTCTAGGAGGAATGAGCTACTTGCCCTTGCTCGCAGGAATAAGGCCTACTACACGGGCGACACTGTTTCGGAGTCAGCTGCGAGTGCATACAGTTATGCAACTTCCGCGGGAGGACAGAAGGTGTCTCAAGTGACAGATGCTGCAAGTGATTATGCTGGGACTGCTTTTGACAAGGTCGTCGAATCATGGAGTGATAGCCGCCTTAAGGCCTATCTCGATTCTCGTGGTGTCCCCGTTCCTAAAAACGGCAAACGTGATGAACTTCTTGCAAAAGTTAGGCTTCACAAGCACAAGGCTGCTTCCGGTTATGGGGCATGGACCTTCGACACTTGGACATATGATAATCTAAAGTAGGCACCCGGTCAGTTATGTTGCCGTCAACCCCAAACTAATATATGGTAGATCTTGGTTGGAATCCCAGGGAGAAACCTCCTCGCCGGACCCCAAGGCATCCCGCGACGACTTATACTCTTCGGCGGTCAGCGCATACTCGAGAAGTGCTGCAGCTGCTACAGCCGCTGCCGCTGACGCAGCCTCCTCTGCGTCATTTGCTGGATCCAGTGCAGCTTCCTCAGCCTCGTCAGCTGCGTCTGATGCAGTATTTGGTGCAGCATCTAGAGCGGGCTCAGCGGGTTCCGCTGGAGCTTCCTCGATCTCGTCTGCTGGTTCAAGGGCTGGCGAGGCCGCAACGAATGCTGCTGGTGCAGCTTTCGCCTCTATGACTTCGTCGTTGGCACAGGCAACAGCGGCGGCGAAGGATGCCTCCTTTGACAGATGGTCGGACAGTGATTTAAAAGCCTACCTCGACACTTACGGAATCAAGACCTACCAAGGTTCCACTCGCAATGAACTTGTAGCTGCCGCGCGAAGGAATTCTCACGCTTTCCTCCACGGTTCTCACGATCAGGGTGTTACAGGCCGCCTCCAAGCAGCACTTGGTTGGGTTACGGGTCAGATTAGCGATCTTCTAGGAGGAACTAGAGCAAAGGCCGCCGAGCAGGCGCAGACTGCATACGATGCCACAAAGGAGAAGCTAGATATGGCTCATGACCATGCCAAGGAGGAATTGTAACGTGTTTCTGAGCACAGGGGATGAAGAACTGGATCCGATATGTGGGATTTTCTCTAGTGGCATGGTGAGCGAGTATATTGGTGTGGAAGGAACGGCTACGGTAGTTGAAGTGGTGGACTGGACTTGGTGTGGGGATCCCGGAAATCTGTGATTTTAAAGAAGAGTTATTATTACCGTCAATCGACCATTGATCCATTTCAGAATTGGTAGTGTCCATGACGGGGTTGTGAAGGATGTGAGAACGGGGGCAATAACAAGGTGTAAGTTATTAGGCAGAGGAACGAAGACCAGGGACAATGAATTGCAATCGCGAGTTGTAGCCGTATTGTAATGAGAGCCGAGTGCATTGAGCAGACCGGGGACGGCACAAGAATTTCTACTTGTAACTTCGATGCATTTTGGGCAAAGAGTAGGTCCACATGAAATTGCAGCGATCTGCATATGAGTGTTAAGCCAACGGGGGAGGTGCAAATGAGAGGCAGCTTTAACTAGAAAATCCTATTACACGGCATAGGAGGGGTCCATTACCTCAAGCCAGCATGCAAGTTTTGAGCATTACAGTACAGTAGCTATGCTTGAGTGTATATACGGCTTCGTTATACCGGGCGCCCGCCCACCATGCCGCAGAATCCATTATCGTCCTTGGAGGGAAGATACGTAGATACCTGTTCCCTTATCTCTCGTTAGTTTCGCTTTTCGCAACAATTTTTCGGCGAAATTGCCCAAATGTTGCTTTATATTCTGTGAGGGTGCGGCTACCCGCGTGGTCAAGGGTATCATAATCAAATAATTGTGAGGATATATTATTATTATTATTATACAATGCAGAAGGGAAAGAATGGAGGGTGGGTGGGTGAGGTTGGAAGGGGGTTTTCTGAGGGAATAGGAGTTACTGGGGGTGGTCAATTGATATAGTTGTAATGCCCATTTCTACGATAATAGCGGGCAAGTGAGTAATGGGTTTTATTTAATACGGGGCAATAAAGAAAAGAAGTTATAAAAAAAGATTCTAAATGAAGGAAGTGGTATAAGGTCGGGGGAGAGGTTACGGAAGAGTTATTTAAGGGTTGAGTAGAGAAATATCTTCGTGTCTGTTCGGGTTAGTAGTTCCTATCCCATGATAACAGTATGGTACTCAGCCGTTAGCTGTAAGTGTCTAAATATTAGGGCATAACATGTTGCCTCGGGAAATGAAACCTCCTATCGTACTTCCTTCCACTAGCTGTTGTTATGATATATTGATCTTGGTATTAAAGGCATTTCCGGGACGAATATAGGATCAGCACAAGACAGACAGATATGCACTCGATATCTACACCAGTATTGGACAAAACGAGAAGAATTGCAAGTCAATTGACCTTATACATAGCTGCTGAGGAGTGATGCCCGATAACCTAGTCCTTTCACTCCCTCCCTCCCTCCCTCTTTCTATTCATCCCCAAAGATCCCAACAGTTTCCCACACGAACGACGTTTTCCCCTCACCGACAATCACTCATGCCATGCGCCAGAGCCAGCCAGCCTAGACTATGCCCCCTTCGGAGATACAATCCCTACCCGGAGATATAATAATAATAATAATAATAACCCAATTTAACGAGAAACCGGCATCACGGTACCGCAAGAGCCGTTACGGTATTTTCCCGCTAATACCCTTTACCAGTATTTCCTGTCTTGGTCCGTTCCTCCCAAGCCATCCCAAGTGCAATTCTATCATATCATACATAACGTCAAGATAGGCTCCTTGGCGCAATCATCTACCCTATCCCCGATCATCCACCCTACCGACCTGCGACGGTCGCCCACATAAACTCCGCCTCCCCCTACTATCATAACTACTCGTACTGCTACATCACCCCACCACCCGGTGAGCCAAGCAAAAACCGCATTATATCATCGAGCATCAAAAAATAGCACCCGCAACACATGTAATTTTACCCTCCAACGACTTTGCTCAATTCTCTCTGCAGTATCATAAACATATCACATCTTCACTTCCTCCTTACTCGACTATGATACTCCCCCCAACCTACCGACCCACCCACCCACCAATCCACTCACCCATCCATCCATCCACCACCATCGTCATCGGCATCATCATCATCACCATCGTCCTCAGCCTTCTTTCCCTTACTTTCCCTTCCTCCCTTTCTTTCTTTCTTTCCCTCCTCACTCCCTCCTTCACCCATTTTACCCAACGCCTCGCTCATGCTTATACCCACCACCACCACCACACCATCGCCTGCCGTGCACGGGCATAATAATACTAACTTGCCCTCTTACTGCCGGAGGAGCGCTTTTTTAAAAAAGGAATTGCTATTGCATATTCCTGTATACCCAGATCCAAGCAAAAAAAAAGATTTCGGTGATGGTATGCATGCAATACCGTAGGGTAGCGGTCATTTTCAATAAAAAGGAAAAAAAGAAAAAAGAAAGAAAGAAAAAGAAAAAGACGAGGACTATTTTTTCATACCGTAACTGGTTCTTCGAGTGGATAACAATTCGCAACTAATATGACGCCTGCCGACCAGCCAACCAAACCAACCAACCGACAGACCAGCACCCATGACTTTATATAAAGTTACACTGGTTCACCACCTACCCCAAGCAAAAGCAGACCGGACGATCGTACTGTATACCGGTATCATACCCCACAGGCCAACCAAACGTTTCCTGCTTGCGCCACAAATAAACCACCCATCACGATAAAGAAGAAAGAAAGAAAGAAAGAAAGAAAGAAAAAAGAAAAAAGAAAAAAAGTGGCTGGAAAAAGTTACCATTCCTCCCTTACTTACCCAGTACCAAGTATCAAGTAGCGTGCCCATTTGTGCTGTGCAGCCACAAGAAATAATACAATATTACTCGAGTACACCCAGTGAGATTCTTATTTATTTATTCACCTTTCCGTTCGGGGAATTTTGTTTTTTTGTTTCTTTTTTTTGCGGATTAAAACCTAAATTTAAAACTGCCCTAATAATAATAATAATAACAAAACTTTTTTCCTTTCTTTCTGATCTGATGGGCAACTTTGTATTATATGAGACGGCACGGTATGTATGTACGAGTACAGTACGTACGGTACTCTACTCATACAAAGTGCAAAGCAAAAATAATAATTTCAGGTATCATAAGCAGGGATCCACCATCAATCACCAATTGGCCAACTGCAAGAACTGATTACCAGGAGCCGTGCGAGGGAGTGTGAGAGTGAGAGTGAGAGTGAGAGTGAGAGTGCGCAGGTGGGAGTCAATTCTTTCTTCTATCATACCGCAAGTTGTTAAATAAGACAAGGCTAGTGCGTTAGTAACGATTGCCCATGACCCCGCAAACCCCGCAAACCCCGCACTGCGGATTGGATACACAGCGTCGATTTCCTCTCCTACTAAATTTATTTTTCGGGGGGAAAGGGTTTTTGAGTCATGGGGGAGGGAGGGGTCAGGAGTGCTCGTATACGGTAGCCCGAACTTGTCGCTGATTTCTAACAGAGAGTTGCAGCTCTTTGTGAGCCTGAGCTTCCTGTCCCCATCCGTTCGGTGACCCAAGAGTGAATGCTTTAAGGAGAAAAGAAAAAAAAAGACCGCCTGAAATCCAAAAAGAAGCCTCGATACAACTAACCAGAGTACTTGTACTGGATAATAGCACAGGAGTGTCTTATTTTTGATAATTAAAAACATAACCCCCTTCAAAATATACAAATGAAAAGTAGGATATCGTAGACTGCACTATCGTGCCATTTACAAAAGTAATACCCGCCCCCCCCCCCGACTCAAACATCGTACCACTTCACCTCCCCTCGCCACCTTCTCTCATACATAAAAGCAATAATAACAGTAATAGTAAGAATGGCAATAAAAAAAACTAAAAGCGCCCGCTTCAAAGTACACAAAAAAAATGAACAGAAGAGAAGAGAAATGAACGAGGAGAATCAACTACTAACGAACTTACTCAAAAGCCAAGCAAGACAAGAAAAAAAAGATAACCCTTTCAACACCATCGTTAATTCATAGAACTCGTAACTTCGTAAATCGTGAAACAAATGAGAGGTAAAAAGCGAATGAGCGCCTGCGAGAACCCAAATATCTACTAAACTTTTGGTAAGGAAATGGTTGCTAAGATTATCGAGAGTAGGTAGGCAATCTAATCTCCTTGATGACCCTCTCAAATGCGCGTGCGTCTAAAATTCATTTGTCAGTCACAAATTTAAACCATAGTCAATTCATGGGGCGAGAGAGCAAACCTCCTGGATTCCTGAACCGTAGCTCGTAATTCTTCCACGTGTTGGTGTCAAAGTAGACCGAAAACGAAAACTGCCGCAGGTCCTTAAGGATAACTGAATTGCTCCTTGAGTAACGGAGCCAATCAGGAATGCCAATGTAATCCGTAACTACAAAGTTGTAAGCACCAATACTCCTGCTATGATCCAGCTATAGAATAGAGCTCACTGAAAGCGGTCCAAATGGTCACATCGGTTTGCTCGCCCTTGACATTGGCGGAGGCCAACCTTACTACTCCCGAGTCCCGGTCCTGCAGTACTCTCAAAATGTG
>Ga0307509_10011970_pt1 | contig 10424 bp, 12 predicted proteins | sample 10_EM_MG_FD_202245 | JGI IMG/M metagenome (GOLD analysis project Ga0307509, IMG submission 202245) | Populus trichocarpa ectomycorrhiza microbial communities from riparian zone in the Pacific Northwest, United States - 10_EM | ecosystem: Host-associated > Plants > Roots > Unclassified | place...
ATGGCGACGGCAGCCAACACGGAAGCAGTTAAGAAGGCGTCTGTCATAGGCTCCATATCGACGTATCCGAGGGCTTTAAGCTGACCAATTGGAGGACCGGTAACGGTAGTCTCCGTCTCCGTCTGTATAACCTTGCACCCCATGGGTTCCAAAACGTCTTTCGCAAACATAGCGTCTCCTTGTAGGGATGCAGATCCGATGTTCGGAATGGTACAGGTGGTACCTGTGATTGCGGCGATAGCCAGAGGGTAGGTTGCACTGCTGGCGTCGGATTCGATGTTGTACTCGGGAGGGCTTTTGTAGACGGCGCGCGGGATCTCATAGATGTCGAGCAACTTGCCAGTTTCCGGATCGGTCTTGCGAACAACGTCAACACCGAAAGTTTTCATCATTGCGATGGTCATGTCGATGTACGGTTGAGAAATGACTTGCCCGCCGGTGAGCTCCAAGATTACGGGTTCTGAAGCGTAAGGGGCGCAGAGAAGGATAGATGACACGTATTGGCTGGAAACGCTGGCAGCCAATTGGATCCTGGAACCCTTGAGACCGGCCGGAGCGATGGAAAGAGGGAGGCATCCCTGGGATTCGAGGTAGTCGATTTCACTGCCATTGGCTCTCAGAGCGTCGACCAACGGGCCAATCGGGCGCTGCTTCATCCTCGCGTTACCGGTAATAACGGTCCTGGTGGGTGCCGATTGGACGAGAGTACACACGGTGGCCAGGAATCTGGCGGCGGTGCCAGCATTTCCGAGGTAGACTTCCTTGCCCTTAGCGGGAACGGACAAAGAGCCCCCACCACCAGTAACAACGATGGTCTCCCCGCCATCTTCCCAGGCGAAGCTTGCGCCCTGAGCGGCAAGTCAGTCATGAGGTGAAGGATCAATCTTCTCGTAGAACCCACCTGCAGCTCAATGAGTGCATTCATCATAACTTGAGTATCGTCAGAGTGGAGGAGGTTCTTGAGGCGGCATGTTCCAGCGCCGAGGGCAGCCAATAGGAGGGCGCGGTTAGAGATGCTCTTGGACCCGGGGGTGGCCATTCGAATAGGGTCATGAGTCGGGATACCGGGAATGACCTTGCATGCCTCGGAAAGCGTCTTGGCGATAACTGAGTCGGCGACCCCGGTGGCCTTCTGCTCGTATGTGGCGCCGATCCTGGAAAGGATGACAACCTTCTTGACCGGACCACTGTTCTTCTTGTCGACCTTCATGATGTCGAGAAGTCTATCAACAGTGAGGAGCTTGACAGCTGGAACGCGAGCGATCCGGGGGTCGTTAATGGACACGGGAAGGTCATACGCCTTGAGACACCTGGTGAGACGACCAACGCCTACCTGCCCCAACACGCCCATCTGCCGAGCGATCTCCGCCTCCAATATCATTCCGATACTGACACATTCTCCGTGAAGAATGGTAGGGGTCAAAACGGCCTCGATGGCATGACCAATGGTATGACCGAAGTTGACTAGATTACGTAAACCGGTTTCTCGCTCGTCAATGGTGACGATGTGGGCTTTGACGGAGATCGAGCCGATGATGACCTTGAGCAGGAGTCCTTGGGCAGTGGACCTAGTGGACCTGACCCGGCCCGAGAAGTTGGAAGATGGGGTCTGAATGGCGGTGAAGATTTCCTCCGACCGGGATTCGAGCAAAGCGAAATCGGACTCGTTCCAGATTGCGGCGGTCTATAAGATTGGTCAATTCTCCGAATCTAACAGACACGCGCCGAGGAACCCACCTTGACCACTTCTGCCATTCCATTGGAGAACTCGCGGGCAGGGAGGGTCTCGAGGAAAGCGGCATCTATAAAGATGTATTCGGGCTGCCAGAAGGCGCCGATCAAATTTTTGCCGTGGGGGGTGTCGATCGCGGTTTTGCCTCCGACGCTGGAATCGACCATGGCCAGTAAGGTGGTAGGTATCTGAACGAATTTAACACCTCGCATACTATTCGTTGGTTAGAAGACGCATATAGTCGGCGAAAATGCGCGATACTAACAAGGTAGCGGCAAAAAAGCCGACGAGATCTCCGATAACACCACCTCCGACAGCGAGGACAACTGTGTCCCTTGTGCATGCATTGGCGAGGAGGAAGTCTTCAATTTCGGCCTTGCCTTCTCTAGATTTTACAGATTCTCCGGGTGAGACGGCGTAGGAGAGGAATCTTGACCCGGAGTTGGCGAGAGCGGTGTTGAATTCGCTGGTAAAGGCAGCGAGGTAGAGACTGGCGACATTGGTGTCGGTGATGAGAACGTAGGCGGAGGATGGGAGGGTTTTAAGGACGGTCTGGACGATGTATGGGACGAGGTGGAAGCCGCAGTGGATGGACTCCTTGCCGAGGATGGAGACCTTCTGTACGTCGACCATGGTGGGTTGAGGGAGAGAATGGGGGAGAGAAACGGAAGACTGGTGGTCTATTTATCCGGCCGGGTTCAAGTTTCGCAGAGGACTTTGAGGATTCGTTGAAACGTTGATGTTTGAACCTGTCACGATTGGGGATTGCGGAGATCTCTCTTGGCCGCAACGAGTTTATCTCCGCTCGGATATGCGACTCGAAGGCCAAAGTAAACGCGAAAGTCGGCCATCCTCCAAAAAAAACAAATGGAAAAATGGAAAGCGAGGAGGAGGGAAGGGAGGGGTGGGTCAGGTGGGTCGGAGAGAATTCCGGAGAGGGGGTAGAGGTCGGTCGCTGATACCACGGAGGGTCCGAGAGACTGAAGGAGAGAAACAACGCTTCCGTCCAACACGGCTCTGGAAATAACGAACCCGCATTTACGAGAAACGCCGGCCCGCTCCGGCATCTGACGACGTTGGTAGACCGAAGCCGCCAAACACACAACCCTCTCCATCCCTTGTCCACTTCCCCCACCCTCCACGTCTAGAGATGTTGCGCGCCAGAGGTAAGCCGCCGCACCAATTTGCTTCCCAAAATCCTCAATGGCCTTCCCAAAGTGCCGTCCCTTCGCTATCCTGCGACTCAGGTCTTGTTGACAAGACGTGCACTGCCCAGAACAGTTCAACTGGCAAGGTATTCCACTCCTGCCGAACCCCCCAATGTGAGCTCCAACCAAATCCGTCGCTTTCTTACCCTTTTCCGATGTACTTGACCCGTTAGGTTCGGATGTCTGGGTGGCGAAGAGCTCTCCAGGCAATCGGCCGACTGACTATCGGCACTGTGATCGTCGCTGGGGCTGGCTTCTATTATGTCGCTCATCAGGAACGCACTCCGGGCACACAACTTCCTCACGATCCAACAAAGAAGACTCTGGTCGTCCTCGGGAGCGGCTGGGGCGCCACCAGTTTCCTCAAGAAACTCGACACGACAGAGTACAACGTCGTAAGTACACTCGCCCGACTGTTCCGATCTGCACACAGTCTCACACAAATTCAGGTGGTTATCAGTCCCCACAATTATTTCCTTTTTACCCCGCTACTTCCTAGTGTGTCCACAGGCACCCTCTCCCCAAAATCAATCATTTCGCGTGAGCAACCTTCGCCCTTCTTCGTCTTTGTGCAATCCCTGAGCCGTCATCAGCAACCCGTTACATCACTCGCCATAAGGCGCGTCAAGTTACAGTCATTGAAGCTGAAGCTCAGTCGATCGATGTCTGTATCTCGTTCCGCGCTTCATTCCACCCTCCCTTTCTCAATTCCGTTGCAGGCCACCAACAAAACCGTCACATTCAGTGACGCCTCCGAGATCAAGGGCGCCGTCAGTACAACAACCATACCCTACGACTATCTCGTCTACGCTGTCGGCGCTGAAACTCAGACATTCGGTATTCCCGGAGTAAGGGAACACGCCTGCTTCATGAAAGAATTGCAAGATGCGGAGAAGGTGAGAAATTTTTATTGACATCTTTGCAAACCCCATGTTAACAAATTGTGAAGATGCAAGACCGTTTCCTTGATTGTACGCGGAAGCCATTTCGCGTGTTGTAACATACTGAACTCTTTGTGATAGGTGTCGAATCTGCTGGTTTCCCTGGCCAGAGTCCCGAGGAAATCGACCGCCTTCTTCACATGGTCGTGGTCGGTGGCGGTCCCACCGGCGTGGAGCTCAGGTCATTTTTTCCATCCCATCATTTCTGCAAGCCTACTCTCTAACCCCCTTACAGCGGCGAGATCCACGATTTCTTGGAGGAGGATCTCAAATTCTGGTATCCAGAACTCGCCAGTAGGATGAAGATTACGCTTGTGGAAGCTCTTCCGTCTGTGTTGCCGATGTTCAGCAAGGCTCTCATCGAGTACACCGAGTCAACCTTCAAGGAAGCCAAGATCGATATCTTGACCAAGACGATGGTTAAGGAAATCAAGGAGAATAGTGTGACCCTCCAGATGCCCGATAAAACTATCCAGGAAGTTCCTTGTGGGATGGTCGTTTGGGCCGCTGTACGTTCCATCCGTTCTTCTCTCCTTTTCCATGATGCCGACCGGATTCGTCGATCTCAGGGAAACACGCTTCGGGCATTAACGAAGGACTTCATGGCTCAATTTTCCTCAGTGCAAACCAATCGCCGCGGTTTGACCGTTGATGGACATCTCCGTGTCGCCGGCGCGGATGGTGTCTTTGCTCTTGGTGATTGTACTGCTACTTCCTATGCTCCCACGGCCCAGGTTGCGTCCCAGCAGGGAGCCTATCTCGCCAAGTTGTTCAACAAGATGGCTAAGAAGGATAATCTCCTCGTTGAGAGACAGCTTCTGGAGACCACTGAAGTCCCCGAGGACAAGAAAGCGGAGGCTACGACAAAATTGGAGACTATCGGCAAGCAGTTGCGCAGGCTTGAGAACCCCCGCATGTTCCAGTATTCACACCAAGGTTCCCTCGCCTACATCGGATCGGATAAGGCTATTGCGGATCTGCCGTTCATGAACGGAACCGTGAGTCCAATTTCCCTTCCCCGTGGTCCGAATTGCACGACTCATAATGCCCCTGCAGTTCGCCACTGGCGGTCTCACTACTTACTATTTCTGGAGGAGCGCCTACCTCAGCTCCCTCTTCTCTCTTCGGAGCCGTACTCTTGTCGCAACCGACTGGATAAAGGTTAAATTGTTCGGTCGGTAAGTCACAAAGTTTTCTCACTCCAGTCGCCCGCCTTTCGCGTGTCATAAGTCTAAAACTTACCTGTTTCCCCGTTTCTCAGTGACGTCAGCCGCGACTCCTAAAGTCCCCTCGCATCTCCCCCCTCCGCCCGGCTTCCCGCGTCGCACAACGGGCACTTTAGACGTTATTTATTCACCAATGTGTCCCTCAACCCCTTCCCCTCTTTATTTGTATACGCACCCACACATAATGTGTTATCACCCCTCGCTCCAACCTAGAAGAATCTTGGGCTCACGTAAACTGTGTAGTACGAGATTTGATTACTCGGGAAATAATGATCCTTTAACATCAATGATTATATGCAAGGAAGAGAATTACTTGCGCGGGTTCACGAAGATTGTACGCGGACGGAACGAAAGTAAACGGAGATCGAAACAAGCTGGGCGAATTAACGGAAGAAACAAAGTCCGTGTCACTGTTGGTTCGTAAGCAGGCCCACCCCGAACAGCTCCGTCTTCCATTCCCGCTCCTCCATTTCCAGCGATTCCTGATGCTCAGTTTGGAGGTGTGAATACATTTCCTCCGTGGTCGGCTTGAGTAATCGCTCTGGTGGCGCAGTGAGGATGCCCAGTTCCCGCCTGTTGCTGGAGAGGGAGGGAGAGAGAACTTGGTTAGTCGACGCAGGATTTTCGGGAGTGTTGCGACTTACTGGCAGAACAAACACACCCTCGCTTGCATCTCGTCACCCTCCTCGACTTCCGAGAACATCGAATCGGCGAGTTCTGAACGCATCTGTTCAGTCTGTTCTTCCGTCAGAGGGGGTAAGGACGACTCCCCATCCTGCACTTGACCGCTCAACACCTGTGGTGAGACTGGAACTGAATCCGGAGGGGGTGCGGAAGGCGTTGGCGCGAGGGGAGTCCCTGCAGATCGCTCGGCTGGAGCCCCGACAGGGTTTGCAGGAGTGACTATACTTGTCCTAGCATCTGCAACGGAAGGGTTATGAGAGGTAACACTCGCAGGGTGCGCAGGACCTGTGTCCGCTTGTTGAGGCTGATTTATCCCCTGCGTCTGACCATGGGGGTCGGGCGGTGGTCTTCGGGTCGGTGTCGCGCTCAGTTCACCCGCGACAACCCTGTACGCGTCCATAACTGGAGGCGCAGATGTGGGCGGGGTGGGGGGAATACTTGAGAGGGAGTTTGTTCTGGGCGGAGGAGACGTGGGCGACGGAACGTGTTGGTATGAGTTAGGTGCCGTCATCGATCGTTGTGGGTGGCGTGGTTGCATAGATTGATTCTGCATAGGATCCGCAGGAACCATTTGCGGCCTTGGCTGTGAGACTCTTTGCTGGAGTTGGGAAGGAGTCTGAAAAGGCATCTGTGTGTACACCTGATGCTGAGGGTGGATTGACAGCCCAGGTGAATGCTGTTGTGCATACACGTTGGGGTCACTGGCCATCCGCGGGCGCTTCGAGACACGCTCGTCGTCAGTGGCGAGATCGATGACTGGCCGTGGCCGAATGGCTGGGGTCTGTTGGGAAACGGAAGGTTGTCCTTGTTGGGGAAGTGCTTGCTGTAGTTGTTGAGGAGGGGGCGGCATTAGTTGCGCTGGCACTTGTTGGGTGTGTGGGAACTGGGCGCGGTGGTAGTTGTATGCCTGGGATGGCCCCGCGACAACCATCGGACTGCTAACGGCTGGACGATTGGGCGCGTATGTATTTGAGGGAGGCGAAACAAATTGCCGTGCGGCCGGTCCCGGTTGTGCCCCTCCCTTCGAGAAGTGTGAACAACGAACAATGGTGGGAGTGAACGTGGAAGCATACCTGGGTTTGCTGGGCTGGGATTTGGATTTGTTGCGGGTAACCAACCGACGCGGGTTCGGAGACCCGCCGCGGAGCGGCAGACTGTAGTGCAGGCTACGAAGTGCGAGTGTGAATCGAGCACAGTGTCGCGACCCAAAAGTTTACGAACCGGTTGTAGTGCAGGTACTGGTGTGACGGCGTAATTCTGCGGCGGTGGGATCAGCCCAGAATTTACGCACTGTTGCATCAACCTTTGGACTTCAAACTTGAGCGTTGCGTTCTGGCCCAGTATGTGCCGATACATGTCCTGCAGTTTCTCAAGTTCCTGCAAAAGGTGGATATACGGCTGCTCCGGCGGACCAGTAGCACAGGCGGAATGAGCCCGCAAGAGGTCTTGATACTGTCTCTGTAAGACATGGTGCTTCTCGCGGTAGTAAACGACCTCTTTCCATTGAGAGTGAGTGTCTTGTTTCGCGAAGTCGATCCGGTTATTCGCTAACGCGAGGTGTGCGGAAAGATCTCGGCTTCTATGTTCGAGCGTTTTCTTCTCCGCCTTGAGTTTGGCGATCTCGTTGCCTGCATCCTTGAGGGCGCGGAGTACGCTCGGGGTGAAACCAAGGTCCGCGACGGCGTTGTTCGCGTTAGAAATTAGGATACCCGTGATATCTTTGTTCCATTGATCATCTCCGATCCTGCGGCGGTTGCCTAAAAGTTAGTGCAAGTAGACGGGTAGGCGATACTCGGCTACACGTACACCGGGGCGGTCGGAATTCCTGTAACCACTTCGGGTTGTTGGGCTGGCTGGGCTGGCTGTTGTTCTCCTTGACTCATGTGGGAGGGGTTGGAACAGAACTAAGATATGGCGACGCGTTTTTTCACTGCCTCTCATTTGGGGCGTGGTTTATCACGTGAGTCGAACATGTGTTCGTCCTGGCTCCCCGAGGAGTACCGCGATAGCTTTGGTCTGTATTTTCACTCCAATCTACGCGCCTGTGCGCCAGGAAACGAATGGGTAAAAATTACCGGGGAAAGGTAAATATTCGGGGCAATGTCGGGGGATCGAGTTGTGACCAAGGCGTGACACGGCCCGGGCTGATCTCCCAAGTCTGTCACACCCCGGCGACACTGGCTCCTGTTGCGCGATGGCCACGTTCGACCCGCTCGTTTCTGGCTTCGAGGACCCTACACCACCATGGCCGACAACGCCGCATACCCCAAACCAACACATTCCAAATCTACGCAGGGCTTCACCGGCACCCCCGCCCTTGGATAACGGGCCAGCACCCGGTCTGTACGGCAAGGAACCCAAGATCTACGGCCAACAGGAACCAGGCCTGCTCTCGCCAAAGGACAACCCCACTTCTAACGGACAGAAACCGGAGCCATACCTGAGGATTCGTATCACCTGGATGGACAGGAACCGAAGGGATATCCTTGTGAGACTGGACGCCCAGGTACGTAATTCGCCACAATCCTGTGGGAGTCAGACACCAAGTCTGAGTGATAATTTGGTAGACAAATCTCCCGAATTTTAACGGGACGACATACAGAAACATTTCACGGTCCTACTTCGAGTTCCAGCAGTTCTATGAGGCCATCATCCGCAGTACTCCACAAACGATAGTTCCTGCACTACCGTTGCCCCAGACTTCTGCTGCCACAGACGAGGAAGATGACCGACTGGTTAAAGTTATGTTGCAGAGGTGGCTGACGCGAGTTTGCGAGGACCCGATCCTCCTTCATGACGAAGAAGTGCGTTCGTTTGTGGAGAGTGACTTTGGTTATCAGCCAACTCCGGTGATACGGAAGAAAACCTCTTCAGGCTTCAGCCTCATCAAACGTGGCGTCCCTGACGAGGACGAGACGCTGCAAAGGGCTCGATTTGAGCTGACAAAACTCGAGGGTCAATTTTTCGATGCCGCCCGAGCCATAGACAAGCTCTCACGTGCGAGAAAAGGTGTGTCTTGCCATCCGCCGACGTTTTTACGTATTCTGACACGTCTCGACAGCCTATGGCACCTCTCACGCTGATATGGGCAACAAATTGATCAGCGTGGCAACTACAGATTCCCACCCCCCTCTCGGAAATGCGCTCAGGAAGATTGGTCGTGTCTGGCACACTATGGCTGACATCGACCAGGCCGAGTCTGTCGGCGAATGCGTGATACTCGGGGATTCTCTGGGCTATCAAGGGCTCAATGCCCGGTCTGCCAAGGAAACCTTGCAACAGAGGACCGCCGTTCTTGAGGAATATCAGTCAGCCGTAAAGACCGCGATTTCTAAACGGCGGGGCATCGAGAGGTTGAAGGCCAGTTCTAACATCAGACCCGAGAAAGTCGATGAGGCGCTTGAAGACTTGGACGAGGTGGGCACTCATGCACCCGCGCACTGAGCTGATCGTCTAACGAACTCTAACTCTGTAGGCCAACAAGTACGAACAAATACTGGCGAGGAGGGCAGATGGAATCTCACAGAATCTGCATCGGGCGCTAGAGCGACACAACCGACTCGCCAACGACGACATCACTGCTGCTCTCGTCGAACATGTCCGCTCGTCTATCATGTACGAACGACAAGTCCTCAAGGAACTGGAGGCGCTTCGGCCGGATATCAGTGGTGCGGCTGATAAGGTGGTACCTCAACCCAACGGGGTCCCAAAACCCACTTTTATTCCTCCATTGGAGGAGACACCCATCCCCAAGCCGACCCCTCCACCTACAAAGAATCCTCTCAATTCACCACCTCTCACAACACCTAGCTTCTCCACCTCGCGAATCCCTGACGCAGCTCCCACCATTCCTGGATCCAGACCAGGACCCCCTCCTCTCCAACAGCCCGGCCCCGAAATTGTGCGATCCATGACATCCCCTCAGCCGACATCCCCACAACGAGCGGCACCAGTTCCACCCCCGGTTAACTCGAACAACGATCCTCTGTTAGGGAACAGGTTTGTCGACGGAACGAAATCGATGTTTGTGGGACGCTCTCCCCAATTCCACACTCCGTCCACCGTCACATCTTCCACTTCCGCATCAACTTTACCGACTTCAACTCCCGCTCCTCCCCCACCTGCGCTCAAGGTTCTTCCCCCTTCTGTAGTTGTTCAACAGGAGGTTCAGAAGAACTTCGATCCTCTTAGCAACCCCGCTAGATCGATCACTAGGGCTTCCTCCACCCCACTTATGGAGCCGCCCAAACGCCCCGACCCAGTTGGCCCTCTTGGCCCATTGGGTCCCGGAGGACCCACGCACATCCACGGAAACGGCCCAATGATGACCCAGTCAGTCATCATCCAACCTACCCCAAGATCGGACGAGGGGCTCGATCCGCTCGGCATGGCTAAACCAACCAACATGACCGCATCGATGAGGGTGCCGCAGAGGCCGAGACTGGATCCTAGAGAGGCTGCGAGCAAACTCGCGAACATGTTTTAATGAGCGGAATATTAGGTCGGAAGTGCAGAAGGGCGATTGCATATGCTATTTCCATGTTGTCTCGGTTCCCGTAACCATCATCCACCAGTTCCCGCGGCTCACGGATTCTGAATGTCCATGTTCCTCATGTGTCGTTTGTAGTGAGTC
>Ga0307509_10011974_pt1 | contig 10421 bp, 2 predicted proteins | sample 10_EM_MG_FD_202245 | JGI IMG/M metagenome (GOLD analysis project Ga0307509, IMG submission 202245) | Populus trichocarpa ectomycorrhiza microbial communities from riparian zone in the Pacific Northwest, United States - 10_EM | ecosystem: Host-associated > Plants > Roots > Unclassified | place...
TATTTTTTCAAGGAATTTTTTTTATTAAATTAGATTAATTGATTTAATTCACCTATACTTTTAATTAATCAGGTGTTTAGCTTATTAGTTTAGCCCAAGGTTTAGAATTTAACGGATTATGAGCTTGAAAGATTAACCCTGGTTTATGAAGTTCATCCGAGTTTGCTTGGTTTTTTTTTTTTTTTTTTTAAGTTTATATTTCTCTTCTGATTCCATCCACCAATATTTTGTTATTTTTTTATTCGCTTTCTATGGATTGTTTACGGTTAACTCAGATTTTTTTTTGCTTTTGTTGAATCTAGTTTTTTTAGAAGGAATTTTATTTTTTTTAATTAATTTAAATTAATTAAGTGATTGTAAGTATGAGATGCTTGTTTTATGGTGTTTTTGTTTTGTTTGCTTTTTGGGTCACTACTCTGACAACACATGTGATCTCTTTCAATTATCAAATTCTTAGATTTTTCTTATTCCTTTTAAAATGTTGGTATCACATAAATATTTATTTTTTTTAAGTTGGAAAAAATTTAACCCAGCCCGTAGTGTAGAGCAGGTCATCTAACTAGTATCAATCATTTGATCTCATGGCTTCAAATTTATGTTTTTAGATTTTTTTTTCTTAACTAAAAAACAGGGTAATCCATACTGATCTTCTTAATCGAACCATTTATTTTGACTCATATGCTCAAATAATAGCACAATTAATGGTTAATTTATCTTATTTTTTAGTGCATACATGTTATTGATAAAGAAAAAAAATACTAATATATGTAAGATATATTGATTTATAACGTACTAGTTTAGGGTTTTTTTTTTATTTTTTTGATTGAGATTGGTGTCTATATCATTATATTTTCAAATATAATTATAGACACCAAAACGCATTCTTGCCCCTTAAGTGCATGTTATTTTCAAATTAACTATATTGAACTAATTAAGTTCTTGAAAAACATTTGGGTCATGCAAACAAGGCACTATACCACAGTTTGTTAGGTTCTCGCTGCCAAGTGACCATGATCGTCCAGGGGACGTACCTTTTCACAAATACAGTGACAAAACCAGTTAATGCCTTACACGTAAGAGCCGTCAGATACCTCCCACTGTGATGCTGGGACCCATTTGGGGAATTTTGATATCCAGCTGTCGACATCATGATGGGTGAGACATTGGAGTTAGGGAGATGCTTCTCTTGGTCTGGTGATTGTCGAGCAAATACAATGGCCTGCATGGACCCCTACCAAATTCTCAAATACGAAACCTTACTTCCTTGGCATTTCTTAAATTTTCAGAAGTTTCCCTTGTCATTTTCGTACTCCACACACATATTATGGGATTACACTAGATTACCAGATGCTAAAATATGAGAGGGAGCTGCTTCTTCTTGTTTTCTCCCGCTCTTTAGTTGAATACCAATTAGCAAGATAAAATGGATTTGTGGCTGTCTTAATCAAATTTCCTGAAATGTCAATTTGTTGTTGGCGGATTCTTCTCTCAATACGTATAGCAGAGATTCTGAGCTCAGATCCCAAATCCCTGATTATCCATCATAATTGACATTAGCTAGGACATTTCGGGATGTTATTAGCACAAATTAATGGCGTTTTGAATGGTTTGATTGGATCGGATGTTCTTGCTCACATCCTATAATTTGAAAACAAAAAACAAAAAAGTGTAATAAAGAAGATCAAATAATTAATCAAGATTGCTGTTTTTCACTTAAATCCCCCATCTATTGTATATTACTCACTTAACCCTCATCATAGAGTTCTTGCCCTCGAAATCATAAAACAAGAGTACAATATTGACACCCTTCTTTTCAAAAACTGTAATGATGGGGTTAACTGGACAAGGCTTTATAGCTAAGTGATCCAATCAGGAATTTGTTTCCTTTGCCCTTACTGCTATATAGCAAGAGGTCGGAAGTCAGTCAATTCTTTTTTTTCTTTCTTTTTTTTGGCTGTTCGACAATAAAACTAGGTTTCATGAAAGCAGCACCGTAAGGCAATGAGGCAGAGAAATATGAGCAAAACTTGAGAAATGGTGATGGTAGAGTCAATCGATATTGCTTTTACTAGACAGCTAGGGAAGAAATTAAGGAGAGATGGGGCGGAACAGCCCGTTATGTAGCCAAATTATTGGAAAGAGAAGGAAATAACAAGAAGAAAAAAAGGTTATTACTGTGATGGGACTTGGTTATTAATGACATTTATGGATACTATTAAGGAACCATAAACTAACATGACCAATAATGTTAATAATTAGTGCCCATATCTTCTCTTGCTTAATTAATCAATTAACTTCCTTAATCTTGTTTAGTCATGATCAAATGCATGAAAAATACTGGCAGACAATGAGTGGAAATTAGATGGGGAAGGTGAAAGGGGAGGGAGTTGGGGATATAGAATTTTGGTAGAAGTGAGATCTTCAGAAACATAATATTCTCAGATTGTCTTGTCTCGAAAGGGCCCTCAAAGCTTTCATCATTCATTTCTGCTCTGTGTATGATATCATTGTTTTTTCTCTTGGAAGTATGTACTGATTGAAGCCAAATGTCTCTCGTGTTATTGACAGCATCCTTTTCCTTCCTGCTCGTCTTCCTTCTCTTGTTCTCTCCTTGGTTGCATTAATGGATGGACAAATACAAGAGATATCTCTGATCCAGACAAATAATTATGTAGACCTTGTCAATATCTTTGACAGGACGAATGTATATTGTTCACCATTGCATCAAACCCCTCTTGACAAGGGTGAAGGGGGAGGCGTGGGATGTTGGGCATGGCCATCCATGTTTGCAACCTCAATCGCCTCCCTTATAATTAATTTCTATTTCTTAACTCCACAAGTCTCTAGGGTTAAAAAATCACAGAGCTGCTCAAGGGAAGTTGCAGATTAGTTGAGAATTCTCTCAACTAATTTTTCTAACCCACAACAGATTAGTGAACCCAAAGGGGAAAAAAAAGGGACTAGTTCATGTGGATATGGAGAAGGGAAAGGTACAGGCTAGCTTAGTTGAACTCTCAGCATCACTTGCATCAATGGATCAAGAATATCGTGTAAGAATTATCTTGAAAGCGCCCACAGAAATAGCAGGAGGGGCAGCTTTGAAAAACCATGACGTGGGGATTTGGCCTCCACAAATGTAGAATGTGGCACAGGACTTTACATGCCCAATTATTTCATGATTAATTAATTGTACTAACTAGATGTGTTAAATATTTTTATCAGGATCATCATCAATTCTACGTTTTGCCATTGTATAATTAATCTCATGATCCTGTATAAGGATGTCGCTGAGGTTTCCACTTCTTATACCCCCTTGAAGTTTTTTCTTTTCTTTTCTTTACGGGCTTAATTAGGTTTAGTATTTCACTAAAAAGAAGAAAGCAAAATAGCATTTTATAAAATAAAATAAAATTAAATTAAATCTACAACGTTTTTCATTAAATTGACTAGGCACAAAGGAATGCATTAATCAAGAAATTTCTACGCAGTTTCACTGATCTTGAAACAGAAGAAAAAAGGATCGGAGATACAGATAGTTACATGATTTTCATGCACGCACTCTCACGACGTGGAAGCATACAAACACCCACGATGAACAAAAGAAAACAAAGAGTGAAAGATAAGTCATCTGAATAGTTAAAAGCTTAGGAGAGATGACATAGATATTGAGATAAGCCAAAACAGATAGAGACAATATATATCTATATATCTATATATTAAGTGAATTCCTTGGAAATGTTTGTCACTTATGGTGTCTCAAACAGAAACTAGTTGGTTTGGTTCTGTTTGTGTTTGTGCTTGCAAATTCCTCTCCCTATCTACTTGATTCCTTTAATCTTATCTTACTAGGAAAATAAATAAAAAAACAAATAGGGTTAATTGAGGCACTGCAATTATATATATAGACGTACACAGACGGATACTGAGACATGGAGCGTGGGGTGTTCTCCTTTACATGAGCTTTTTAGTATCCATGTGCCTTCATCACCTTCAACCTAGGTAGTGGATCGTCTCACATGAAAGACAAACAGCTAAAAAGTATGGTGATCTTCTGACCTAGGAGTGCATGAGTTCTCTCAAAAACGGGGTGAAGGAAGAAGGAGAAGCACCTACAGAGCGTGCGGCTTTCCTGCATGTGTCACCATCTGGCTGCAAAAACATGGAGCTTTAGTGATATCTTCTGTTCTGAAGCACTACTGGAGAGTAAAACAAACAAAAAGTGACCAAAAAGAAGTTATTAAGTGGTAAGATGTCACACACTGGAAAGAATAAAGATAGCAAAGGTGCTATTTACAACAACAAAAAAAAAGGTCTCTTTGAATTGACAAATGCTTTGCAAGGAAGGATCTAAAGAGCTGGGATTTGTTATGTTATTTCATTAATTTTTTTCTCATTTTTACTCATAAAACGTATAACTAATGGGAAAAAAAGTTAGCCAAGCAAACCCTAATCATCAAATGAGATGTTGGCCCCCCCATAATTTAGGCATCTTTTCATCCACAGCCCAGCTTAGAAATTTCTCCCAAAGTTGAACAGTGATGGCTCAAGAAACAAACCATGTGAGTGGGGAGACTTATCTTTAAATCCAAAAAGAGAAGTTTGCCTGTGCAATTCCAAAAGTCAAAGCATCAAATCCAAAAGATCAAGAGCCCCCCCTTCCTTTACAAAAGAACCAATGTGCAATTATATATATATGTATACATAGATGAAACTTAGCATGGACCTAGCTCTCAGAATAAAAGAATTCTGGTCTGCCATAATTTTTATTTTTAATCCTTGGAAGACAAGAATTTCTTTCCTTGACATTCCCACTGGGATTAATATGATCATGTCATGAACATAATTTGATGTTTTACACGTATCAGGATATATGATTTTTCTTCTTGTTCATATTCTCTTTCTCCTATCGATCAGACCAAATCCACATTTGTTCTGCTCTTCATGTTGGTATGTATCCACTAGAACTATGTCTCAAAATTCTAACTACCCTATCATTTCCATGGGTTTTCAAAACTACTTTTCATCAATGAACAGATCGAGAGGAAGCCATACAGTTCCTACAAAGAAAAGGAGATTAAAGTAGCCCAAATGATTGAGCTGGTGATGAGCTTCATATATATTAGCAAGTAACCATTCAATTGGTTATAAAATATATATAATAGAGTTTTATTTCACTTTTCTCTCATGTTACGAAAACATAAAGTTAGCACTATTCCAACTCATCTAGCTTTTTTCATTTTCATTTTTTTGTAAATCATTTTCATATTAAATATTGTGGTTGAATGAGAAATTAGTGAGTTTAAACATTCAATCAAGTGTACAGTAGTTAGATAAAATAATTATTTTTTACCAAAATTAAATAAAAAAACACTCAGAAAATAAAAGATATCATAGTGTCTTTTTATAAGTTTTTATGATAAATTATAGAAAGCAGGAGTGTAAGGTATAATTTTCTATCCTTTTTGACAGGCACAACTGACATAAAGATGTGATTCACTTTGATTTCTAGCTGGTAGGGAGACTCTCACCTTTAATAACTTGACATAACACAATAAACAATACTCAACTTGGACCCGTTTGAGATTGAGGTTCAAATGAAAGATAATTAAAATTTAATTTTTTATTGTTTTAATATACTGATATCAAAATTATATATATATATATATATATATATATATATATATATATTATTTTGTTATATTTTTTAAAAAATAATAAATATCATCCTTGTAAACACCATATTATCGAATTGTTTTCGGTCTAAGTAATTTCTCTGCCATTTTAGTTAAATACTTGTCCAAATTGGTCCTAAGGTGTTTGTAAAGAAGGCAATAATTGGTAATTGAAGAAGAGGAGAAATCATCCATCGACAAAATCATGGGCCTATTACTTCTAAATAGCAGCTGGCCTGCTGGCTATCCAATCCAGCTCTCCTAGCTCGCAAAATATTCAAAGAGCTGCCCCAGCTGGGCGTGCAGGTTTCTGGGCTATATATTTTTCCTTTTCTTCTGTAAGGGAGCATTGGATCCGATAACAACTAGCATGGTTCTGGGATCCAAGGGCCTCTTTAGTTATATAAAATAGTTTTTTTATTTTTTATTTATATTTTCCCTTTTCATTGTTTTATGGTTTATTGAAGGTGGAAAAGGATATTTTGAGTTTTAAGAAGAGGTATTGCTTCCTAGTATTCTCATTATATGTTTTGAAATTTGACTAATTTCTAAAATCCTTAAATTAATTTTCTATTATATTTATCTAATCTTGAACAAATATACAATGCTAAATGTTACTTTTATAAACATTTTTAGATTTCAAAACAATGCTGAGACAAAGATAAAATCATACTTCATTAAATGGTGCAATATAGTTCTAAAACAAATTTTAAAAAAATAGTAAGGTTTTAATAACTTTATTAACCAATTTTAATAACAAAAATATGTTGACAACACAACATTCATCATTATATCTTCTTATCAACTCTCTTCATCAAATATTTATGGCTTTGTAACACTCATTAGATGTCTCTTCCATCATCCTTGCCAATCACTTGTTATGTTGACAATGGATTAGTGATGTTATATTACATGTTGTTATTCTTCACAAATACAACGACTCCTACTCATCAACTTCTAAACTTGATACCTGAAATTCTTGTGGATTTTAATTGAATGGCCTAGAATCTTGTCATGATATTTGCATTTAATACTTGGATCATACCACCTTAAGTATAGTGGTTGTATAGGATTTGTCAAGACTAGGGTAATGTGTCTTGTATTCAAAATGTGTTGGTATACAAGGTTGAGTCAAAAAAATATATCTATCTTACATAATGGAACTTGAAAAGTTGGTGACGTTACAAAACTTAATGATGTGTGAGATAATCAGACAAAATATTAAGGGGATAAATTATAGTGTTTATAGTTAAGATTCTTGATTTAAGGGTCATTCTATGATGCTCCTCTCCAAATATGTAGCAATATAAAAAATAAAAAAAAGGGTCATCGCCATTCAAAATTTTAATTTAATGTCTATTGTCGCAAGGGGAATCTTGGTGAGTTGATTTTGATTTATAGAGGTAAAATTTGAAAAAGAAGTTGCCACTTAGTTTTAGGTATCTAGAAATCCTAATTAGTTTTTCAGACGTTTTAGGTAAGAGGTTGATTATGTTAAAAGAAAGATAAAAATCAATTTAAATTATCCCACCTAAAGTAAGTTGTCTTTTGTTTGTTTTTAATGATAAAAGATATATATTGTGCATACATGTTAATATTTTTTCTAAAATTAATACATGTAATTTTGATTCTCAATTATCAAAGCTCGAGCTTTAAAACATTCTTTGGCTTCCTGTAATTTTGATCGGTTCATCTTTACTTCTAAGCTCACATCATTGTGTTCAGCTCAAATACCACTTCATAGTCTTCTCCATTGCAGCCAGTTTAATCCTACATCATAGCCCTAACCATTGCGGTTAGCTCATTCAACTGACTTAATTTTTCAAATAACCCCTGCCTTGAAGATGTATTTCTTTTCATATCATTTTCCAATTCCATAGATATATTTTCACTTAATATCATTACTCGTCCCTGAAGGTATGATTTATATGATATCATTTTCTTGCACTGAAGGCATAGTTTATAATTATAAATAGTTAAAAAAAAACACATATTTCTCATCAAGTACACATTCTTATAACGAATTGCATTCACAGTAATAAAAACAAATTACACAAAACATTTATTTCTCATCACGTATACACTCCCATAACATACTTCATTCACAAACATAAATAATTATACAAAATGCTTTTTTAATTAAAAAGAAGTCAGGTGATGAATGTGTACCTAAAGCTCTTTTGAAATCTGATCCTCTTATTACAGTTTCACTTTCGATATCCTTCCTAAATTCCAAAAAAATATCCCATTTTAGTACACAATTTTATTTGTTCTATTTATTACTTTTACTAAATTATACCATCCTCCATTTTCATAATTTAATTTAATGCCCAATTATATCATTATCTTTTTTTATAATATCATTCAATGACCAATCATATTATCGTTCATTTTCTCAATATAATTAAATGTCCAATACTTTTATATATTAATCATGCTATAAACAATTTGATATTTCACATCATATTTTTCTCAGTTTATCATTGAAGACTTAGTAGCTAGTACATGGATCCTTCTTTGATATTTAGTTAACCATCAACAAGGTTGTCAGTCTTTCATTTAATAAGTCTACTTCCCTCACACGAGTTATCAAACACCTAATGTGCATTTAATCAAACCTTTCCTTATATGGAGTTGGATTCCTAATGTATCGATTTTGAGCTTATTAATTTATTATGCTCTACCAATTTGCTTTAAAAGAAATATTTGGTAAAAGTCAACACATCATATTTTAAAAGAAAACTAATTTGTTTTAAAAATTAAAATCAGATGCCTCTACTTTCAACCAAAGAAAAAAAATTAAAAACATAATAATCAATTATGAAATTGTTTTGTTAATGCTACAACTCAATACACAACACAATACTATAATCAAATCACAACACAACAATAATCAATCTAAAATCCCTACTAATCATAAGAAGAAGAAAAAATTATTGTGCATCTACTCACATAACATTATTCATTATAATAGTATAATGATGAATTTCTCTTCAATCATTAAACCTTTGAACTAGGCATTGTGGACAAGATGACCTTTTCACTATGATTCAATTGTCAATTTCAAATTGTATACAGCAGAATAATCTTTTAGCTTTTTTACATAGTAAAATTACTTAACTACCCCTAAGAAAAAATTTAAAACTAAAATCCAAGGTATTTTTAGTACTTTAAATATTTTAGCATGGTAAATTACTTAATTACCCTTGAAAGAAAAATCAATTAAACTATCTTCCAAGAGCTTTTTCGTCTTTTGATCATGGTTTTTTGTTAATATCAAGTTAACTTATGGATATTTTTGTATTTGATCAAATATTAATAATTATTAGAAAAAGAACTTGTTTGGGTAGCGAGTGTCGAGTCGTCTAGTGACTAAACGTCGCCTCCAGCGAAGGCATTTAGATCATCTCGGAGTCTTATCCATGATAAGGCGGTGTGTGTGACCAACACCCCTTCAATTTGGTGCTTGTAGCCTTTTTTCCTTCTATTCTCGTTCTCCTTGATTTTTGTGTCTGCTCCCTTTAAAAATTCAAAACAGCTCTTTAATTTGTTATTTCTTCAAATTTAGTTCATATTATTTTTGTTACTATTTTTTTTATCTGGAATAATTTATAAAATTTGAGTTCTTTTTTTTATTTCATTCCCCTTCAATTTTTCATCTTTCAAATTTAGTATTTATTCTTTTTTATTATTATTTGAGATAGTTTTTAAAATTAATATTTTTTTCAACTTCATCCTTTAACATTAAATATGTTGGGAATTGAGTTTCTTTATTAAATATGAGTCTAGGATTTCACAGGTTGCAAGTTTTAGAAATTAACCAAGGTTTAGAGAACCAGTTTAGAGGTTCTTTTGGACTTGCTTTTTTTTTTTAAGCTCATGTTTTTTCAGTTTCATCCTTAAGTATTTATTCAATTAGATATTGGGCTATGTTATTTTTATTTATTTTCTTTCTATATAATTTTTTATAAATTTTAAAAATAACTCAGGTTATCTCGGTTCTTTTTATTTATTGTTCTTTGTTGAATTTATTTTAGCAAATTTTTTAAATTAATTTTTTTTCAATTTCATCTTTCAAAGTTGAAGCTTTTTTATATTGGGTATCGTGATTTTCTTTAATTTCATTTATATTTGTTTATTTTAGTCTCATTACTTAGACTATAGATTTAACATGTTAACCTGAGTTGACTCAGATTTTTTTAGAATTATTTTTTTAATTTAATATTTTTTATACTTCACCCTTCGTTATTAAATTGTTTTGGAATTGAGTTTCATAATCTTTTTTTATTTACTTTCTATTAAATTATCTCATTCAAATAATTTGAGTTATAGATTTTGGTTTGTCGTAGTTTTTATATCTTTTTATTATACTTCATTTTTTTAATTTAATCATCGTTTGGAATCGAACTTTGAATTCTTTTTATTATTATTTTTCCCCTTCTCACAACCTGACATGCATCTAGATCGGCTCGGATTGAGTTTTTTTTCCTTCTTTTCTAACTTTCTATTCTTTTTTTTTTTCATATGACTGGCTAGAATCCTAATTGCATCTTTTTTTGTTTCGTTAACTTTTTTTCAAGTTCCGATGATTCATTTTTGTTTAAATTAGCCCATTAACTATCGTTATCGTTTCTATTATTATAATCGGGTCTATTCCCCAAGTTACCTTTTTTTGACTTTTTAAAACTGAGTATTTTTTTAAACCAATAAAAATACACCTTAACCCACGATGTAGCAAGAGCTCATAAA
>Ga0307509_10011975_pt1 | contig 10421 bp, 12 predicted proteins | sample 10_EM_MG_FD_202245 | JGI IMG/M metagenome (GOLD analysis project Ga0307509, IMG submission 202245) | Populus trichocarpa ectomycorrhiza microbial communities from riparian zone in the Pacific Northwest, United States - 10_EM | ecosystem: Host-associated > Plants > Roots > Unclassified | place...
TGTGCGGTGAGTATGTTGAGAAATTGCTGGAAGGGGTCGGTGAAAACGATCTCATCGTATTGCCAAGAGTGGACGGGTCCGAGCTGGGCGGCAACTTCGGCAGGCGGGGGCGCGTCCACGTCCCCACTAGATGCCGTCCAGGGATGTAATTTGAGGTGGTGATATAGCATAATAGGCTTCTCAGCGGCCTCCGGGATAAAGGTGATTCTTATTTGAATCTCAAACTCGCCCCATCTATCGGACAGACCATGGTCAACAGCTGAGAGGGGAAAAAGGAATGGCAGGGAGCGTACCCCGTTTCCGTGACTTCAAACGGAGGCTTGTCTATGTCTGCGCAACTGACGTGAAGTTGGCCGTAGCGGGGTAAATGCCATCACTCACTCCGTGAAGGATTGGGGTACGTTTCGTGAAGCTTGAACGTCACACGGCGAATGAAGTAAGCGAGGTCATCAGCGCCCCCAACAATGTCTGAATCCTCTGCGGTTGCAGCGCTGCGGACGGCAACGGTCCAACGATGGGTGTGTTCGCGCGAGGGGTGGGCCTCACGTTCTTCGGGGGTCAGGACGACGGCAGTGTTCCCATATATGATGGGTCTGTAGATAGTAAGGCCCTAGAAAATGGGAGAAGAAGTGAGAGACGAGTGGTTTGATGAGGGATGCACATACCTTTACGCGGACGCGCTCGGTGGACATGACCCAAAGCCAGTTGAGCTGGCGGGTGGCCCGTTCCGCCATCGGGTCTCGGGAGTTGCCGCCTCCTCCGGCGTTTGCTGACAGTCCTCTTGTCAGTCCCACCTTCTATACCGCAGGCCAACCGCCAAATCGTAAACAATGCTCGACGCGCTCACTTACAGTTCGTTGTCGCTTTTTACCACTGCCAGAGCCTATAACTCATCAACTTTCTCTGCAGAGAAAAACTTGGTTCCTGAAAGGCAGAAGTTGTATCAGGTTCGTTTGATTCGTTGGCTTCTTCCCGTGTTCTATATTCACCAGGTCTGTTTGTTGCAGCACTCCCACAAGCCCATTTACTACCGCCCTCCCCGCTCACGCCTCTATCTCGGTATCCATAGGCTTTTTTGATGCAGTAGCAGAAAAATATTAACGATGTGCCAGGTCTTTACAAGACCGGGTTTACGCTCGGCGTTGCCGGGATTGCCTATAGTGCATACTCACTTGTCAAGGTATGTGAATAATGCCATGGACATTTTTCCGCGATTTCGCTGAGCCCACACCATAGGGGAAGAATTAAACAGCATCGTTCCGGCGTTAGAATTTGTCCAGTGAACAGTGAAAGAGCGCATAATCATATTCTGGTACTATGAGATTTGAGCTTTGAGCTCGGTTTGAACGATCATGCCTGCTGAGTCTCTGTCTGCGGTCTGACCTGTCGTGTATGTCATACACCGTGGATCAATGACCTGGAATTGGGTCATAGCCTCAGTGAGAACTGGTGACCACCGAATGTGGAATATAAAATGTATTCCCACGGTCAGCATCAACCGGACCGAAATCCGTCGTGGCACACAGCCAATCAACAACCTCTACGACTCCAGAGACACCCTCTGAGGAACTTTACCTTTACTTACTTTCCTTCACCATGAGTGACTCGCAGTATATCGATCGGAGGACTGCGGCAAGAAGTTATCGCCCAAGTGGCTACGTAAGTGTGTTTATTCATATTCTCCGTACAAGTTCACAAGGGTTATACTACTCAGATGTCCGCAGGATTGGCGCGAGCACGACAACCCTACAGGGTGAAAAATATGCTCACTGGCTTTGCCACCGGCTCATTTGTTGTCGGAATATGGTTATACTCGATGAGCGCCGTCAAGCAAGACAATTTCGCTGATGTAGACGAAGAGGCACGTGCAATGGTGAGGGCCGGAGTGAGGGTTGTGGAGGACAAAACCTCGGAGCGGAACATCGAGACGAACTCGCCAACAACAACGGCTCCACCAAATGTGACCAGCGGAGAGGAGGCCAAGGCTCAGGGGCTGCTTGCGCCACTCGACGGAAAATTTCCTCGACTTCTAGACCCGAAAGGGAAGACGATGGTGTGGGGCGCGCCACCTATAGACCGCATCGGACGAATGTTGGAGGATAGAGATGGGGATGAACATGAGCGGAGACGAGGGAGGTGAGATTTCTTGTGGGAGAGAAGGACGGGAGAGGAGAGGGATGACATCATATGTTGAGATGCTCTTACTGTAAAGGGACATGGCCGCTTGTATGCGCAGCAGTCAAGAATGCGCGCAGTTTGACTGCGCAACACCATGTCTCTTTCTCTCTCCAGCTCTTCTTCTTCCACTAGAGTTAATCCAGGTACTACTCCCTCATTGTACATAATTATCATCCAAATTAGTCTTCTAATGGGCCACCATCAGAGCCACTCTACCAAGTTAAACTCCTCTCTGCTCTCCGAACTGGTAAATAATCACCCTCCCTTGTTTTTCCCATCGGCACCGTAAATCAAAAAACCCAATTTTAGGTGACCCTGCCCTCATCCACCCATTTCTGGCTGGGCTTGGCAAAGATCGCAATTCAACCCACAATGAGACCGACCTTGGTGCTGCAGCACTTCACCTAGCTATCCGTTGTGCATCTGGTGCGCCCTTAGTTTCACTGCTACTCACCCTCTCCTCATTCCACCATCGTAGTCGAAACGGTCTCGCTCCTGCTCTCCCACAGGTCCATCTCACCGAATGCTGTTCACCCTCCAGCGTCAGGAACAACCGCGCTTCATCTGGCTGCCTCACTTGGTCGAGCTGATGTCACAAATTTGCTTCTCGATCAAGAGGGTATTGACGACACGCTACGGGACAGCAATGGGAAGACATGTATAGATGTGGCCAGAGGCAAGGACGTTCTATCTGTCATCAACGGTCCGTCTTCGTCCCTCTCGTCCCAACGCCATTCTATTTGCTCACTTTGTAGTTCCTCGGGGCCAGATTCTCGATCACTTTTAACTGCATCTTATAGATCTCTACTACGCACCTACGTTCTGTCCCCGCGCAATGACCCACCGTCACAGGCGCTCCTTACCCTCCTATCCTCCCCTCGCGTAAGGTTAATCGACCTCTCCTGCCTTGACGATGCTTCTGGCACAACTCTACTCCACGAGGCCACTAGACGAAAGGATCTTCGACTTATCGAGTTGGCCGTGCGTGCTGGCGCGGATGTGTTCATCCGGGACCGCAAGGGTCGTCCTGTACAAGAGGTTGCTGGCAAAGACGACAAGATGCGCGTATTTTTGCGACAGTGTGAGTACAGCCCTTTGTTTATGTCTTCCTGTGTACTCATCCACTGCAGTCGCGAATAACGATACTACACTTATAAACGATAGCCACTTAACTGGTCCCCCCACCCTGAGAGGGTACCTCAACAAATATACGAATGTTGCTCGGGGATACAGCACGCGCTGGTTTGTACTCAAGGATGGTGTCCTTTCCTGTACGCTGTTGTACTTTTCTCGAACGACATTGCGTTCATTCACTGAAAACCATTAGATTATCGTCACCAGGAGGACGAACAAGTTGCAAGTCGTGGTTCCATCTCGATGAAAACTGCAGTTTTACGTCCTCCATCTGGCGCTGAGAAGCATCGTTTTGAGGTTCATTCTACCCCTTCGCGGGGACGTACGCATGTGCAGAAATGGTACATGAAGGCCAACCACCCAGTCGAAGCTTCTCGGTGGACACAAGCCATATCCAGGGCTATTGAACACGCAAAACAATGCCACAAGGCCTGCGAAAGTGACACCTCGTCCATTTCCCGGTACTCTATTCGAGGCACCGTTAACTCGACGATCTCCATTCAAAAGAAGGATCGAGATACCGACTCTGTCAGTAGCTCCCTGTTACACACAGACGACGAAGGCGGCGAAAGTCTAGTTCGAGAGGGCCCCTCTTCACGGGAACGGGAAATCGACGAGAAGAATGACGCATCTTCGGCGAACGACAGCACAGACCGCGTTTACGACACCGACGCTCCCCCTCACGAAGCCTTTGAGCTATACGGAAATTCAACAGCCGCCCAGCTTGAACTCACAATGCAGCTTTTGTCCGACATGTCGTCCTCGTCCACCATTGCCACTCGTGCTGTCGACTTGAATAGTGCCCTCAAGGGATCTCTTGGGACAGTGCAGAGCATGTTGAATGAATACCTTCACATGGTTAAAGAACGCGATGATTGGTGGAGAGCCCGGCTCACGCGTGAACAGCGGCGTCAGACAGTGTGGGAGCAGAGCTTGCAGTCTGTTGTTCAAGAGGGGGAGGCTCTAGAGCGCGAACTTCGTAGGCACTCACGAAGACACATTCGCATCGATTCAAGTACGTCCGGTGGTGAGGGCCTGGGAACGGTTAAGGCGCGGCCATCCGCACTTCCGTTGTCACCTCCGATCGAAGAAGCCGAATTCGGGTTTCAACACACTCCGAGTACAGCGGTCCCGATCCCTTTAATAAGACAACGACAGTCCTCGCTTGACCCACCAAGTGCGAGTACTAGTCTGAGTATGGCCCTTACTCGCGCTTTGTCCACTACTCCCTCTGTTGCCCGCCGTATATCCATGCCCCGGCCGTCCTCTGTTGGATTGGCGGGTATTACTCGGTCGAGCGAGGAGGATGCCGTTGACACGGACGAAGAAGACGAATTCTTTGACGCGATAGAATCAAACGCCTTACCGAACCTCGTCGTGAACGAGGCACTCACCGGACTCTCGGAATCTCTCCTTCCTAAGGACATTGGCAAGATTCAATATGAGGGGTACCAAGTCGTGCGTAGGGAGCTCGATCTTCAGAGCGACAATCGACCACCGACAAGTCTTTGGAGCGTCCTCAAGCATAGCATTGGCAAGGACCTGACGAAGATAAGTTTTCCAGTATTCTTTAACGAGCCTACCAGCATGTTGCAGCGCATGGTATGAACCCCATTTGATCTCGTAGACACTGTGGGCTAAGACTGACTATTCCAGGCGGAAGACATGGAATTTTCGGAGTGTCGTGAGTGAACCCCTTGACCCCGTTCGCACTTGGAATGACGGAGACTGCGTTTAATCCAGTTGATGCAGCTTTCGGAGAGCGCGACCCTTTACGTCGTATAGCGTTCGTGGCAGCTTTTGCGATGTCGAACTACTCGTCGACAATCGGTCGCATTGCGAAGCCTTTCAACCCTATGCTTGTAAGCTTCATTCTCCTTATTCTTCTATCATATTTATCTCGTGTCCGTAGAGCGAGACATTTGAATACGCTCGGCTGGACAAAGAGTATCGCTATTTCTCCGAGCAAGTGAGCCACCATCCCCCAATATCGGCGTGTTGGGCTGAGAGCCCCAGATGGAGATACTACGGCGAGGAATGCCCCACTCATTACTGTCATGAATAGTTATGGTGACTCTCTTTTACAGGTTGACGCCCAGAACAAGTTTACAGGCAAATCCTTCGAGATTCGTCCAACGGGCGTGGCCAATGCTGAAATCCTTCTTCCTACTGAATGGGCACCCACATATCCAAAGTACAAGAAGGAGTATGTGGACGAACAGGCGGTTGAGCACTACAGCTGGAAGAAGGTTACCACAAACATTTCCGGCTTCATTCTTGGATCACCGACGATCGACCACTATGGTGACATGATTGTGCGTCTATCTGATATTTCAACCGGTGACGGATGTTGAGGGTTGATTCCACAAGGTCACTAATCACCGCACAAAAGACCAGTGCGTACTCACGTTCAAGCCAAGAGGTTGGCGTGGAAAAGACGCGTTCGAGATCTCTGGCTATGTCGCAGACGCTGAGGGAAATGTTGCTTATGAGATTGCTGGGCGGTGGAACAGCCAGCTCATCATGCGATCGGTCGGCGCTGGCTCAGGGACGCTGAATCCAGACGAGGCTGTCCGCGGACCAAACTCGCCTTCGCCGACGTCTGAATTTATACTTCTATGGCGTAATTCTGAAAAGCCCCTCGCGCCATTCAACTTGACGCCGTTCGCCATCTCGCTAAACAATCTTCCCGAAGATACTCTGCAGCCCTACCTCCCGCCGACGGACTGCCGCCTGCGCCCAGATCAGCGCGCGTTTGAATTAGGGCGGTACGAGCACGCGAATACGCTCAAGACACACCAAGAAGAGTTCCAGCGGGCAATGCGCAAGGCACGCGAGGAAGGGCGTATGCCACCGCATCGACCGCGGTGGTTCTCGGCCGAGACGGACGGCGATACTGGGGAGCGGGTGTGGTTCCCACTGCACAATGGCGATAACATTGCATACTGGGAAGAACGGGAAAAGGCGTACAAACAAGGTGGCAAGGATGCGTGGCCAGATGTGGATCGTATTTTTATTGGAGATAAACCGTGAGGCTTGAGAGAACGGACCCGAAAGGTAATTCCGACAGTGGTTAAAATGGTGCCTGGCCCCTTCCTCCCCGCTTAGTGTGGTTGTATAGATAGTTCACCATATACTTGTTACTAGAGTCTGGGCACATACAAACAAAAGAGAAGAGAACATGCTGAAAGCTCCAGCTTCCATGGGCTCAGTGACAGGTTCTGGAGACAGTCCCTTTTTTCAGTTTTCCAATCACTGAGCTCTTGCTGTCCTTGGTTTCAAAAAACCCATGCAAGCATAGAGCGATATTATCCCTACTTGTAATGAAAATGCAGATGCTCATCGTGAACAACAGCACGCTTGCCAACATGTACGCACGTTTATCGTACTGCGTTTTTACAGGGATAACTGATATTCTCTCCACCTTATCTCTTACTCCCCCCCGCCAGCGCCGTGAAATACAAGCTTCCGGATCGTCTCCGCGCACAGCCCACTAACCTCGAGACATCTACCCGCGTGCAAGGTACATGCACCGAGAAGCCATAATCCGTTCGCCCTAATTCGTCCTCGACCTTAATTCCTCATTCGTCCCACATCATCAGCCGGTGAAGGTCTTGTAGCGAACAGCATGCACGAGCTGATCGATTAGATATCCATGTACATTGACATTCTACATTCCTTAGCATTGACAGTAGCTTAGTTGCACACTCGTTTAGACTGGTAAAACTTTATTACAGTCGTTTATATAGTCGTAGCTAGTTTGGTTTGTACCCTCAGTTCCCGTGTCTGACACGCGCTCGGAGGCCGACGCGTGCCCGGAATTTACCTTTCTAGCTTGATCGCTTCCTACAGGTCTGGCTGGACCAGCTCTTCACGCCTTACGTGCACGAGGCGTACCGCATCGTGCGCAAGGAGCAGGGCCTCCGACCTGTTGGCTTTACATGCCTCCCAAAGTCCCCCGAGGTGCCCACCCACTTGGCCACGCTCGGCCATCTCGGCTTATTCAACTTGTGTCTGCAGCAATATAACGACTGGGCCGAGTGGGTCTTCGACGACACCATCGAGTAAAATATACCTCTCTGGACCGTCAAGCTCTTCGTCGACGGCGATCGCTCATCAGGAAACCTCGCAGCATCTTAATGTCTTTAGCGAGCCTTTGCAGTCTTAGCCCGGACGTGCCGGCAGTGGCGGGAGGGGTGAATATAAGCGAGAGGGGGATCACGAGCTGTGAGGGCGGGCGTTGGGACGGGGCTGGTCAGGATACGGCCAAAAATAGGGGCACTCACTCAGACAGGGCGCGACTGCTCAGGATGCTCAGGAGCGAGTTCGGGACTGGACAGGACACTGGAAAAAAGCGAGGGAGTGAGCAGTACTCACTGAAGAGGGTAGGGGTCGGAACTGGGCAGAAAGAAAGGGAGAATTTGGGGCACTCGCTGCTTCGTGCTGTGAGGGAGAGACGTGAGAGGTTGGGACAGGTCCGGACGACACTCTCACCTAGGGACGGAAATATTTTTTCATAAAACTGGATCATCCGAAAGACAATAGAACACTCATAGAGTGCGGGTGCTGCTGAACACTCAGTGAAGTGGTGTGTGATACAGTATTAGAGTCAGAGGTACTACAGATCGCAAGTTAACTGGCTTTACCCTTTCCCTTGCGTGGTGTCATCCGTTCATATGCATTTCGGTCGTCGCCCCCACCCCCTCGCTTATCCTCTGGCTCTCCACACCGGTCGCCCTTGCCTTCGCCATCCACATGGTGCCGGTGACGGCGATACCGTCCGGTTGGCTTTGCTGTACCATCATCATCTGAGCCAGAATCAGAACCAGATGAATCTTCGCCTGACGACTCGTCGAATTGTCTTGGTCTATGGTAGATGCAACAAACTGAAAACGCGAGACGCCCGTCAGCGTCTATAGACATATATATCATCCAACATCAGTTCCTGCAAACACATACTCTTTGATTTCTTCCTGCCAAGACCTTCATTGTCTACGACATGCTCGTCCCATGCTACACGTGGGCCATCGCGCGGAGCTCCTCGAAGACGCAGAGTGCCTGCAGGTGGCAGCCTCACAGCAAGTTCTGGTAGTGCTACTGATGATGCAGCTTGCTGCTCGGCGTTTTCAACTACGAGTGCTGTACGCGAGCCTTCCCGTGACATTGTGCTTGATGGTCCACCTTGAGGAGCGAGAGACATAGTGTGTAAAAGGATAGGATGCGATGATTCCAGCAAAAAGGAGATGCCGAGCTGAGGGGGCTGTACAGTATGCTTGATGTTTGTTGATATTGATTAAGTGCTGTTAGCCACACCACAACCGCGTCAGGCTTGGCATACTGGCGCCTTCACCCTTTCGACGACGATACTCCCACGACCAGCTCACTAGCGCCCAACCAAATGGAAGAACTCCGACTCTGGTGCAGTATTGAAGGCTACGACCGTTATTTCCGGGTCTCCATTTCATCTTCCCAAATTATTCAGGACCTGGCTGAGAAGATCTATAACACGACCCCCAACTTCTTCACCGGGCGGGACCGTACGGATCTCATTCTCCACAAAGTGCGGTATATCGTGATCCCCATGTAAACATTAATGTAATGAATAGCCTCTGCTGGTCCATTACATCCACAGGTTAATGTGGGTCTTGATTCAGTGGAGGACACCATATCCCATGGCCAATATCAGCCCGATGTCAAGGACGACCCATTGCGGGCAAGAATGAATATTTCCGATGTATGGCCCGAGCCACCCCCCAGTCAAAATCTCCACGTTTTTGTCAGTCTATCCAGTGCAGTTCTTGAACATCCTGTCAAGAAACGGCGTTTGGCCGACAATCCCGAGGCCTTGTCGCTTGGTCCTGACGATCCGGTGACAGCCAGCCTGCGGCAATTCTGGAACAGTCTGTGGAATGAACAAGGGGATCGGTTTTGCGAGGATCTTGTCACTCGCGGTCCCAACCCTGTCGAGGGCGTCGATGTTCCGGCAACTATGAAGGTGCTGAATCTATCCGCGGTATCTGGTACCATCGAGAAGGTCATGATACGGGACGAATATGACGAGGCAATAAAAGACATCGAGGGTCATAAAGAACGAAAGATGGGTGTCGTTATTGTGGGTCATCCTGGGATAGGTAAGTCCATGGGCTCCGTTGGGCAAGCTTGTGTACTGGTAAATACTCCTCCCTATCTAGGCAAGACCATCTTGCTCTACTACATTCTAGTTAAACGTCTCCTCGAGAAAAAGCCAACCGTTCTTCAGTACAAGCCTAACGTGGTCTTTATCTTCAATGACAAAGGACTTCATGCGCGACCGGCATCCTCGTATTACGAACCCGACCTGAGCGGATATCAGGGTACTTGGGCACTGGTCGACATGAATGAAAAGATTACACAGCCTGCAGATTTCATACAATCCTCCAAATTCTTTCTCGTTATGGCGTCTTCTCCAACGCCGTCTCGATGGTACAACGTGCAGATGTATAAGGCACCGGTTACTTTGTGGTTCATGAAACCTTTCAGTTTAGTGGAACTTCTTCAAGCGTCAGTTTTTTTGGCCAGCAATTCGTCTTTTGTTGCTTATGTGATATTACAGTCGTCAACTTCAACCGATTAAACCCGAAGAGGCCGATATTGAGAGCTTCTTTGGAACCTACGGACCATCACCCAGAGATTGCTATGGTTTCTGCAGCCCCGACATGATCAATCACTACTTTAATATAGTCCGCGCGAAGGTCAAAGCAATGACTTGGGAAGTCATCACGAATATCCTGATTTTGCAGCCGGAAGGCATGAAAATCGATGAAGCCGCGCACAGAGTCCTCCTTGTTGAACCTGATCTAAACAATAGAGCTGCCCCGAGGGCGATAATCGTGACCAAAGCCGTTAGCCAGTTATTGTGGGACCGAGATTCGGACGCACTATGGCAAAACCATCACCAACTTTTCAGGACTCTACTTCTGCAACCAAACGCTAAAAGTCTCCTTGGTTATCTCTACGAGCCAGCCTTTCATGATCTGTGCATTCGTGGCACAACTTTCACAATCTACCAGATAACTGACAGTGGTTCGGGACCAGTCAATTACAAATTCACGACCGACCAGCTCAATCCT
>Ga0307509_10011976_pt1 | contig 10420 bp, 12 predicted proteins | sample 10_EM_MG_FD_202245 | JGI IMG/M metagenome (GOLD analysis project Ga0307509, IMG submission 202245) | Populus trichocarpa ectomycorrhiza microbial communities from riparian zone in the Pacific Northwest, United States - 10_EM | ecosystem: Host-associated > Plants > Roots > Unclassified | place...
GACCACCTGAAAGGCGACACAAATCGACTTAATTTCAGTGAATTTCGGTGACTGAATTTAAGTTGGTGTATTTTTCACAGTGTCCGTACCCAATCTCCCCCCTGATTTCCTTCGATTCTCGGATGCAAACCGGTTAGGGACGTGAACAGCGGAGTCGACACCGCGATCGCGTTGCCGATCGGGGAGGCACCTCTCTTCCGGACGATGCACCAAGATTTTCCGTCGACGTCCCAAGATCTCATTCGTGCTTTGAAAGCTCCCACAGACCCACCTAGCGGTCATGCGCTCTCAAAGATACAGATGGCTTCCCAAGCCTGGTTCAAATCCACGCTTTATTTCCCTAACAAGGACCAGGTGATCGTCGACTGGATACTCACCCGTTTCCTCAAGGAGAAGGATAAACCGAGGTAAGTAATATCCGACTCCGCTTCACTCAGCCTCTGGCTAAGTGACTTGTGTCAGTTCACCCAACCCTGCTCTGGGTGTGGGCCACTGGCAACTTCTTTCCTCAATCATACATTGCAATGACATCGAAAGTTCCCGACGCGTCAAGGCATGGTTGACCCCCCTACTGAACCGCACTCCATTGGCACCGACCCTCATCACATTCCTGGGCCAAGTACCTCGTCTTCCCCAAGAGATTCGAACAGCCGTTTTCACCTCGTTCGCCCCATGTTTCTCTGTTATGTGGCCACTGGCGAAGCACAAAATCAACGTCGAGACGTTGCTGGAATGTTTTTCCGCAACCCTGAAAATAGCTTGCTTGGACGTCAAACGGGAACAGGCTCAACTTCATGACACAGTGTGCTCCGCCGTCGCAACCACCTACCTTTCCGCGTTGACTCGCACACCAAACCGTAAAAAGGTCGGCCCAAACCTCCCTCCTGAGATGCTCTTCAATAATGTAATATCACCCAGCTTTCTTCCGTCTTTCTATCGAGCCACTTAGAGCTCTGGCTCCGCTGTGTTCCTGTCCTCCTCAGCTGTGGACTTAACGATCTTTACCTCGTCGGGGCGGAAACCTTGTTTGCCCCGGAAACCCTTCGCCAGTTAATCGACGATCCAACTGTTAGCCCAGTAATCCGGGCGCTTTCGCGGATCGATTCCGCGATCTTACTACCCTCATTACCAGCACTCCTCGAATCTTTTTACGACTTTACAAACCGCAACCGTATCGGTCTTTTCTCTCATCCTCAGCAAACAACCTACACCACAACCGACCACGTTCGGGCCTCGACAATCGATTTTTACAATGCTTGCGACGATCTGATCTACCTCCCCCATGATGGGTCCTCGGATATATGGGACGCGCGCCTCCGGTTACTGTCCGTCGTCGAAGAGAAGGGCGCCTTCTCTAGTGCTCAGTTAGGGATAAAATCAATTTTGTCTGAGAAGTGCCGGTCCGCTGTGGACGAACTTCGTTCTCGTTAGTCCATTTACGCTCATGACGTTTTCGGATTGCAACATTTTTATCCCTAGGGAAGACGGGTCAAATAGAACTTCTCCTCAACGTCATCTGCTGTTTTTCCAGAATTGACTTCGAGTTGGTTTCCCCATACATCACATCCATGCTCCCCATCGTGGCGAAGGTAAACGCTGGAACGCATGTCTACGACTCACTCTCATCTGACGGTTGTTTCCCAGCTCTCTTCTTCGTCAAAAGTAGCGGCCGAATTTCTTGAACTTGGGCTTGATCATCATAAAAAAACACGGACGTTGCCTTCCTACTTCTCCATGGTTCTCGACGCGTTGGAGCAGGCTACGGATATCACAGACTCCAGTAATCCGTACGATACGTACGAAGCCGTCCTCGGTGGCCCGATATTCGATGACTCTCACGTCGAAAAGCTCAGGAAAGCTCTGCGAGGCTTCGTGACACCGGGCCAATGCCTCGGATTCCTTACACAAACGAAGGACGCACTAGAGCGCGCGCGCCCCGAACCCTTTAGGGGGCAGGACATTCCAGGTGCAGGGAGCTCGGAGTGTTCTCGCAAGCGACGGAAACTGGATCCCAAGCCCACGACGTGTTCACCCATTCGGGCCATTAATTTTGCCTTCGCTTGCAACATCATCGTAATCGTCTGGTCATCGTTACCCATCCACTCGCTGGCGGATGAGTCCCGATCGGGAGTCTTGAACGAAATCCAAGGGGTAAACACGAGCGTCATCGATCCTCTCCTCACTGCGGGAGTCAAACGGGAGCGTGGTGAGGAAGGGGGGAGTGGCCCTCGATCGTGGCCGTGGGATATCATCACGTCCTCTGCTTTGAGACTACAATACGCTTTATCCGTATACACCCCACTCGGCTTTCGCCCTGCGCACGACGCCAAGACGCAATCAAGGATGGTTAAGTTACTAAAGGCACCCGATATTCTGCCAGAGTTGAAAATCGAGATCGTAAATCACGTTGTCCCCCCATAGAAACACCTGCTTACCGGTTTGTTCCCCAGGGCCGGTCACTTCTTAGGAGTGCCTCGCTGGGGACACTCAAGGATGTGGAGGCACTCCTCGAAAGGCTGCTAACCTGCATAGAGTCCGTTGATCCGCCCCATAACGAAAGCTGGGGGGGCAAACCGTTCCAGCTCTCGCGGCTTGGTAGAGGTTCGCGACAGCTTGGCGTCACTTTACTGTATATCCTTTCCCATCGGTGGCTACCCACATTGAGGTACCGGTCACTCGTACCATCGGCGTGACAAAAACTGATTCATCACAGCGGCGCAGCTACAGCCGAGGACTTACAACGCTTCGTTCGCCTACTCTTTTCCCCAATCAGTGGGGGGGGCGCAGCCAGAGATAACGCCATAAAAGAAACCGGATATTTTACGGCCGTAACACCCCTCCAGTCTCCCGCTTTCTGGGAGCTCCCGGAGCTGCGCTGTGGGTAGTTTCCGCGCTTTCGTGACATAATCCCTGACATCGGCTTTACAGCTACTTTCCTCGCCTATCTCAGCGATGTGACATCTTATCTGGACGTTACGGACGTAGTCAGAGTGTTGGAAAATCCTCCCCTTTCGTCCGACCCTTCTCTGGATGTCCGTCAGATCCGGTCAGTCTATGCCCTCCTCAGATATACCCCAATGGAGTATCTCCCCAAGAGTGTTAGAATCGACCTGGCAAAGAAGGCTGCTGTCTTTGACGGACAGTTGATGCCAACGTTAAATCCCGGATCCGCGCATGATGGTGACCTCATGGGCACTCTTTCCCTCTCCAGAGAGTACATAAGTAGGTCCATAGTGCATGGCGCGGTTTTTGACAGACTGGTATTATGCCATCACTTCCTATCAAAATCTAGCTGACCCCCTTCGAGGAAATGGACGCGGTCACCAAGTACCTCCTCGACCCGAGGTGGGGCGCCTCCGCAGATTCTCCAGCCTTTCCAAGCGCCATACCCGAACAGTTGATCGGCGCGCATTTAAAGTGCATGGCCCTTCCCTTGCCTTGAATGCACCCGAGGCTAAAGCTAAATCGTTGCAGCGTCGTCATAAGGTCGTATCAGCCCGACGATGAACTTGGGATGCTTACCATTCTCGAGAGTGTGCAGCCCACTGCATGGTCCCTGCAAAGTGCCTCCCGGCAAACGATTCTCATAGTTGTCCTTGAGGCGATAATGCGCGCCTCCCAATCGTCTAAGTGAGCTCCGCAGATCCCTTCGGTTCGTGTTGACCAACAAACACTCCCCAGATTTTCCGCTCGTATCCGTCAGAAGCTCCGCTCCTTGATTTCCTCAGCCCTCGAGGCCACAGAAAAGCAGGTCATTTGTTTGCCTTTCGCCGACATACTTCGGGAGAGAGATATCGCTCTCTTGGCCATACAACTCAAGCTGTGGTGCTCTCTGATCTCGCTGAGAATCTGGACCTCTGACACCGGTAAGTTTCATGACGACGTCTTTGGGAGTAAAACCCAATCTTCTACTAGATGTTCCAGTGCCAAAGTTGGCGGCAGTCGTTACCAAGAAGGTACTTTTTCACGGAGCACAGAAAACTGAGCCGGCTTCCTCTTGGTCGATACTGTACGATCGCATAGTCCTCGCCTCACTATCTGAGCTTTCCACTGTTTCGGTGGACGAAGCGCCTCAAGCATCAGAGATGTTCCTTGGGGTATACCTCTCTCTCAGCCACGAGAATAGGTCACCTGGTTCGTCGATCGAAAGAACTGTCCTTTACTTCCGTTGACTCTGGGTAGGATTGAACGACTTGGTCGGCGGTTTCCCGACATCCCAGGTTTTACCTGTCCACGTATTTGGAGTTGTCTTGACCAAAATCTCAGCGTTTTGTTGGGAGGCAGAAACAAACTTAGTGGATGTGATTTCCATGGTTCGATTATCGAAGGCGCTTCTGCGGAACGCTCCAGAAGGTCTGAATACCCATCTTCCCCCTCATGGTTTATTCACAAGTCGCCGTAGGAACGATGAAAGTGACGCAGAAGCACACAATGAGTGCCTTCCATCTATTCTTGAACAGGCAGGATTTGTGGAGCGCGGATACATGCGCATCTCTGGAAATCTGCAGGTTCATTTCCAGTGTCTGCACGGAAAGAGTAGGTGGTATTGCCAAACCTCCCCAGTAGCATTTCTCACGTGTCTCAGCCCGCAGCCTTACGACCAGGGGATGTTATGTCAACGTGGACCATCATCTCCAAGCTCCTCTCTGGTTCTGAAGACCACGATGCGTCAACATCCACGGATATCTTCCATGAGATAATAGCCATCGCTAGTGCTCTGATTCGGCACAGGAGGGATCTCGTCCTTCCTGCACTCCCACACCTCAGCGCGGTCTTGCGGCGTTTGATAACAATGATCCGGGCAACCCGTCCCGGGCTTGGAGTAAAACAGGCGAGGACCGTCGCAAACAGCTTCCCGTTCTGGGTCAATAGTAGACAACCATTAGGAATTTCCGAGGTCAGGATTCTCTCGAGACTCCTTGTATCACTCACATCCAAGACAACCGTCCGACTCGTTGGGCCAACGCAAGAAACCCAGAAAATGGAATCCCTCGCCAGGCCGTTCGGCAAGCACGCTTCGTACGTGCTCGTGGCCTATGTGCAAGCGATGAACGACCCGCTCTGCGTGGTGTATGCGGATCACAGGAAGGAGTTGTACCCAGGGTTGTTTGCGCTGTGCGAGATGCTGAGTGACCACGATAGGGATGCAATGGTACTGTCTGCCTTAGACGGAGGCGGAAAGGCGACGATGAAAACATTTTGGAACGATTACAAAAAGCAGAAGTATGTAGGACAGGGTTGATATAAGTATCTAGCATACCCCAGCGCCTACTAGTGACGCGCACAACGTGTCGCCCGATTTAGATCCCGCAGACCCGGCGCGTCTCTTTGATCCAAACCCCCACCTGCTCATCGCAATCTCAAAAACTATGTCCACGGACGCAACCTCGGCCGACAAACCTGTCTCATCCGTGTATGTCCCGTTCATCGCATCGCGTCGCGTTTAATCAAATGACGCGTTATTACAGGGGAAACACCGGAACTCTCACCTCTTCTCCTGTCGTCGACAAAGGCAAGGGCAAGGGCGGGGATGTAGGGGGGGGGGGGGGGGGGGAGGAGGATGACGACGACGAAGATGAAGAGGTGGAGGAAGAGGACGACGACGACGACGACGACGACGACGACGTAAGTCAAGCTCAGATGCCCGAACCGCCTTCATCTGGCTTAAGGTCCCCCACAGGAACTTGACGAAATCGACCCCTCCGTTATTAGGTCCAGGCGCACTCGTGGAATCAAAGTGGACTACACGTCCAAGGAGGCTATGGCCAAGGCTGGCCTCAAACCCGACGAGGGAGAGGAAGACGGAGAGGATTCTTTCGTTCACGACGACGGCGCTATGAAGCACTGACGGATTTTGATTTGTCGGCTGTACATCTACGGTATTCCAGCTGTATGGTGATATGAACCGATGTGCGCAGTGTTCTTGGTACCTGTAAATCAGCCCCTCAAAGTAGAATCCAACCCGCCCGTCCTCGCCACGCGATTTTTATGGGGAATGGATAGGCTGTTCTTTAGGACCGAGGCTTCGGCCACCTGTCAATCTCTTGGTACGTACTCCCAGTGGTGGTCGAGTTGCCTTCAACCGTAGGAGGTGGTGGCACGAACCCTGCGACCTTTTTCTCCTCTGCAATGGTCTTCACCAGATCCAGGAAGTCGTCGACTGCTCGGTCTTCTGTCTGAATATGAACAACAAGCCTTGAGCCCCCAACTGCAAGTGGGTCTGGGAGTTTCGCTGCACGTTCTGAAATCTCGTCATACTCGATGCCTAGGGCAGTGGGGTCGAAGAAGACCTAAATCGCACTCATTGAGGAGAACGTTTAAAGATAGAGAAGGATGACATGCCATGCAAGTGGCTGCGCTTAGGATCTGAGCACCAAGCTCTCTCAACCCCGCTTCTAGTTTGCGTGCGAGAGAGTGCACGCGGGGTAACTGGGGGAAATTATGGTTGAGACCGTAAGCTGCGCACCCAGCGAGTAGTCCAATTTGCCGCATGCCACCCCCAAAGAGCTTACGGAACCACCGGGCTCGACTGATGAAGTCCTTTGTTCCGACAAGACAGGACCCCGCAGGGGTACCTACAGAATCCAGTGAACGGTAAGCCCTCTGAGGTATCCATCGCACTTACCTAGCCCTTTACTGAAACACAGACTGACGCTATCGAATGGATTGCAGAGTTCCTTCATGGGTGTACCAGTTTCCGCCGGGACATGCCACAGTCTCGCCCCATCGAGATGCATCTTTACCCCTTCCTTCCGTGCGAACTCTGATATCTTGATTATTTCTTCCTGTGGGAAAATGGTCCCGTTGAGGGTGTTTTCCAAAGTGATGACATGTGTTGGCGAACTGAAATTAGCAATCAGCAAGAGAGTCTACGATCGTGGATCGTAGCTTCGTACATGTGAACGTCGGAACCTTGGATTATGAACTGCTTCACGTCAGATAACGTGAGATGGTGCCTATTGGAGGGAATCACAGCAATGGTGTGAGCTCCGGAATGAAACGCGGCCCCTCCTGCTTCGTATCTACCCGGGATGAACACACGATCGGGGGATGGGGACAGGGGAACAGACCTATTGATGTGGGCTCGGTAGTCACACAGCACAGAGTGTGGAGGTTGGACAAGGTGTGTCCGTAGGGCAACCTGGTTGGACATGGTCCCAGAAGGGACGAACAACGCGGCCTCTTTGCCCGTGAGTTTCGCGACGTGTACTTCCAAGGAGTGGACAGTGGGTTCGAAGTATACATCATCACCCAGTGTGGCCTGGAGCGCGTAGGTATACATCTCCTTGGTCGGGGCTGAGAGGCGCGTTCATCCCTGGCATAATAGTAGAGTCCATTTCATCTCACCCGACAATGTGTCCGCTATACTTCCCGTTTAAGATATGGTGCTGTCATGAACGGATCGGGACACTCACAAACGAAATTGCGGGAGATGGTCTTATACTGTTTAGCATGGTTGCCCGACTCAGATATGGCGGCGAGCATATCGAACTTGACCTCGCCTGCGATGGCAAGCCTGGATTTCACGAGCTCGGGAGACGTTGTCGAGTGCCGGACGAAAGGGAGAAAGGGGCGGGGTGCGATCCGGAGGGTTGAGATCCGAGCCATGGTTTCTAGGTCATCAAGTAGACTGCGCCAGTTACCTTGTTTGCATTATCTTGCTTGTTACCTTCTTGCAAGGCTTCTCGACCCCCTAAACGAAGCTTCCCGGTTGCTCGAACATCGCGGCATCTCGACGTTTGTGTTTATTTGGCTGGGAGTGATCGCCTGGTCGGTATCGTGCGCACCCGCGGACCACCTCCCGGGTCTCACCGCGGGACAACTGAGGTTTGGACGGGTCCTGCATTTGCTTGGGTGTGGGTAACCTTACTGTAAAAAAACGTATCTCGGTCCCATGGTTGCCGAGTTGCGCGGCGGGAGGAGGTTCTCCTCAGCACACGCAACATCCGCGTCGCCGATGGGCCACGTCTCAGGCCTCAGGATCCGAGCCTCGAGCTCAGCCAGCTCCGGGCCACGTGCATCGCTCGAACCCACCTGTCGCTTGCGCGAAATTGGACGCACTTTATTACCCTGTGAGCCTCGCGAAGGGCTCAGATGATGAGAAGATCGGCCATCGCGTTCACGAGGAGTTTTTGACAGTCGTTGTTTGTGAGGGCAGACGCTCGTCACGGACCAGGGATGGCGGGACTTTCTCGTGCGATTACGCTACGGGAGAGTCCGGCCTGACATGTCATCGTTGGCATTGTCTCCCCCCTCCCCCCACGATAATGGGTGGGAACCCTCGAACGTGCGGTGAGAGATTTTACTACAAAACTTCTTGACTGGTCAGCTACACGGTGGGAGTATCACATACGGTACACGGGTGTCGGGCTGACCGAGTCGAATCAGTGCGTCGAAGTCACCCATCCCCCAAACGCCACTTGCGATGTACAAATTTTCGTTATCACGACCTTGTATGATATATATGCCATAGACAACAGACTATCCAAAATCCACCCCCCCCAACTTGTCGAGTGCGTTGTTTTCGGCTCGAGACTGCACCCAGGCTTGGTTCCCCATGCCACTTTTAACGCTCAGGAAGGTTTCTGCCGACGCCAAGTCGGCATTTTTCTAGTAACCCGACTGATTGTAAATATCCAAGGGCAGGGTTCGAGGTTGCAGTGACCACAAAGTTTTGGGCTCGTGATCGGTTGTCGGGATCAGTCTGGACTAAACCTTGGCCAGCCCCCCGACGAAGCCACGCATTGGTAGATGGGCAACGTGCGTCCAAAAACCCCTCGGATAATCCATTCCTAACCCCTCGCCAGGGTGCTAAAGCGCAGCAGAAGAGAGAGCGTAACGCTCAAAACTCGCAGAAGGGTGGCAAGAGTCAGCTGAAGAGCAATGAGGCCTCCAAGAATATCGTCTGCCAGACCTGCAGGCAGCCATTCGTGAGCCCCTTCTGGCCCAAGCTGTCGATAATTATCACTAATGCCCCCTAGATGACCACTACCCGTGCCCCCGCGTGCGTCCTCCCATTTCTTGAGCTCTTGCTTCCGTTGATTTAAGAGTGGCTGCAGGCTCGAGGATCACGCAAAGAGCAAGCATAACAAGACACTCGCCGAATGTTTCCCAGGAGTCTCTCTGTGACAGGTCCCGGTCGTCCATTGGCTGTCAGGAGGAACGAGTTGTGCATGTCTCGAGTTGTGGATTATAGTGGGAGTATCGTATTAGATGTGGGACCAATGTGTCCCTGGTTTTGAACACAGTTCTACAACGAAGTTAAACCCCCAGTACCACCTGCTGCCGCACCCATGGTTTGCAACTTCTCCCCCATCTTCTTGTTGGCGTCGAAGAATTTGGCTACGCATCGGTCAATGCAAACGCTCTCTCCTTTGCTGAGTTCGCCGTCCAAGTATCGCTGGTTAATGCATTTTGAATGACATGAGCTGCAGATGGAATTGTTAGCATATTCCGTGGACAGGGGCTGCAATGGAACGCGTTTATTCCACTGACGAGACAATGCGGTTGAAGACGTCAGTGACGAGTTCGACTCTATTGGACGTAAGGGCTGTCAGCGGGTGCGACAAGGGGTCATGGAGAGAACTCACTCCTGAATGGCGGCCTCGACGCGCTCGCTGGACAAAGGGCCGGCCGAAGAAGGAGCAGGAGGACCGCGACCCAAGAAAGACATGACGATGCGGCTGGAGTATGGGTGCGGAAGAGCGTCTGTTTGCCCGATCAACTCGCGCGATTTTTCCTCGACTGCGTCCTGGACGAGCAGCACTTGGACAATGTCCGTCGACCAAAATCCAGTAAAAGTCCACCGGTGCAGGTTCGTCGACTATCTCCCAGCAGCGATCACCGCTCTTGCCTTCCCGCCGCTCCCTCTTCCCTCGCTCAAGGGAAAGGCCAAGGCAACCACATCTTTCCGGTTCCCCCACTTGGCCGTCGGACGTGCCAATGGAAACATCGAACTCTCCGAGTGGTCGAACGATAACCCCACCGATCAGGCACCTCAGGCGTGGGTAGTGTTGAAAGTACGCTGTCATCCCTTCTTTTCGTTCTCGCCTGACGAGTGATCGGGCTGCCGTAGACTTTATCTGGTCCTTACCCGTCAAAGGTGGACACTCTCACCTTCACTTTGCGATACCCAGAAAGCTCAAGTCCAGGAGACGTCCCAACTCTCGCTGACCTTCGTCTATTCAGCACTGGAGGTGGAAGCGAGTTACTGGAATGGGACCTTTCCAAAGGCTGCGTACGGGTGAGCGCTTCTCGCATACACGCATCTTGAACCAGAGATATTAACAGAATTTACCAAGAGGACGATAAATTCTACTGGGGGTGCCATTTGGTCCGTCTCAGCGAACCCCAAGTCTACGATTCTCGCTCTTGGCTGCGAAGACGGCTCGATTCAGCTGTTATCTGCCGAGCATGACGG
>Ga0307509_10011977_pt1 | contig 10420 bp, 11 predicted proteins | sample 10_EM_MG_FD_202245 | JGI IMG/M metagenome (GOLD analysis project Ga0307509, IMG submission 202245) | Populus trichocarpa ectomycorrhiza microbial communities from riparian zone in the Pacific Northwest, United States - 10_EM | ecosystem: Host-associated > Plants > Roots > Unclassified | place...
AATTTGTTTCTCTTTTGCGGTTAGGTCGTTTGGTCAGTTTAGAGAAGTTGAATTGATTGAAGAGGGTGCTGTTTACCTTTCTACTTGGAAGTTCGTGAAAGTGATAGTAGTTTTTCTGTACTTCCACCGTTTAGAAAGTAGATAGACTGAACCCGAAATTCTTTGTTTTCAGTATTTGCCATAGTATTAGTCCGCCATAAACACCAAGCCATATTGGACTGGCCGAAAGGGCCAACAGGACGTTGATGGAATCAGGGCGCTGTATGCTTCATGAGGCAGGATTAAACAAACAATTTTGGGGGTTTGCGGTTGCCACTGCCGCCCATATTCATAACCGCTACCTTCATGATCGCATCAGGACCAATCTCCACATCAGCATTCCACCGGAAAGGAACCCACTATTGGATACCTAAGAATCTTTGGCTCTGTTACCTATACCCTTATACCAAATGAAAAGAAAGGAAAGCTAGACTCGAAGTCAGTAAAGTGTATACTTATTGGATATGATGAGAAGGCAGGGAGTCGTGTATACCGTCTCTACAACCCTGTAACGAAGCGAATCCAGAGTTCCCAAGAGGTTATTATTGATGAAAGCAATACCCAAACTGGTGATCGACTGGAAACGGAAATGGGCAATGAGATTGAAGTAGTTTTACAAGAATACAAAAAAACAGGAGGTGATGAAAGGGGACGAGAAAATACGGAAGGAATCTCGGCAGTTGAAATCACAGGCGCTGACCAAAACCAGAAATAGTTTGGTGGTGATACTATCGTTGTTAGGCCACCGCCAGAAGTGCTCGCTGCTAATCAGGAAAGGGCTAGCGACCTGCAACCAAGAAGGTCACAACGCCAACGAAATCCCGAACTGACTGGTAGTGCAAATGCGGAGCGCGCAATGGTTGCGCATGTGGCAGAGCCTCAAGCAGTAGAACTGGCACTGGATGGGGATGAGAAGGACCAGTGGTATGATGCTTAGGAGTCTGAGGTTGACTCTCTTGTACGAAATGGAACCTTGGAACTTGCTCCACTTCCGGCAAATAGAGAACCAATTGGCTGCAGATGGCTCTTTAAACGTGTTGAAATTCCGTTACATTTCCTATGTGCATTTCATAACACTACAGTTTATTCTTTTACTTAGTTTGTGTTTTGGCTCTACGTGTACACCGCTTACATTACTACAGCTAAGATATATATTATGGTGGTTTATTGATTCTTTTGGGATAATATTTGGGGATTTAACATGTGCTTTTCTATCCGGTGTTAAGGATTTTATGCATCTCTTATGCACTATTATTGGTCATGATATTTCTAATATTCACATCACATCCTCATAATTTCACGCACATGTTTTAGGATTACTTGGCAGGATCTCAGGGTCAAACATGTTCGCACTTATGTTTCTTACCTAGTTTTCCCTATATTTCTTTCATACATATGGGCCCATACTTTTGTATCAATATGCTTGCTACTGCCCACCTGTTTTGGAATAATTTAGAACCAGAACTCCTACCAAATCTGCTCTCTACTCCTCACCAAGCGTGCCTCGCAACCCCCCTCGCACTTTCGCTGTATTATTTACATAGAATAGATTGTGCCCCTGGCGTTCACATTTTGAACAGGTTATTAGCCCGGGCACTTCTTACTCTATAAGAAATACGCTTACACGCTTCCACCCAACAGCGATGAACCGCAATCAGTTATCTACCTCCTCCTCCTCTTCCTTAGCAACGGTTGTTGTGGAAATGGAAAATTCTCGACGCAACCCCTTTTACCCCACCTTAAAAGGACGCATTCCCCGTTGCCACACAACTTCCTTTCTCCCCTCAACAACCATGCTCAGTCTGCGCAGTAGTGAACACTTAAGTGTCGGAATCTCTTCTACTTAATTTCATCCTGCTTTGTGCTGGGAAGGAAACTTGCTTTGTGCGAGCTTGTGGATTAGGAAACAGCTCTCTTGTGTTCACAAAATACTAAAAGGCTGAGAGAAGTGCTGACAGAGAAAACTATGCTCTGATCGAGGATTTTTTATGTCTGGAACAGATGAACCATGACACCCGGGAGCTATAATAGAGGATTCAGAAACTGACACTGAAGAGGTTCTCGCTACCACAGCTGTTTCTGACACCGAAGAAACACCTGTTACTCCTGTTCCTCTCCCTCCCGACTCTCAGGGACGTTTTGTCCGGCGCATACCTGCACCAAACCTTTTACCACGTTCCCGAACTCCTCCTCCTCCTCCTCCTCCCGCCTTCAATCTATCATCTCGTTCCTTATCCTATCTCTCTACTCCAACTAGGGAGTTATTTACCGGCCCAAATCCCACAATGGACACACCAACAGGTTCAGCGTCTGGTACCACTACTACCAAACCTTCTAAAACGAAAGGTAAAAGCCCTGCAAATACAAGTCAACACTCCAATTCTACCAAATGTGGTTTCGCACCGTCCTACGAACTCAGTTCAATTCCTAAGCTGAGTGGTTCGGAAACCTACCGCACCTGGCGAGATATCTCGGAGTATGTTTTACAGTTGTTCAATTGTTGGGACCTTGTCATGGGAACGGAAGAGATACCGATGGCAGAAACTGATGATGAGGGAGACCTTACCAATTTTGAGAAAATTGACGAATATCGTGATCACTACCAGTATGCTTTAGCATACTTCCTCGAAACCATCGAACCCCAATGGCTAATCTTGTTGGCCTCCCACAAGACGCCTCCCGCCATCTGGCAAGCGTTCGAGGATAAACCTGCCAGAGAAAATACATCTCTCTTGTTCAACCAACTTAATTCACTCTTAGATACCAAGTACGACACATTGGACCTCCTTTCCAATCATATCAATTAGTACGACACATTGGACCTCCTTTCCAATCATATCAATTAGTACGCCACCCTATGGAATCGATTAGACCTTCACTGCTCTACAGCCACCTCTTCCAATCAATACAGCCTACCGTTTGCCTTCCAATCCGTATTCGGATCCCCCAAGGCTAAAGCAGCCATCCTCCTCCCTTCTCTTCCCGAGTCAATAAATAATATCGTCAACACCCTCCAGACCAAGGAGGACGTTAGCTACAATCATGTCTACAATAAACTGATTGACCTGAAAGTTCCCACCGCCGTTAACTCTGCAGATAACAAAGCGTATAAAAGCGCTGATGTTAGAGGAAAAGTAAAGGAAACACGACAAGAACCCTCCAGTAAGGGACCGTCGGCCACCACTAAGGAATGTACCTACTGCAAAAAGCACTTCCCAACTGCTCGCAGCAAAGGCCATACCTGCAATGAGTGCTCTAAAATCAAGGCCGCCAACTTGAAGCATAAAGAAAGGAAGAGCGTTAACTCGGCCAAGATCGCAAAGGAAGAAACTCCCAAACCGGTCACTACATTATCCTCCACCCGTACCACTACCAAGATCTCTCCCTACCCCAGCTGGGTTATAGACACAGGCGCATGCTCACACATGACAAGCAACTTAGGCCTTTTTAGAAACTTCAAGACCATAAAAGGCCCCGTTAGGTTAGGCGATGACTCTGTAATAGAGACATGCGGCTGTGGAACAGTTATGATCTTGGCCAAAACATCTCTTCGTCATGTTTCTTCTAGATACCTTGAACGTGTTCTTTGGGTTCCTAGTTTGGGTTCTTGCAGTTTGTTGTCCTGGCGCGCAATTGTTTCTTTGGAGAAGGGATTTTCTTTGGCTAGTTCCGGAAAGGATATGTATATTTTTAGGGAAAATAAACCAGAGGTTATATGGGGAAAGCTTGATGGACAAGATTATGTTGTGCAAGAAGAGAAAGAGTCGGCAAAGAAGATGACTTACGAACAGTGGCATGAAGCCCTTGGACACCCTTCACCGGACTATCTCAAAAGCAACAACTACTCTGACGCTACCAACCTCCCCAAAGTTCCGCAAGACTGGCAATGCGAAATATGCATCACTTCCAAAAGCACAAAACGAAAGCCTACCTCAACAACAGATACCGAGACACGATCAGAAACTCTATTTGAGTTAATCCACTTTGACCTTAGCGGAAATTTCCCCCAACCATCCTTCGGCAAATCAAACTATTATGTTACCTTCATCGATGACTGCACCAGATACGCCTGGATATATCCTATCCATGCCAAATCGACACGGTGAAAGTGTTTACCAGTTTCATCCATGCTTGCTACACTCAAGATAACGCCATAATTAAACGATTCAGGACCGACAATGGAGGTGAATATGTGAACCCTGTCATGCTAACATTGTTTGACAAACAAGGCATAGTACATGATCTCACTCCTGCCTACTCACATGAATTAAATGGTGTTGCCGAACAATATAACTGAACAATTATTACCGCTGCTCGCTCTTTGTTAACTGGCCTCCCTATGGCTTTATGGGCTGCAGCTATCGCAAGCGCTGTTTATCTTCGAAACAGAATCCCTAACCGATCCATAGGAAAGATGACGCCCTATGAAGCTCTCTACAACAAGAAACCGTCGATCAATCATCTCCGCCCATACGGGACAAAATGCTTCGTTCACTTACCAGAGGAGAAAAGACAACCAGCCATGAAACTATTACCCCGCGCTATCCAAGGGTATCTTATTGGTTATATCTCTTCTAATAAGATATATAGAGTCTACATCCCGTCGCAGCATAAGGTTTCTGAAACTCGATAAATCAACTAGACAAACAAGACGATAATACCGCTTAAAGCAACAACCATGGAACAATTACTTGCCGAGAAAACCTATGACAAAACCCAAGGGAGTACGACCACTACTACGACAACCCACAAGAACGATTCCACTTTACCAGATCAACAACCAACTTACTCTCCCTTAGATGTTACTGGGCCGCTCCCTGATAAGGAAGGACCACAGAAGTCTGGAAGAGTGACTCGCACACCACACATTTTGGTAGAAATACTAAAGAAATGCCAGACGAGGCCCCAACCACCTATCGCCAAGCTGTAAATAGCTCACTAAAGGAATGGTGGACCTCAGCCATGGACAATGAGATAAATACACTAAAGAAGAATAACACTTTCAACATTCTCAACAAACCAGCAGGACGGAGCATCGTAGGAGGTAAGTCGGTTCTCAAAACCAAAAAGAATGCTGATTGTACTTTGGAAAGGTTTTGAGCAAGAGCCGTTACACAAGGGTTTTCTCAAGCCCCCGGCTTCAATTTTGATGATACCTTTGCACCTGTCATCCGGTACGAATCACTCAGATCACTGCTTGCGATATGCTTCAGAAATAAATGGCCACCACGACAATTTGATGTCAAATCCGCTTTCCTTCATGGTAAACTAAAAGAGAATCTTACACGCGACCGCTACCAGGGTTCAGTGATGGAGACCCAGTATGGAAACTTAACCGATACATATATGGACTTAAGCAATCTGCGAACGAGTGGTATGCTCTCTTCACTAAATTCTTGACCTCTAAAGACTTCACCGCATCAGATCAAGACCCATGCATGTTTATCCACAATGAGTTCGACTGCTACATTTCACTTTACGTGGACGACATTGCAATATACTCGGCCGATACCCCACATCTGACCACTTTTATCAAAGACCTGAAAACGGCATTGGAGATCTCGGACCTTGGGGAAGCCTCATTCTTACTCGGCCTACACATTACGTATACACCGATTGGCATAACTCTTATCCAGCAACTTTACATCAGTACTATCCTCTCTCGCTTTGGAATGGAAAACTCAAACACGGTATCCATCCCCTTACCAAAAGGCATCATCCTTACAAAAGGGACAACTGATCAACCAAAAGAACAAGTTACCACGTACCAATCAATCATAGGATCCCTCATGTATCTCGTTACCGGCACAAGACCCGATCTAGCGTATACAATATCATTTCTCACACAATTCTCCTCTTGCCCTACCGAAGAACATATAAAGCCCGCTAAACAGGTCCTTAGATATGTTAACGGAACGCGAAACCTTGGCCTATTGTACCTTTACACAACAACGAATGCTATCAATATTTATGTTGATGCTGACTTTGCTGGTTGTCACGATACCAGAAGATCCACCTCCGGTTACATAGTTCTATTCAATAACTGTGTTATCTCCTGGTTCTCGAAGAAAGAAGCCTCGGTCTCCAAATCAACAACCCAAGGAGCATTCGTTGCTATGTCATACGGTACCCGTCATATCAGATCGCTTCTCAAAGGCCTTGCTGACAGTCGCCTCCATGTTCCAATCGCTATGCACGCCGATAACAGCGGTGCAAATTTCCTGGCGGTCAGCCCTCGGATTGGCGTTCGAACAGGACATATAGCTGTTGGCTACTTCATCATAGGAGAAGCATTAGAAGACAACTTGTTCGTTCTCCTCAAGGTTGAATCAGTTAACAATCTTGCCGATATATGCACCAAAGTCTTGGCAAAACCTCTGCATCAGCGAATGGTTACTTTATTGGTGTAACAGGTTTATTCCTGTCTAACGAAAATACAATAGGACCGGCGATAGACCTGCATGCGCTGGTGCTAAGGGAGGCCTCAAGGGACCGGTAGCTAAAAGGATAATAGTTGAAGGACAAATTGGACTCAGGGACTCAGGGATTGCCGTTCAACCATGTGAATTCTTAGACTGAAGGTCTGTCGAAGTCTGCTGTCTCCTACTAGCCAGGACACTGGTTTAAATACAAAACCCAAGAGCGATAGCCTTCCTGCAATCACGATCATTACCAGTAGCTGCGCACATACCGGAATCCTGTAATCCTGCCAGACCAAAGGAAGAAACAAACATACAGTGCTCAGCCTTCGCCAGTGTTACATGACCATTCCATACCCAGAATCCTCAATATAAACTTCCAACAAAGCACACTAAACATAGCAATACAATAGCATAGCCTATCAGACTCAGAGGCAGTGGCGGAGCTGAAATCAAATCAAATAAACCAAATATAAATCAACTAAACATAGGAGATCCTGCACTGCCCGCTCCTGTGTACCGTTACCGGAACATGTACACATGTTACAATTGGGCTGTAGATAATGTGGGGAAGTGTTGAAATTCTATTATATTTCCTATGTGCATTTCATAATACTACCATGTATTCTTTTACTTTGTTTGTGTTTCAGCTCCACCTGTACACCGCTTACATTACTACAGCTAAGATATATATTATGGTGTTTTATTGATTGTTTTGCGATAATATTTGGGGATTTAACATGTGCTTTTCTATCCCGTGTTCAGGATTTCATGCATCTCTTATGCACTATTATTGGTCATGATATTTCTAATATTTACATTACACCCTCATAGTTTCACGCACATTGTTTAGGATTACTTGGCCGGATCTCAGGGTCAAACATGTTCACACTTATGTTTCTTACATAGTTTTCCCTATCTTTTTTTCTTACATATTGACGCACACTTTTGTATAAATATGCTTGCTACTGCCCACCCGTTTTGGAATAATTAAGAATCAGAACTCCTACAAAATCTGCTCTCTACTCCTCACCAATCGTGCCTCGCAACCCCCCTCGCACTTGCGCAGTTTTATCCACATAGAATAGATTGTGCCCCTGTCGTTCACATTTTGAACAAAACGTAAAGAGGATGGACGCTTCAAGGCACGACTGGTAGCTAAAGGTTTCAGACAGACGGAAGGACTTGACTACAACGAAACATATGCTCCGGTCACGAAGTTCAGCTCACTTCGCACCCTACTGGCCTTGGTTAGTGACAATAACTGGGAACTCGAATGGATGGATGTAAGGACTTCTTTCCTGCATCATGAATTAGCCGAAACAGTTTTTATGGACATCCCCGAAGGCCTTCATACAGATGTCAGCAAAGATGAGAATGGCCTTCGAATAGTTTGGCGTTTGATAAAATCAGTTTACGGACTGAAGCAGTCCCCAAGGGCATGGTACGGGAAAATCAATAAATTCTTTGTTGACCACAGGTTCCATCGGAGCGAATACGATCACAGCGTTTATATTCATCTGACTTTTAACCTTATCTTACTCCTATATGTTGATGACATAGTTATCACCTCTCCAAGAATGGAAGATATTACCTGGATTCAATGTTCCTTACAGAAGGCGTTTGAGATGACTCACCTTGGGCCTCTCACCAACTTCCTAGGTATGGAGCTCAAGCGAGACCGGCAAACCAATATCCTCCTCCTCCTCTCTCAGTTCAACTATATCCAGACCATTCTCGAACGCCAAGTCATGGCAAGCTGTATGACGGTTAGCACACCAGCAGACCCCCATGTTCGACTCGTGAAAACCCCACCAGAACAGCAAACCGACATCTGTAATCGACAGTGTTACCAAGCAGCGGTGGGATCACTGATGTACGCGATGATAGGCACCTGGCCGGATATTGCCTATGCGGTATCCACTGTCAGTCAACATAGTTCCAATCCTGGCCAATCTCACTGGACAGCACTTCGACGCATATTCTGTTACCTCATTGGCACACCACCCCTTGGCCTTACCTACGGGAGTGGATTATGTCCAGGATACACTGATACCGATTGGGGAACGGGGGAAGATAGAAAATCTATTAGTGGTTATGTGTTTCTCGTTAATAGAGCGGCTGTCTCCTGGGCGAGCAAGAAACAAGCAAGCGTAGCTCTGTCTTCGAGCGAAGCAGAGTACATCGCACTACCACAAGGGGTTAAGAAGTCTCTTTGACTTCAGGAAAATCTGAAAGGTTTTGGGGCATTAAAACATTGGGGAGAGATTCAACAGATACAGTGTGACAATCAGGGGGCAATCGCACTTACCAGAAACCCCGAATATCATACATGGACAAAGCATGTGGATATTCAATTTCACTTCATTCGACAACATGTCGAATCCAACACCATCCAACTCTTCTACTGTTCCACGCGCGAGATGACCGCTGATGTTTTTACAAAGGCTCGCCCTCGCCCCCAATTCAACAAACACACTGTCACTCTAGGATTAGGCGTGTCATCGAATTACATGAGTGGCAAGTTTCAGAAACTGAACTTGCCGGGAAAGGAAATACTGGCACAAGCAGGACTGGAGAGAATCCCCCGTGACAACGTGGCCATTCGTTTGGTGGTGGTATTGGGTCGCCATCCAGACATGGATACCAAGGGACTTCATCATTTGTGACCAAAACTTAGAGGTAAAGCGAGAGTCCTGGTCAAGAGCAATGCTGAGAGGGAGGCCATGGACATCGAAGATAGTACTGTTGAGTTTCTTGAAGATCTTCTCAGAGGTAGCGGCGTCCTTGAGTGGGATGAGATGTGTGTAGGAGGTAAAGCTGTCCATTATGACCATGATAGATGTATAGCCATCGGATTTGTTAAAAGGGCCGGCGAAGTCTATGGCTGGGGATTGGTAGGCTTCGTCGGGGTCAGGGCGGGTAAGGGATCGTCCATAGGGTAGGGTGGTGGGCTCGTTCTTAATCTGGCACTTGTCGTATGACCGACAGTATAGGACAAAGTCCTGGCGCATTTGTGGCCACCAGAAGAAGCAAGCCGCATAGGAGTAGCATTTGTAGGCTGAGAAATGCCCGAGGCCTTCATGGACAGTTTTGTGGAGGAAATCCCTTAGGGATACCCCCTTCTCAAGAGGTCCTACTGGTATATAATGGTTTTCGTACCCATTGGTGTTCTGGGCAAGTAGAAGGCCATCGCGGATGGAATAGTTCAATTTGTTATCTGTTTCCTTGACCCTGGTGTAGAGGGGGTCGGTCTTAAGGGCTTCTCTAACTCGCTGGGCGAGGATACCCATAAGGCGGGAGTGTACGGTGCTTATGAATTGTTTGGCATTGGTTGCCTCATCGGAGTCATAGCCTGCTTGGCTGTAAAGGAGACTAAAGGCCGGCGAGGCCATTGGCGGTGTGGCTAGAATGATATCGTTCATACGGAAGGGTGGGAGGTTCTCTGTAAGGTATGGGATATCGGGGAGCGAGGCCTGGCCTGCCTCAAGGGCTGTATTCGATGTGGAAGTCCTATCCTGCTCCTTTCTCTTTGTCTTCTTACTCTGCTTCCGGACCTTAGGGTCATTTGGCCAGTAGCCTGCAGCTTCTTTTTCAGTCTTATGTATTTCACACCCATCGTCAGTGCATGACATCCAGCTCATTTCTGAGTGTCGTCGTTCCATTTCACTCGAGATTGGAAGAGTTCTACTATCACCCCAAGAGTTTCCAATCGATATTCTGCTATCGTTGCTGGCTGCGCTTGACGTAGCTGGCGAGGAAGCAGAGGCTTCACCTTTCTTGGAGCGAGTTACTGCATTGCTGGTAATCTCGTCCATAAGGTATTCAGGGCGGCTGTCACAAATTTTGACTTAGCCAATTTGTTGTCACATGACTAATCAGTTATTAGTCATCCCCTGTTTATGTTTTTACGCTATGACGTCGTTTGACTCATAGTTTTTACATGACTGCGCACTTGCGAG